>Ga0255781_10001392_pt1 | contig 19891 bp, 18 predicted proteins | sample 101ome_21_FD_179979 | JGI IMG/M metagenome (GOLD analysis project Ga0255781, IMG submission 179979) | Coastal salt marsh microbial communities from the Groves Creek Marsh, Skidaway Island, Georgia - 101413BT metaG (version 2) | ecosystem: Environmental > Aquatic > Marine > Intertidal zone >... | reverse complement strand
GGCCTATGGTCTGGGTATTGTAGCCGTTTTGAAGATGGGATGAGGGCGATCCAAATCGAAGATCTGGATATGTTGGCGCGTTTTGCTGCACAGAACAACGAATAGGCCTGTTTGGACGTTCTGACACAGGCGTCTATTGCGGATAAATATCGGAAAAAATTTCTTCGGAACCATCCCAGATTTAGATTTGGGATGGGTTCGATTTCTTCGACCTTGTTTCATACGTCGGCACCCTTAGCGGGGTTAACATGGATCAGTGAACCTGAAACCTTGGCCGCATTTGAACGTGCACTGGGTGTCATTGCGCGGATCAAATCCGAACTTCAACATATGAATAGACAAAGACCAGACTTGTAGTTTGCAATTAAAACATTAGTTTATTAGCCAACGAACAAAGGATGAAACCCACGGGTTAAGCGCGAAAAGGTGTCAGAAACATGGAAAATGTTCAGTCCTCTGTGATCGGTTTGGATCCTGTTTGGGATCGCTTGATCAATGAAGCCCACGAAGTAGTAGAAAATGAACCCCTGTTGGGCGGTGTTGTGCATACCTGCGTTCTACATCATTCTTCGATTGAAGAGGCCTTGGCCTATCGCATTGCAACCAAGCTTGCCTCAAGCGAAATGTCTGAACAAATTTTGCGTGAAATCTGTGATGAGGCCTATGCGGCGGATGCAAGTCTGGCGATGGCCGCGCGTGCGGATATCGTTGCGGTTTATGAGCGTGACCCATCCTGCCATCGCTTTTTGCAGCCTCTCCTATATTTCAAGGGGTTCCAAGCGGTTCAGGCCTATCGCATTGCCCATTGGCTGTGGCAGCACGAACGCAAGGATATGGCGCAGATGTTCCAAATGCGCATTTCCGAAATGTTCGGTGTTGATATTCACCCAGGGGCCAAAATGGGACAAGGGATCATGATTGATCACGCTCATTCTATTGTGATTGGTGAAACGGCAGTGGTTGGAAACAATGTTTCAATGCTTCACGCGGTCACCTTGGGCGGGACTGGCAAAGATGATGGGGATCGCCACCCAAAGATCGCCGATGGGGTCCTGATCGGCGCAGGTGCCAAGGTTTTGGGTAACATCACTGTGGGTATGTGCAGCCGCATCGCCGCAGGATCTGTAGTATTGCATGATGTACCTGCCAAGAAAACAGTAGCAGGTGTGCCCGCGAAGATTGTGGGAGAATCTGGCTGCGCGACACCATCGGTGTCGATGGATCATTACATAGACCAATAAAAAAACGAGCCCAAAGGCACGTTTTTTCATTTATGCCAACATTCCCATTGGGTTTTCAAGATTGTCTACAATTGCCTGAAGTACTTCCGCTCCCATTGCGCCATCAATCACCCTGTGATCGACGGAAAGTGTTACGGACATCACTGTTGCAACGCTGACTTGGCCTTCGTCATCAATGACAGGTTTCTTGACACCTGCACCAACCGCCAAAATTGCGCCATGGGGTGGGTTAATGACCGCGTCGAAATTATCGATGCCAAACATGCCCAAATTCGAAATCGCAAAACTTCCGCCCTGATATTCATGCGGAGCAAGTTTTTTCGAACGTGCACGCGTTGCCAGATCTTTCATTTCGGCAGAGAGGGTTGATAGCGATTTTTGCTCTGCATCCTTAAGCACCGGGGTGAACAATCCCCCCTCAATCGCGACGGCAACTGCCACATCAGAGGGGGTGAGTTGTAGAACACGATCACCAGCCCAAACTGCGTTTGCCGCAGGCACAGTTTGTAAGGCAAGGGCGCAGGCCTTGATAATGAAATCATTGACCGATAGTTTCACCCCACGTGCTTCAAGCTGTTTGTTCAGTTGCCCACGGAAGCTGAGCAAATTGTCGATTTTGATATCACGGCGCAGATAGAAATGCGGGATGGTTTGTTTTGCCTCTGTCAGACGCGCCGCAATTGTTTTACGCATCCCATCCAGTGGAATTTCCGTAAATTCACGGTCTGCATAGATTTTTGCAATGGTATCCGAGGAAACCGAGGGCGCAGGTGCGGGTGTTTCGGCGGCGATTGCGGCGGGAGCGGGTTTCGCTGGGGCACTGCCAGCGGCCAAAATATCGGCCTTCACAATGCGACCGTGCGGTCCTGAGCCCTTAAGCGCAGAAAGATCAAGACCTTTTTCGGCCGCAATACGGCGTGCCAGAGGAGAGGCGAAAATGCGCGTCCCATCTAACGCCGCGGATGCCACAGGGGTAGGGGCCGTTGTGAGTGTGGCGCGTTCTGTGGAGACCGCTGTCGCGACCGCCTTATCGCCCGCGTCATCTGCGGGTGCAGATGTCAGCACCGCATCTGAGGCCTGTTCTCCATCTTCTAGCAAGACTGCAATCAGGGCATTGACTTTGACGCCTTCGCTGCCTTCGGGCACGATGATTTTGCCAAGCGTGCCTTCGTCCACGGCCTCGAATTCCATGGTAGCCTTATCAGTTTCGATTTCGGCAATGATATCTCCAGAGGAAACTTTATCGCCCTCTTTCACAAGCCATTTTGCAAGTGTGCCTTCTTCCATAGTCGGGGACAGGGCGGGCATTAAAATTTCAATAGGCATGTCAAAATTCCTTAGCGATACGTCACTTGTTTCACGGTGGCGATAACTTCATCAGTTGTGATCAAAGCATGGCGTTCTAGATTTGCAGCATAGGGCATTGGAACATCTTTGCCTGTGCAGTTCAAAACAGGAGCGTCCAAGTAATCAAAGGCACGTTCCATAATCGTTGCGGACAAATGGTTGCCGATGGAACCGACGGGCCACCCCTCTTCGACAGTCACGCAGCGGTTTGTTTTCATGATGGAGGCGATCACTGTGTCATAATCGATGGGGCGCAATGTGCGCAGGTCGATCACTTCGGCAGCGATACCATCTGCCTCAAGCTTATCTGCGGCCTCAAGTGCATATTGCATGCCGATCCCAAAGGAGACGATTGTCACGTCGCTGCCTTCACGCCAAATCCGCGCCTTGCCAAACGGAATGGTGAAATCATCCATGGAAGGGACATCAAAGCTGCGCCCATATAGGATTTCGTTTTCGAGGAAGATTACAGGGTTGTTGTCTCGAATAGCGGTTTTCATCAAACCTTTTGCATCGGCTGCGGAATAGGGCATCACAACCTTGAGACCCGGGACCTGTGCGTACCATGCTGCATAATCCTGAGAGTGTTGTGCACCGACGCGCGCGGCGGCACCGTTTGGACCGCGAAACACCATGGGGGCGCCCATTTGTCCGCCCGACATGTAGAGCGTTTTGGCAGCTGAATTGATGATGTGGTCAATCGCCTGCATTGCAAAGTTAAAGGTCATAAATTCCACAATCGGACGCAAACCTGCGAAGGCAGAACCTGTTGCGATCCCTGCAAACCCGTGTTCGGTGATTGGTGTGTCAATAACACGGCGCGATCCAAATTCATCCAGCAAGCCTTGGGACACTTTGTAGGCCCCTTGATATTCCGCGACCTCTTCGCCCATTAGATAGACGGTTTCATCGCGGCGCATTTCCTCGGCCATAGCGTCCCGCAGGGCTTCGCGCACGGTTTGCTGTTTCATCGGGGTATCCGCAGGCCAATCCGGTGAGGCGTTTGAAACGACGAGTGCTGGAGCGGCGGCGGAGGCGACAGCCGCTGCGGGAGCCGCAGCTGGTGCGGCCACCTTATCGCCTTCGTCTTCTGCAAGAGCAGATGACGCCGCCGCACCAACGGCAGAGACATCTTCGCCATCCTCAAGAAGGATGGCAATTGGGCTGTTGACCTTGACGCCTTCGGTGCCTTCGGCAATCAGCAATTTTCCAATCGTGCCTTCATCCACCGCTTCGAACTCCATTGTAGCCTTATCGGTTTCAATTTCGGCGATTATATCACCAGAGGCGACTTTATCTCCTTCTTTTACGAGCCACTTTGCAAGCGTTCCTTCTTCCATCGTTGGGGACAGGGCGGGCATAAGAATTTCGGTTGCCATCTCTTGTCGTCTCCTTATGCGTAGATATCTGTCCAAAGCTCGTCCAAGGCGGGCTCTGGGCTTGTTTTGGCAAATTCTGCTGATGCGTTGACGGTTTCTTTGATCTCTTTATCGATCGCTTTCAAATCATCTTCGGATGCATGGCCGCCGTCGACCAGCATGACACGCACATTTTCAATTGGGTCGCGTTCGTCGCGCATTTTCTGCACCTCTTCGCGGGTGCGATATTTCGCAGGATCTGACATGGAATGGCCACGATAGCGATAGGTTTTGATTTCCAAAATATAAGGACCCTTGCCAGACCGGCAATGTGCAACGGCGTTGGCACCTGCGGCTTTGACAGCCAGAACATCCATGCCATCAACGGCCTCGCCTGGGATGCCAAAGGGTTTGCCACGTGTGTGAATATCCTCAGTCGAGGTGGAGCGCGCCTGCGCCGTGCCCATTGCGTATTGATTGTTTTCAATCACAAAGACAACGGGCAGGGACCAAAGGGCTGCCATATTGAAGGTTTCGTACACCTGTCCTTGGTTAGCCGCACCATCCCCAAAATAGGTGAAGGTCACGCGCCCATTGTCTAAGTATTTGTCCGCAAACGCTAATCCCGCACCCAGTGGCACCTGCGCACCAACGATGCCGTGACCACCGTAGAATTGTTTTTCCTTGCTAAACATGTGCATCGAGCCGCCTTTCCCTTTGGAATAGCCGCCCTCGCGTCCTGTTAATTCGGCCATAACGCCATTTGCATCCATCCCACAGGCCAGCATATGACCATGATCGCGATAAGATGTGACCCGCTTGTCCCCTTCTTCGGCGACAGATTCTAGGCCAACAACAACAGCCTCTTGTCCGATGTAGAGGTGACAAAATCCACCAATCAGACCCATTCCGTATAATTGCCCAGCTTTTTCTTCGAAGCGTCGGATTAACAACATATCGCGGTAGTAGGTCTTCAGCTCATCCGCCGATACATTTGGCTTGGCTGCGGCTTTTTTAGCGGCCATAAAAACACCTCATAAAAAATAGTTTAGCGTTAAACTATCTATTAAAGCAAAAATTGAAAAAGAGCGAGGAAAAAATTTGCTTGCATGACAGCTATGCAAAAATGGCAATGAAGCCGATGGTTTAAGCCGAGAAATAGAGAATTTTAATTTTGGTGGATGGCTGTGATTTTATGCGCCGCACCATTACTAACAGGTCCAAGCTGTATTATCGCTCTATATCGACCATGCATAAGGAAAGGAGGCAAAAACAAACCGGGTTCCCGTGGACGCCTGAATGGCAGACGTTTTAACGAATAATGATTTCGTCTGCACGGATTTGCCCAAGGATGTCGCGTGATTGCTGATCCAATAGATCAATATCAAGGTAATCATCGGACATGCGCCGCGTCAGATTTTCCAAAGATGCGATTTCAGCATGAAGGCCAGCCAGTTCGGTTTCCAGTTTGGCGGCTTCGTTCAAAATTTCTGCTCGTCGGAATAATCCATAGTCGCCCTGAACCGCAGCAAAGGTAAAGTACATCCCTAAGGCCATTGCAAATGCGATGCCTGCAATCATGCCCCAGGGAAGTGTACTTTTGTTGCTCATGGACTGCCTCAGCCCTTTTCTAGGGCTTTAAATGTTATACGTCGAGTATGTCACAGGTGATTCGTTTTGTGAATCCCCTATTGGGTCGAAAAATAAAAAAACCGCAAAATCTAGGCGGGTCTTTTGAATCTATACCCTATCCAAAGGTTTAGTTGGCGATTGACGCCCGATAAATGCTCTCAATCGCGCCATTCAAGGCTGTGTCGAATTCATTATCGCTTTGCTTGGCATTTAGTTTTTCGGTCAATGCCCGTGAAAAGCTTGCGATCATATCGCGGTTCTTGGACAAACGTGCGTTTGCTTCATCCATCGCATATCCCCCTGATAGGGCAACTACACGCAAAACGCGCGGGTGATCGGCCAAATCCGCATATAGATTTGAAACCTCTGGCAGAGTTAGCTTCAGCATGACGTTTTGATCGTCTGACAGGGTATTCAGACGGCGCAAAATATGATCATGCAGGATTTGTTCCGCTTCGGCCTTATCTGCAATGCTGATGGTCACCTCGGGTTCGATCATCGGGATCAGGCCGTGGCCCAAAATCTGAATGCCGATGTCGAATTGCTGATCCACAACAGCGGCGATTCCTGCATCATTGGCCCCATCAATGACTGAGCGCATTTTTGTGCCAAAGATGTTCTTTTCAACAGCACGTTCCAAAAGCGCATCCAGATCAGGCATGGGTTTCAAAATGCGCGTGTCGTTTTCCGGGTCTGCCAATCCTTTGTCCACCTTAAGAAACGGCACAACGCCACAAGTATTCCAAAGGTAATCGGCGGCAGGTGTGCCCTCGACATCGCGGTCCATGGTCATTTCAAACAGGATTGCGCCCAAAACACGATCCCCATTGAATGCAGAGGATGTCATGATGCGCGAGCGCATTTGGTGGATCAGATCGAACATTTCGCCGTCGCCGGAATATTCCGTTTCATCAACACCATAAAGTTTTAGTGCCTTTGGCGTTGATCCACCAGATTGATCCAAGGCTGCAATAAATCCAGGGGCGGATTTGATACGGTCGAATTGTTGGGATCTGGTGTCTTGGCTCATGAAAACGTCCTACATCGGTACTTTTCTTTGGTACTATCGACATAAGGCGCGGTGCGCAATTCTGGTTGCGCTATCATTGGATGAAGTTTTTTGGTGGCTTATCCCCTGTGGTGCGCCTTCATCATTTGTTCGTGAACGGCGACCATGCCGCGCTCCGCTAAATCTGACACTTCGTCCGCATGTTTTTGTAGGGCGGCAACCACATCGCCATTATCCGAGGTTTGCGTTACGATTATGCCGTTTTCCACGATTTCGATGTCTGTTTCAATACTTTCACCTTGTTCGAATAGGATCAAGAGGGTCGGGCTTTGGATCGGGACTTCGGGGTTATCGCCCTGTTCCACGCGGGTGATCATTTCGGCGACGTGGTTGATCAAGGCTTCGGCAACTTTAGGGGCATCAGACAGGGTGGTGGTGATGATCCCGTTTTCAATGTTTTTCACGTCACGCGTGATAGAAGAGTGGCGTTGGAATAGGGTGCGCATGTGCGCGACCTCGTCTTGAGTTGTGTTCTTGCCGTTGAGCATCGGCATGTTCACTTCATCGTGTTGGTAGTTTCCATTTCCACCATGGTTCATGTGATGACCAGAGTGGCCCGACATCATTTGCGCCGTTGCATAAACACCCAAGCCAAAAAATGCGATGCATCCAAATGCAACAAGACCAATCCGTTTCATAACGTGCAACCCTACTGATTAAGTGCCGCGACACCCGGGAGAGTTTTGCCCTCCATCCATTCTAAAAACGCGCCGCCAGCGGTTGAGATGTAGGTAAACTTATTTGCTGCCTCGGCCTTATTCAATGCGGCAACTGTGTCACCCCCACCAGCCACAGAAATCAAATCACCTAATTGCGACAGTTGCGCGGCAACAGCGGCAGCGGCGTTTGTGGCCCGATCAAAGGGTTCGATTTCAAAGGCACCCAAAGGTCCGTTCCAAATCAGGGTTTTTGCCGATTTGAACACATCTGTGATTTGCGCAACACTCTCTGGTCCTGCATCCAGGATCATTGCATCCGCGGGGCATGCATCGGCGGCCACTGTTTCGTTTGCCGCATTCGCGGCGAATTTGAGGGCAACGACCACATCACGCGGCAGAATGATTTTGCAATTTTCACCCGCGGCCTTGGCCATAATTTCCGTAGCGGTGCCCGTCATGTCATGTTCGGCCAGTGATTTGCCAACATCTACGCCCTGCGCGGCAAGGAAGGTATTTGCCATACCACCCCCAATCACCAAATAATCTACCTTGGCCACCAAATTTCCCAACAACTCTAATTTGGTTGAGACTTTCGCGCCCCCGACCACAGCAACAACGGGACGTTTTGGGGTCGCAAGCGCCGCTTCTAGCGCGCTGAGTTCGGCCTGCATCAAACGACCTGCACAGGCGGGTAGGCGACGCGCCACTCCTTCAGTTGAGGCATGTGCGCGGTGCGCGGCCGAGAAGGCATCATTGCAATATATATCGCCCAAAGCCGCCAATTGATCGGCAAAATCGGTGTCATTCTTTTCCTCGTCTTTGTAAAAACGGGTGTTTTCCAACAAAACAACCTGACCCGTTTGGGCCGCCCCGATCGCCGCTGCTGCGGCGGGCCCAACGCAATCTGCCACAAACAAAACGGGGACTGACAGGTATTGTTCCAGTGCTGGCACCAAATGGCGCAAGCTCATCCCGTCCAAGCGTTCGCCTTTGGGGCGTCCGAAATGGGCTAATAGGATTGGTGTCCCACCCGCGGCCAAAATATCGCGCACAGTAGGGGCAATTTTTTCGATGCGGGTGGCGTCCGTCACCTGACCATCCTGCATCGGCACATTGATATCAACGCGCGTTAAAACGCGTTTGCCCGCCAATTCCATGTCATCCAGTGTTTTCCAGCCCATAATGCCACCTATTTTCGTCATTCCATTGCGCGCTAGATCGCGTGTTTTGGGAAATTGGTCAATGCTGCATCTTGTCCTAAATGCCAAAGGACTTTAGGTATTGCCCAAGAATTCAGATAGGAGCGCCCGATGGCCAAGTATAAAGACCCAGAAAACACAATCCTAATGGAGCTTAAGGACGGAACAGTTGTGATCGAACTGCTGCCTGATATTGCTCCAAATCACTGCATCCGCATGAAGGAATTGGCGCGCTCTGGTCAGTATGACAATGTGTGCTTTCACCGTGTGATTGACGGATTCATGGCGCAGACGGGCGATGTGCAATACGGCAACATGGAAAATGATTTCGATATCGGCATGGCGGGCCGCGGTGGTTCTGATCTGCCAAATGTTGCGCAGGAATTTTCTGGCATCCCCCATGATCGCGGCACATTGGGTGCGGCGCGTTCGCAAAACCCAGACAGCGCAAACAGCCAGTTTTTTATCAACTTCAACGACAACCATTTCCTAAACCGTCAGTATACCGTCTATGGCCGTGTGATTTCGGGAATGGAACATGTGGATGCCATCGTGAAAGGCGAGCCACCCATGAATCCTGATCGCATGATCAGCGTGAAGGTGGCAGCAGATGCGTAAGCTTGCGTGGATCTTGGGCCTGATGGCGGGGACGGCACAGGCCACAGGCATTGAAATTCAGGTCGCGGGAGAGGCGAACGGAACGATCACGGTTGACCTATTCGAAGATGTCGCCCCACAACACACAGCGCGGATTACGCGTCTTGCCTCAGAAGGGGCCTATGACGGTGTGGTGTTTCACCGCGTGATCGAAGGGTTCATGGCCCAAACGGGTGATGTGGAATACGGTAAGATGGGTGGCAACCTGTCCTATGCGGGTCGTGGCGGCTCAAACTATCCCGACCTCCCTGCCGAATTTTCGGATGTGCCCTATGATCGCGGTGTTGTGGGCATGGCGCGTGCGCAAAGTCCAAACAGTGCAAATAGCCAGTTCTTTATCATGTTTGAACCAGGTTATTTCCTAAACGGTCAATACACAGTGATTGGTCAGGTTACCGAGGGCATGGACGTTGTTGACGCGATCAAGCTGGGCGAGGGGCGCAATGGTGCTGTGATTGGTCAACCCGATGCGATGATGAAGGTGTCGGTGATCGACTAAACCCCAGACTTTAAAGCCAAAAAGGGCACAGATGCGCACTGCACTTTGCCCTTTTTTATTGATGTACTGGTGTCTTATTACCCCAGCTGCACCAAAGCGTGGCGTTTTTTACCCGCGGACAGTTTGATTGGCGATGACAACGTCTCTGCTGTGATCATCAATCTACCATCTGTCAGGGGTTCATCGTTCAACTTGGCACCGTTTTCGGCAATCAGGCGCTTGGCCTCTTTCCCGGATTTCACAAGGCCAGATTTCACAATCAGTTGCACGATTGAAATGCCATCGCCAACGTCATCACTTTTGAGAGTTAATGTTGGTAGGTCATCCCCGATTCCACCTTTTTCAAACACCTCGCGCGCGGTAGCTTCAGCCGTTTTGGCGGCATCTGCGCCATGCAGCAATGCGGTGACCTCACTTGCCAAAATTACCTTTGCATCATTGATCTCAGACCCCGCAAGCGCACCAAGTCGATCGCATTCCGTAACAGGCAGTTCGGTATAGAGTTTTAGGAAGCGCCCAACATCCGCATCGGTTGTATTGCGCCAGAATTGCCAGAATTCATAAGGTGACAACATATCCGCATTCAGCCAAACCGCCCCATTTTGCGATTTGCCCATCTTTTTCCCATCTGAGGTTGTCAGCAGCGGTGAAGTAAGGCCAAATACGCGATCCTCTGCTACGCGGCGGGTCAATTCCATGCCATTGATGATATTCCCCATCTGATCCGAACCGCCCATCTGCAACATGCATCCATAACGGTTGTGCAGTTCTAGGAAATCATAGGCCTGAAGGATCATGTAGTTGAATTCAAGGAAGGATAGAGATTGTTCCCGATCCAGCCGCGATTTCACCGATTCAAACGACAACATGCGGTTCACGCTGAAATGGCGCCCAATATCACGCAAGAATTCAAGGTAGTTAAGCTCATCCAGCCATTCTGCATTGTTGATCATCATGGCCCCATTTGGCGCGTCATCATAATCAAGGTATGCAGAAAACACCTGTTTGATGCCTGCGATGTTCTGATCAATCATATCAGGCGTAAGCAGGGGACGTTCATCTGCGCGAAACGATGGATCACCCACCTTGGTCGTGCCACCGCCCATTAATGTGATCGGGCGACTACCCGTTTTTTGCAACCAACGTAACATCATGATTTGAATCAGGCTACCCACATGCAGTGAACTGGCCGTTGCATCAAACCCGATATAGGCGGGCATACCCCCTTTACACAGCGCTTCGTCCAATCCATCGTAATCAGTGCAGTCCGCAACAAAGCCACGTTCTAGCATGATCTGAAGGAAATCTGATTTAGGTGTAAAGGTCATCTCTTGCTCCTGAAAAGGGATTGCGTCATTGCTATAGCGATCCTTGCAAGAAAGGAAAAGCCATGAGTGATGCAATTCGTGTTGTTGGAATGATGTCGGGCACATCAATGGATGGAATTGATCTGGCTGAGGTCGTGACGAATGGCATCACAATTCGGGAATTTGGCGCAACAGCCTACGTTCCCTATACCAATCACGAACGCCAAATCCTACGTCTTGCCATGGGGCAATGGGATGGATTGCATGTGCGTGCGGCGACAAAATTGGTGACCCGCTCGCATGCCCGTGCTTTTGCAAAGTTAGAAGTGGGATCGGTTAATTTGATCGGGTTCCACGGTCAAACTTTGGCGCATGATCCCGGTAACAGGCGCACGTTACAGGTGGGGGATGGTGTTCAACTGGCGCGTGAAACCGGCCATCCCGTGGTTTGGGATTTTCGCAGTGCGGATGTGGCATTGGGCGGTCAGGGAGCACCATTGGCCCCATTTTTTCACTTTGCTTGTGCAAAATTCATTGGGGTTAGCGAACCCATTGCCTTCCTAAATTTAGGAGGCGTGGGGAATATCACATATGTAGATCCGCTTAAGAGCGATATCACTGATCAGGGGGCTGTTTTGGCCTTTGACACTGGACCCGCAAATGCGCCACTAAATGATTTTATGATGGATCGCTTTGGACAGGCCTATGATGCGAACGGTGCCTTGGCCGCAACTGGAACGCCTGATATGGATGTGGTACGGGCATTTTTGAGGGCATCATACTTTCGCAAAATTCCACCCAAGTCATTGGATAGAAACAGTTTTCCACAAATTTTGAAGTTGGTTGCACATATGGATGATGCAGATGGCGCCGCAACAGTTTGTGCGATCATCGCGGCCACGGTTGCAAGGGGCATGGAACACGTGCCCGGATCTGTTTCCCAGGTTTTGGTGTGCGGCGGAGGGCGCCATAACCCCGTCATCATGTCCATGTTACGCGCGGGATTGGGGGTGCCCGTGTTAACGGTTGAACATCACGGATTAAACGGCGATATGCTAGAGGCGCAGGCTTTTGCCTATCTGGCGGCGCGTGTTTTAAACAAACACCCAACCAGCGGTCCCAGCACAACGGGCGCGCCAGTATTCATTGGGGGTGGTGAGTTGGCGTGGCCTTAGTTTTCGATCAAGTGGAATTTACCCGCTACAGCTTGCCCCACCCAAAACACAGAATTTCGCGCAATGGGGATGGTTTAGGCGCACGTCGCTATCTGCATCCTGCAACGTTGGACCCAATTCAAACTGCGGATCATAGGCCAATAGAGTACAGGCCAAAACCGCGGGGGCATCGGCCCCTTTGCGTCGTACGACCATCCGTGCGTTTGAACACATCAATTCCCTCGGGTCTTTGTTCAAAATACCCCAACAGGCCGTTGTGATTTCAGGCACATCTAATGTGCCTGTCATTTCAGGAAATAATACCGTTTCGGCCGGCGCATGGGCGTCAATGTCAAATCCTTCGGCCTGATATAGGGCCGCAAAACCCGCACGTGTGTCCGTTTCGGTTTCTTCCCATAATGTGCGCCCAGCAACGGCCATTTTGATCCCTGCATCCCGAAGCCAGCGCATTCCAATCATCGTTTTTTCAAAACTGCCCGCGCCACGTTCCAAATCATGCATTTTAGCGCTGTGATGATCTAATGAAATGCGCAGGGTCATTTTCCCGGGATAGGCTGCGTTCAACTCGGTCAATCCATCGCGCATATTGCGCCGCATCATTGGCAGCATCGCGTTTGTTAACACCAACACGGAAAATCTCCGTTCCAGCGATAGGCTCAGCATCTCAATGATTTCGCTATTCATAAAGGGTTCGCCACCCGTAAACCCAATTTCCGTAACAGGCATATTATGATCGGCGATTTCGTCCAAATAGGCGCGTAAATCACTTTCTGTGAAATACACCAACTGATCGTTGGTGGGCGAACTTTCGATGTAGCAATTCACGCATTGGATATTGCACAGCGTCCCTGTGTTCACCCAAAGCGTTTCTAAGGTTTCAAGACTGACCCACGCGCGTTCTTCACCCTTGGCTGTGCGGGTTGGATGTTCGAATTTCTTCCCATTATCGCTTTGCTCAATATCTTTCATGGACCTGCCTTTTTGTGTGTTATTGGAACAGTAACAACAGAAACGCCAGGCACAAGGTTTTCCAATTGCATATAACAGTGTTGTGTGCACTCTTATTCCTAGACATTCAGGACATATCACAGTAAAAAGCGCGTAAGTTAGCGCTAACATGGTATTCAACCAAAAGCGACGAACAAAGGAAGAATGTAAAAATGGTTTCTCGCGTTATACCCGTTGATCCCTTTGATTTAACGATTTTTGGTGGCACGGGGGATTTGGCAAAACGCAAAATTTTACCTGGGTTATTTCGCCGTCACCTGTCAGGCCAAATGCCGCATGAGGCGCAAATCATTGGTGCGGCACGATCCGAACTGAGCGATGAGGAATATCGCGACATCGTTCGCGCGGCGATTGCCGAATTTGACGCGGTTGACCATTCTGATAGTGACATGGACGAATTTTTGTCACGCGTGTCCTATCTACATGTTGATGCCAATGGTACAGCAGGCTGGGCCGCGCTGAAATCAAAGATGCGTAATGGATATGTGCGGGCCTTTTATTTCTCGGTCGCGCCTGCCCTGTTTGGGGATTTGGCCGAACGTCTGCATGATCATGATATTGCACAACGTGACAGTCGCATCGTTGTTGAAAAACCCTTCGGCAAGGATTTGGAAACCGCGCGTGCGCTGAACGCGACCTTGGCCAAACATTTTCGCGAAGATCAGATTTATCGCATTGACCACTATTTGGGTAAAGAAACGGTTCAAAACCTGATGGCTGTGCGATTTGGCAATATGTTGTTTGAACCGCTATGGAATGCGCAGTTCATTGATCACATTCAAATTACCGTTGCCGAAACCGTTGGTGTCGGTGGGCGCGGGGGGTATTATGATCAATCGGGCGCAATGCGCGATATGGTGCAAAACCATTTGATGCAATTGCTGTGTTTGATTGCCATGGAACCCCCATCCAAATTTGATCCCGATGCTGTACGCGATGAAAAACTAAAGGTTATTCGCGCGCTTGACCCTGTGGAACCCCATCATTTGGTGCGCGGTCAATATAGTGCGGATGGGGATCAACCTGATTATCGCAGTGCTGTTGATAATCCACGTTCGCGCACCGAAAGTTTTGTGGCTCTAAAAACCCATATCAGCAATTGGCGTTGGGCGGGCACCCCCTTTTACCTGCGCACGGGCAAACGGATGCGCGCGCAGTCCTCTGAAATTGCAGTGGTGTTTAAGGAAACGCCGCATTCCATCTTTGGCCCAGATGCGGGGTCGCACCGCAATGCATTGGTCATTCGGTTGCAACCGGATGAGGGGATCACACTTGATGTGACGATCAAGGAACCTGGCCCAGGGGGTATGCGTTTGGTGGATGTGCCCCTTGATATGACCTTTGCCGAGGCTTTGGGGCCTGACGCCGAAACCGCACCAGAAGCCTATGAGCGATTGATTATGGATGTCATTCGTGGCAACCAGACCCTATTCATGCGCGGGGATGAGGTTGAGGCGGCATGGAGTTGGACTGATCCCATTATTCAGGGGTGGGAGGCCCGCAATGATGTGCCAAAACCCTATGACAGTGGCAGTTCAGGACCAGAAGACTCCTTAATGCTATTGCACCGCGACGGGCGTAAATGGCGAGAGATACGATAATGAACATAATCGAATATGCAGACCGTGATATGTTGGCCCTTGATCTGGCGGGACGTTTGGCCAGTGAATTGAATGAGGCGCTGCAACACGAAGATCGGGTCAGTTTGGTTGTCCCCGGTGGCACATCGCCGGGACCCGTTTTTGATGACCTATGCGGGGCAGAAGTGGCTTGGGACCGCGTTCATGTGGCGCTCAGTGATGAACGCTGGGTACCCGAAACATCAGATCGTTCAAATACACGGTTGATCAAAGAACGCCTTTTGACGGGTCCCGCTGCGGCCGCCCATTTGGTGCCCCTTTATGCCGATGGGGACGTCGAATCAGAATTGCCAAAATTGGCAGAGGGCATAGATGTTTTGCGCCCCATCACCGTCTTGTTATTGGGTATGGGGACCGATATGCACACGGCTTCAATCTTTCCAGAGGCGGATAATTTAAACCTTGCCCTAGCGCCTGATGCTCCAAATCTGGTTCCAATGCGCGCGCCAGGTGCGCCCGAAGCCCGTGTGACCCTGCCTGCGCATGTATTGGACGGGGCGATCAATAAACACATCCTGATTTTTGGCGATGAAAAGCGTGCGGCGTTAGAACGCGCGGCAATTTCAGATGCTTTTGATGCCCCCATTCGTGCCGTCATGATGGGCGCAACGGTCCATTGGACCCCATAGTTTCATAGGTTGATACATGTTTGATGCACTAAAATCCCTTTATTCAAAGGTTTCTAATCGTTCGATCCTAAGCCTATTTGATGATCCAAATCGCGCGGTCGAGTTTTCTGTACGCTTTGATCACATGTTGTTTGATTATTCCAAAACCAACATCGACAAAGCGGCACGCGCGGCCCTGTTGGATTTGGCACGCGATCGTGGTGTTGCGCAAAAACGAGATGCCATGTTTCAGGGGGCGAAAATCAATGACACCGAGGGGCGCGCGGTGTTGCACACGGCCTTGCGGAATTTGGATGGCGATGCGGTTCAAGTCGATGGACAGGATGTTATGCCCGAGGTGCTTCTAACCCTGACCCTGATGGGTGATTTTGCCGAGGCGGTGCGCGGCGGTGATTTTGTCGGGCAGGGGGGGCGTATTACCGATGTGGTTAATATCGGCATTGGCGGATCGGATCTGGGGCCTGCTATGGCGACACTGGCCCTTGCCCCCTATAACGATGGGCCAAAATGCCATTTTGTGTCCAATGTCGATGGGGCGCATATCAGCGATGTCTTACGTGATCTAAACCCTGAAACGACATTGGTCATTGTGGCCTCAAAAACATTCACAACAATCGAAACCATGACCAATGCGCGCACAGCGCGGGCGTGGATGTCCGAACGTGTTGCAACACCTGCGGCCCAATTTGCGGCCCTTTCTACGGCGGCCGATAAAACCAGCGAATTTGGCATTGATCCCTCTCGCGTCTTTGGCTTTGCCGATTGGGTGGGGGGGCGGTATTCCATGTGGGGACCGATTGGTTTGTCCCTGATGATCGCAATTGGTCGCGATGCATTTCATGCGTTTTTGCGCGGTGCGCGGTCTATGGATCGGCATTTTTGCGATGCGGAATTTCATGAAAACCTGCCTGTTTTATTGGCACTTGTTGGTATCTGGCATAACCAAGTGTGTGATTATGCAACTCGCGCGGTACTGCCTTATGATCAACGGTTATCGCGATTAGCTGCCTATTTTCAACAACTTGAAATGGAAAGCAATGGTAAGGGTGTGGCCATGGATGGCACCACCTTGCCCTATCATTCGGGACCCATCGTTTGGGGGGAACCCGGCACCAATGGGCAGCATGCGTTTTATCAATTGATCCACCAGGGCACGCGCGTGATCCCTTGTGAATTTATGATCGCCGCGCGCGGTCATGAAACGGATTTGCAACATCATCACACCCTATTGGCTGCGAATTGTTTGGCCCAGTCCGAGGCATTGATGACAGGGCGCAGCCTGGAAGTTGCCCGTGATATGATGGCGGCCAAGGGATTTAGCGGGGATGAATTGGAGCGTCAGGCGCGCCACCGCGTGTTTAGTGGCAATCGCCCATCTACCACATTGGTTTATCCCCAACTGACCCCCGAGGTGTTGGGACAAATCGTGGCACTATATGAACACCGTGTGTTTGTCGAGGGCGTGATTTTGGGCATCAACAGCTATGATCAATGGGGCGTGGAACTGGGAAAAGAATTAGCAACCGCGCTGGAACCCATTTTGGCAGGGGATGCGGACGCCGGCGGCAAAGACGCATCAACCCAGCAATTGGTGGATTTTATTCAAAAGAATTGACTGGGGTCTTGGTGCCCCACTCTTGTCATTCAATTACAATTTTGCGTTTAGCCGACCTCGGGTGGCGCAGAAAGCGCCTACTAGGGGGGAGGTCGGTGTTTGCCAATCTATCGATTGGCATGGAATTTAAGCAAACGTGTGCTTCATACGGCACCTACTGCCATTTCTCATAATTCGATTGAATTGCGGCAATGCGGTCTTGGGCCTTTGGGTGACTAAGCAACCATGCAGGGGATAAACCTGCATTGCCCGTCAGTTTGTCCAGTTTTTTAAACAAGCTCATCTGCGCCTCAACCGATAGGCCCGATTGCATCAACAATGCGGTGGCATAGGCGTCCGCCTCAAACTCATCACTTCGTGAGAGTTTTGCCATCAGCAGACTGCCCAATCCATTCGCGATGATCCCACCGATTCCAGGTAAAAACCGCGATAGGATCGCGCCCAAGGCGACGCGCATGGCGTTTTGACCCGAAAAATCAATCATCCGTTTGCGCGAATGGCCCAAGGCCACGTGGCCCAATTCATGGGCGATGACACTGGCGATTTCGCCTGTGCTGACCTCGCCCAATTTATATTTGTCGATGAAGCCTTGGGTGATAAACACTCGCCCATCAGGGGCGGCCAATCCGTTGATTGTTGGAATGTCCTGAACATATACGAGGATATCGCGCACTTGCATTGCACTCGCCATTTTGTCGATCTGTGTCTGCAATTCCGCGTCCTGCAGGCGCGATGATGTTTGATCCAACTGACGATTAAGTCGCCAGGTAGAAAAGCGAAACAGAACAAGCGCATAGATCAGGGCGAGGAAGATTGGACCAAACTGTAGCATAATTAAGATATGGGGTTTACGCGCGATCTTGTCTAGGGATTTGGCAACTAAACCGCAGCCACTAGCGAACCAATGCTCGCATCCCGTTTTCGATCCCGTTCAGGGTCAGTGGGTACATTTCATTTTCAAAAATGGTTTTGATCATGCCAATGGAATGTGTGTAGTCCCAATGCCGTTCGGGGATGGGGTTTAGCCAAATATGCGATGCCCATTGTTCGCGCGCACGTTCTAACCAGACCTGACCCGCCTCGGCGTTCCAATGTTCGTTTGCCCCACCTGCATAGGCAATTTCATAAGGCGACATGGATGCATCCCCAACAAAGATACATTTGTAATCGGGTCCATAAGTGCGAAGGATGTCATGCGTTGGGGTTTGTTGATCCCATCGGCGGCGATTGTCGCGCCACACCCCTTCGTAAAGGCAGTTGTGAAAGTAAAAATATTCAAGGTGTTTGAATTCTGTACGTGCGGCGGAAAACAGCTCCTCCACCAATTTGATATAGGAATCCATGGACCCGCCCACATCCAAAAACAACAATACCTTTATCGCATTGCGTTTTTCGGGGCGCGTTTGCACATCCAGATAACCATGTTCCGCAGTGGCGCGGATTGTGCCATCAATATCCAATTCCTGATCGGCCCCATCACGCGCCCATTTGCGCAGGCGTTTAAGGGCAACTTTGATGTTGCGTGTGCCCAGTTCAATACTGTCATCCAGATTTTTAAATTCGCGTTTGTCCCACACTTTGACCGCGCGTTGATGGCGTGATTTGTCCTGACCGATGCGCACGCCCTCGGGGTTATAGCCATAGGCGCCAAAAGGGGATGTGCCCGCCGTGCCGATCCATTTGCTGCCCCCCTGATGGCGTCCCTTTTGTTCGGCCAACCGTTCGCGCAGTTTTTCCATCAGCTTATCAAATCCACCTGCGGATTGGATTTCGGCCATTTCCTCGGGGCTAAGGTATTTTTCAGCCAGCTTTTCCAACCATTCACGCGGAATATCGACGGCGTTTAAAACCTCATCTGTGGAAATTTTCTCAAGCCCTGCAAAGCTCGCAGAAAAGGCGCGGTCATAGCGATCAAGGTGGCGTTCGTCCTTGACCATGATGGTGCGCCCGAGCAGATAAAAGGTGTCAATATCATAGGTGGCAATCCCCGTATTAAGCGCCTCAAGAAACCCAAGATATTCCCGCAATGATACGGGAACACCAGTGTTCCTAAGGTTTTCAAAAAAGGGCAAAAACATTGTGGCCTAGATGATTGTACGATCAGCGATGACAGTCAGGATAAGGCCCAATAGCCCAAAAGCAAGAGCATAAACAAAGGCATAGTGCAGAATGTCGGTCACTTTGCCTTTGCGTTTACGAGCGATCACGGCGCCAGAAATCGCGCCAATCAATGCAAGAATTAGATACATACCTAGCCATTTCGACGGTTAAGCGGGTTCAGTGCCTGAATTTCCCGCAGTTTGGTTTTCAGATGCTTTTCTGATCTAAACCCGTATCTTGCCCAGTTTAAACTGTCCAGCCTAACAATTCGTGCCTCAGATGTACGCCTCGTCAATTCCAAGGCTTCAGCGCGTAGGAACATCAAGGTTATTAGCAATGCTAGGTTTTCCTCCTCATAGGCTTCGTCCAACTAGGGAGCAAGTGTCACAAGCGCCTCTTTGTTCTTGAAATATGCGATTTGATAGGACCCCACCTGCACAGCGGTATGCGCCGCATAAAGGTTGGTTTGCGTGGATTGACGGAACATTTTATCCTCGGCTTTTAATATGCGGAATGCTTCATCCGGGTTTGCACGCTGAATAATGCGTCCCATGGAAAAATAGCTAAAGCCCAAGCGGTAGCCGTAGTATTTCGCGGCCTACGTGTGGTTTAGGGCGCGCGTGGCAGCGCCCATGCGATTCCCTGCGGGCGCTCCCGGACTCAGTGCGGTTTGAATTTCTTTAATCCAGGCGCGATATCTTGGTTTGAGGCTGCAAGTTTATGCGATGGCGATTTAGGGAAAGGTTGTGTTACAAC
>Ga0255781_10001384_pt1 | contig 19977 bp, 19 predicted proteins | sample 101ome_21_FD_179979 | JGI IMG/M metagenome (GOLD analysis project Ga0255781, IMG submission 179979) | Coastal salt marsh microbial communities from the Groves Creek Marsh, Skidaway Island, Georgia - 101413BT metaG (version 2) | ecosystem: Environmental > Aquatic > Marine > Intertidal zone >... | reverse complement strand
AAAAAACTATGCCAACGGCAAAAAAGTAGGGCCTAAAATGAATGAGCCGCGTCTTCGACGCGGCTCATATCAGAAAATTTGAATCTTAGTAGCGGTAATGCTCAGGCTTAAATGGCCCTTCTACCGTCACACCGATGTAATCCGCTTGGTCTTTGCGGAGTGTTTCAAGCTCAACACCAATCTTCTCCAAGTGCAGACGAGCTACTTTCTCATCCAAGTGCTTAGGAAGCGTGTACACCTTGTTCTCGTACTTGTCGCTGTGCAACCAAAGTTCGATCTGTGCCAAGGTTTGGTTCGTGAAGCTGTTCGACATTACAAACGATGGGTGACCTGTAGCACAACCAAGATTTACCAATCGGCCCTCAGCCAATACGATGATCTCGTTGCCGTCTACATTGTATAGATCCACCTGTGGCTTGATGACCACCTTAGTATCGCCATATGCACCGTTCAACCATGCCATATCGATCTCGTTGTCGAAGTGGCCAATGTTACAAACGATGGTCTTATCGTTCATCAACTTGAAGTGCTCCTCACTGATGATGTCTTTATTTCCTGTTGCCGTTACTACGATCTGTGCACGTGGAATGGCATTCTCCATACGCTTCACTTCGAAGCCGTCCATCGCTGCTTGCAATGCACAAATAGGATCGATCTCAGTAACGATCACACGAGCACCCGCACCGCGCAATGAAGCCGCAGTACCCTTACCTACATCACCGTAACCGGCAACTACAGCAACTTTACCTGCAATCATAATATCCGTTGCACGACGAATCGCATCTACCGCTGATTCTTGACAACCGTATTTGTTATCGAACTTCGACTTCGTTACCGAATCGTTCACGTTAATTGCAGGAAGAACTAGCGTTCCGTTAATCTCACGCTCGTACAAGCGGTGAACACCTGTAGTAGTTTCTTCTGACAGACCTTTGATGCCGGCTACCAACTCTGGGTATTCGTCGAATACCATGTTCGTCAAATCACCACCATCGTCCAAAATCATGTTCAATGGCTGACGGTCTTCACCGAAGAATAACGTCTGCTCAATACACCAGTTGAACTCTTCCTCGTTCATGCCTTTCCAAGCATATACAGGAATTCCTGCCGCTGCAATGGCTGCTGCTGCATGATCCTGAGTTGAGAAGATGTTACAAGAGGACCAGGTTACATCAGCACCTAGCTCGACCAAGGTCTCGATTAATACGGCAGTCTGAATGGTCATGTGCAAACAACCTGCGATGCGCGCACCCTGCAAAGGCTTGCTCTCACCGTATTCTTCACGGAGTGCCATGAGACCTGGCATCTCTGCCTCGGCTAATTTGATTTCTTGTCGGCCCCATTCGGCCAATGACATATCTTTAACTTTGTACGGAATGTATTGCGTTACTTCGCTCATTATATATTGTCAATTAAGTTCGGCAAAGGTACATAACAAGACCGTAGCGTAAAAGTTTGTAATTAGATGAACCACAGCATTGTATTTTCTGAACTTCAGGAGGAACTCAACATTTGTTTTGAGGCCATACAATCCGTGGGCAATCCAACATCGCTCTGGTGCGAAGAAGATCGTAAAAAGTGGCAACGAATTGCCTCGGAAGCTAAGCGAAATGAGATGGCGGCAAGCCGCCTTGCCCTTCTTCGAGCTGGGAACTTGGACGCTTTAGATGCAATGTATTTCGAAGGGAAGCGCCCCGCTTATCCCGATGCGCATATAAGCATCTCACATTGCAAGGATGGTGCAGTGGCTGTGTATTCTAAGACGCTCCGTGTCGGGATTGATATTGAATTGGAGCGTACACAATTGGCTAAAATCAGTCATAAGTTCATTCGCGCGGACGAAGAGAAATTCCTCGAAACCCTCGGCAGACAACATGCCATGCAATTGCTGTGGGGCATCAAAGAAAGCCTTTTCAAACTCCATGGTCTTGGGGGACTGGATTTCAAATCGCATTTACATGTGGTGCAGTTAGTTCGTAATTCTTCTGATACCGGATGGGAAGGTGTTGCATGGATCGAGAAGGGTGACATTCGAATGCAAACGCTTGTCCAAGCACTACAACACGAGGGCATGTACGTTTGTGTGGCGACGCATAGACCCGAAATAGCGCCGTTCGAAAGTGAACGTTTAGTCCTTCGTGAGTGGCAAAAAGAAGATGCGCCTTGGCTCTTTAATCTCAATAGCGACCCGGATGTTATTGAATTTACTGGCGATGCGGGATTTGAGAGCATTGAGGCTGCAGAAGGGCTTATTACACAGTATCCGAACTACCAACGCGACGGTTACGGCCGTTGGATGGTCACCTTAAAAGACGGCACCCCCATTGGCTGGTGTGGGCTCAAGAGAAATCCATGGGGTATCGACCTCGGTTTCCGATTCTTTCAAGTGCAATGGAACAAAGGATACGCAACCGAAGCTGCCCAAGCCACTATCCATTGGGCAAAAACGCATGGATTGAGCAGGTTGGTGGGACGTGCATTAACAGGAAATCCTGCGAGTATTCGGGTGTTGGAAAAATTGGGATTCACAGCTTTTGACGCGCAACCCATCGAGGAATTTGCAACAGGACAATACATCCGCGAAGAGGACTTGCAACGTTGGAGCGGTCAACTGATGTTAATGATGAAATTGGACCTTTGATGCAACTCATATTTACAGGAACCGAAAGCACCTTCAAGACCGCCCTCAGCATGGCCGTAGCCACCGCATTAGATTGGCCCCTGAGTTCGGAATTTGCCCGCGAATACATCGCTAAACTTCTCTTGGAACAGCCCCATCTGGATATGCACCATTTCACTAAGGAAGACTTTCTTGCTTGTGCCAAAGGACAAATCGAACGCCAAGAGCAGATGGGCTACTACAGCGATGACCATGGTGTATTCGATACCGACGGGGTTACCCTATCGATTTGGGGAGCGGACAAATTCGACGGCGCCGAAAATCAATGGCTCACTCCCCCGAAAAATGGTCTCTACCTTTTGTGTGCGCCTACAAACGCCGCCAGTGAAGATCCACAACGCATAGATATCGATCGCAGGGAATACCTGCACGGACAATACATTCAATGGCTGGAAAAACTTGGCCGTGATTATGTTTTATTGACTTCAGAATCGTTTGAAGGCAGACTCAAAGAGGCCATGCACCACTTAGCGGAGCGAAGAATTAGATAATTCGATTCAAGGAATCATTCACACGCTGACGGAGTTGGTTCCACTTGTCAAATTCAGTCATGTAATAGTCGATATCGACATTCTCCTCATTGAAGGTATCCTTGAGCGCCTTGAGTTTTCTTTCCACCCAAACAGACTTTAAACGCAAGACCGTTTCTGGAACTAATTCCTTCACGGTGTTCTTATCGGAAGGCAAATAAATCTCCTTACGCTCCCAATTGCTCAATATGTATTTCTCAGTGAGCGCATCCGTCGCTACTTGGACAATAGCGGGATCCTCCTGCATGGTCCAAAACTGCGCATCAGGAACATAATCTTGATCCAATTCCGCTTTAACCATTTCAAATATCGCGGCAAAAATGGGTGTTTCAAAGGTGATCCCATCTTGTTCAATAGATCGTACAATCCATTCCGTAATACTAATGGGGAAGGAATCCTCTAAATCTACCCCTTCCTCAAGCATATCCTCTGTGCCTCGAGCAATGATCAAATTAATGACCTGCTCCTCCTGGTATTGACCAAAAGGCTGCTTCGGCATTTCCGGCGTGGCAATGACCTCCATCGGAGGAGCTTCGGCCTGTTTTCTTCTGGCTTGTCGATTCTGCACATTGGCTAGACGGGCCAATTCCTCGTACAGCGCACTCGGATCAATTTCAAGAATTCTTGACGCCTCTTTAATGAAAACCTCCTGACCAATGGCATCCGGAACTTTGGCTATACTTCCAACCACATCACGAATCATTTCCGCCCGCTTCAACGGATCTCCCGCCACGTCTTCGAGCAGTATACTGGTCTTGTAGGAAATGAAATCTTTCCGATTATTCTTTAAGAAGGACTCTAGCTCCTCAGTGCTGTGCTTCTGTGCAAAACTATCTGGATCTTCCCCATCCGGGAAAGGAACTACACGCACATTAATGCCCGCTTCAAGCATCATATCAAGTCCTCGGAAACTTGCGCGAATCCCAGCGGCATCACCATCGTAAAGTAGCGTAATGTTGGATGAGTACCGCTTCAACATTACGATTTGTCCCTCAGTCAAAGCCGTACCGGACGAACTCACAACATTCTGAACGCCGTTTTGGTGGAAGCTGATCACATCCGTATACCCCTCAACCAAATAAGCTTCATCTCTCTTGACGATCTCCTGCTTCGCCTGGTACAAACCATAAAGCACCTTGCTTTTGTGGTAGATCGGGTTTTCGGGCGAATTCAGGTATTTCGCAGCCTTGACATTATTCTTTAATATCCTTCCACCAAATCCAAGGACACGTCCCGAAACACTGTGAATAGGGAACATAACACGGCCTCTGAATCTATCGTACCAGCCGCGTTCACCATTCATAGAAATCCCACTATCCTCCAGTGCCTTTTCATTGTATTTGCTCGAGATGGCATACTTCGCAAAGGCATCGGATGCCTCAGGGCTATAGCCCAATTGGAATTTTTTAATGGTCTCCTCGGTAAAACCGCGCTCTCTGAAATAACTCAATCCAACTGCACGACCTTCTTCCGTTTCGTGGAGTTGTTCCTGGAACCATTTGTTGGCCACATCCGAAATTAGGAATACAGCCTCTCGGTGATTACCCGCAGCCAACTCCTCCGGGGTTTGCTCGCGCTCTTCCGGAACCTCAATGTTGTATTTCTTCGCAATCCATCGCAACGCTTCTGGATACGACATCTGTTCCAGTTCCATCAAAAACGTCACCACAGACCCTCCTTTTCCAGAGCTAAAATCTTTGAAAATCTGTTTGGCCGGACTAACCATGAAGCTGGGCGACTTCTCTTGGTTGAAAGGACTGAGGCCTTTTAGATTGCTCCCACTTTTCTTCAATTGCACGTATTCGCCAATGACCTCCTCTATACGGGCGGTGGCAAAGATCTGTTCAATGGTTTCTTGTGGTATTCTGGCCATAGCATTGCAAGATACATTCTCTAAACAAAAAAGCCACCCTTTTGGGGTGGCCAAGCAAGCTGATTAAAAGGTTACTTATTTCTGTAAATGTACATTTAATTGTGGGAACGGAATACTGATGCCGCGCTCGGTGAAAATCTTGTACACCGCTGTATTCATATCGTAATAGACTGGCCAATAATTTTCGCTAGCCACCCATGCACGTACTATAATATTTACGCTCGAATCGGCCAATGCTGCCAGCTCCACTAATGGCTCTGGCTCACCGTGCACTCGATCATCTTTATCAAGCAAATCACGAATGATTTGTTTTGCGTCATCCAAATTTGATCCGTAATCAATCCCAAAAGTCCATTCAAGTCTTCTTTTGGGCTGGGCGCTATAGTTGATCAAGCTGCCATTACTTAAGCCACCATTAGGAATGACCACTTGTTTATTATCCGGAGTGGTCAAGGTGGTTACAAAGATTTGAATGCTTTGGACCGTTCCTGCGTATCCTTGAGCTTCGATAAAGTCTCCTACTTTGAATGGCTTGAACATTAAAAGCATTGCCCCACCTGCAAAATTCTGCAAGGTTCCACTCAAGGCCATACCAATAGCTAAACCAGCCGAAGCCAAAACAGCTACAATTGAAGTAGTAGCTACACCCAATTGGTTAATAGCGGCAATTACCACTATTGCCTGCAAGCCCATCTTTAGTAGGCTTTGAAGAAACGTAGTTAGTGAAGCATCGATTTCTCGTAATTGAAGTGCCTTATTAAAAGCGCGCATCATCACTTTGACAATTCGCATACCCACCCAAAGAATCAATAAGGCAAGAACGACATGTTTCGCCCAATTCAAAAGGTTGTTTTGGATGGTTTCAAATGGAATTCCAAGGATCTCTTCCATAGCTATTTCTTTCTTTTAGCGGTATAGTCGAGCACTACTTCAAGTGCATCGCGTTCAGGGGATTGAGGAAAGGTAAAAAGAATCTCCTTTGCATCTTTGATGTGCTCCTCCATTTTAGAACGCGCATATTCAAGTCCACCCGAATTTCTTACAAAGTCAACAACTTCCCTTACCTTTTTTGGGCGGTCGTGGTGTTTCTTGATTGTTTTAATGATGTACTTTCTATTTGCCGCATCAGTTTCTTGGAGCGCCTTTATCAAAGGCAATGTCATTTTTTGCTCCTTAATATCTATGCCCGCTGGCTTGCCTGTAAGGTTAACTTTTTCAAAATCGAAGAGATCATCTTTAATTTGAAACGCTAAGCCCAAGGATCGCCCGAGTTGTCTAAATTTTTCTAGTGTAGTTGTATCCGCATTCGCGCTAGCGGCGCCGACTACGCAACATGTCTCCAATAGAGAAGCCGTCTTTTGCTGAATGATTTCGTAATACACCTCCTCAGTAATATCAAGGCGACGTGCTTTCTCAATTTGTAATAATTCTCCCTCGCTCATCGCCTTCACTGCGCCACTCACATGCTCAAGCAATTCGTATTCCCTCGTTTCAACAGCCAGTAACAAGACCTTGGAAAGCAGATAATCTCCTATGAGAACCGCTACCTTATTTTTCCATAGGGCATTTATTGAGAAAAATCCTCTGCGCTGATCTGCGTCATCAACAACATCATCGTGAACTAAGGTCGCTGTATGCATAAGTTCAACCAAAGAGGCACCGATATATGTCCGCTCTGATACATCACCAGTGAGTTTTGCCGACAAAAAAACCAAGATGGGTCGAAGCTGTTTTCCTTTACGCTTTACCATATAGCGCATCACTCGATCCACTAAAGGCACCTTTGAGCTTAGGTAACCCTTGAATTTTTCATCAAAGGTTTTCATCTCAAAAGCGATAGGCTTTTTGATTTTATCTAGGGTAGACATTACTTCCAGCCTTTTTGATTACAAATTTGCTCGTAAGCCTTCTGTACGTTTAAGAAACTTTCTTTTGCAGCTGCTTGCGCCTCTGGACCTGCATCTGTTAGGCGATCCGGATGAAACTTCATTGCCATTTTGCGATACGCCTTTTTAACCTCAGCCTCGGTAGCATTTTCAGTCACTTCCAAAACCTTGAAAGCCCACCCAGAATTTTGCTCTTTGTTAAACATGGCTTCAATAGAAGCAAAATCATAAGGGTTAATGCGTAGATTTCTTGAAATACGTCGAATCTCTTCAAGTTCCTCCGCATGTAAATGACCGTCTGCTAAACCCAGTTTGAACAGGAAATGCACCAACTGCAAGCGGGTAGCATGTGTTGTAAAACTATTGATTTGGTTACAAACCTTGGTTAAGGGTATGGGTTGATCTACAATTTGGCGAAATACCTTGAAACTTTCATTTGCACGATCCTTTCCGAACATGCCTACAAATTGTTGGCGGACAAAGTCCAACTCACTTTGCTCCACTTTGCCGTCGGCTTTTATAACGCGCGCAGCAAGGACCAGTAGGGCAATATGGAAATCACTAGGAGAACCTACTGTAGAATTGGGACGATTTGATTGACGGCCTGCAACGGGATCGGCCTGCTCTCCATGGACCAGGTCATGCATCATATTACCGAAGGCCACCCCCATTAGGGCGCCGATGGGGCCGCCAAGGCTCCATCCTAATCCACCTCCGAAAATTTGAAATAGGCGTTTCATACGTAGTCCAAAGATAAACTACGCTAGACATTCACAGCCCGATTGCGCCTAAAACTTAGACGAATAAGACGGCTACAGTAACGATTGCAGAAATGATTACAATTACGAGCGCAATCTGCCCATACAATTGTGTTTTTGTCATTTTGGGCTCTCCCCTATTGGGGCTTCGCCCTACCCTATGCGCACGCGCTGGGTTCGCGGTAGAGTTTGATGGCATAACGAAAATGGTTTTGTTCATTACCAAGTTAAAAAAAATCGAACTCAATTCAAAGTGCTTTTGATTTTAACTAACACGTAATGAACAACTTAACCGAAATCCAACGTTTAGGCCTGGCACAAAAAAACCCGGGCATGGCCCGGGTTTTTGTAATTATCTTTTCTTCAATTAAGATCCGCAAGCCTCACACTCGTCTGGATTATCAATTGAACATGCGATCTTTTCTGCTTCGGTTACTGTATCCTTTATCGATGCCATCGCCTGCTTTTGTGCATTGACTCTAGCCTCAATATCGGCTTCAGTAGGAGTTGCTTCATTCGGAGCATCTACCTTATCTGCGGTAGCTCCTTCGCTAACTCCTGGAGTAACATTGGTCTGAGCATTTTTCTTCACAGTGAACTTGATTGCTGATGAAGCGGGCTTAGAACGTAAATAGTACATACCTGTCTTCAAACCTTTCTTCCACGCATAGAAGTGCATAGAGGTCAGTTTGCCCATATTTGGGGCTTCCATGAAGAGGTTCAAGCTCTGGCTTTGATCAATGAACAATCCACGGTCTGCAGCCATATCAAGGATATCGCGCATTGAAATTTCCCAAACCGTCTTGTAAATGGCCTTTAGGTTTTCAGGCACACCATCGATGTGCTGAACAGACCCGTTAGAAGCCATCAATGCATTCTTCATATCCTCATTCCACAATCCTAATTCAATTAAGTCGTGCAACAAGTGCTTATTTACGACAATGAATTCACCTGAAAGTACACGACGTGTATAAACATTAGAGGTATATGGCTCAAAACACTCATTGTTACCTAGAATCTGCGAAGTAGATGCTGTAGGCATAGGTGCCATCAATAGGGAATTGCGAACACCATGCTTTTCAACTTCCTCACGCAGGCTTTGCCAGTCCCAACGACCGCTTAGCTCGCTATCTTCAACACCCCAAAGGTTGTGTTGAAATTTACCCTCCGAAATAGGTGACCCTTTGTAAGTTTCGTATGGCCCATCAGCGATTGCCTGATCTTTAGAAGAGGTAACTGCTGCGTAGTACATCGTTTCAAAGATCTCCTTGTTCAATGCTTTTGCTTCCTCAGAGTCGAATGCCAGACGTAATTTAATGAATGCATCGGCAAGACCTTGTACACCCAATCCTACTGGGCGGTGACGCATATTTGAATTACGTGCTTCTACTACTGGGTAATAGTTGCGATCAATAACTTTGTTCAAGTTCTTGGTCACCTTATAGGTCACATCAAATAGTTTCTGATGATCGAATTCACCTTGTTCGGTAACAAACATCGGAAGCGCGATTGACGCTAGGTTACAAACCGCAATCTCATCTGGCGATGTGTACTCAAGAATTTCAGTACATAGGTTGGATGAGCGGATCGTACCCAAGTTTTGCTGGTTAGATTTCAAGTTCGCAGCATCCTTGTATAGCATGTACGGCGTACCGGTTTCAATCTGGCTTTCCATGATTTTAGACCACACCTCACGTGCTTTCACTGTGCGACGACCACGACCTTCTTTTTCGTATTTCGTGTAGAGTTTAACAAACTCCTCACCGTGACAATCAAATAGACCTGGACACTCGTTTGGACACATTAAGGTCCAATCTTCGTTCTTCTCTACACGCTCCATAAACAAATCAGGAATCCACATTGCGTAGAACAAGTCACGAGCGCGCATCTCTTCTTTACCATGGTTCTTTTTCAGATCGAGGAACTCATAAATATCTGCGTGCCATGGCTCAACGTAGATTGCAAAAGAACCTTTACGTTTACCACCACCTTGATCAACGTAGCGAGCCGTATCGTTGTAGACGCGCAGCATAGGTACGATTCCATTTGAGGTACCATTCGTACCGCCAATATAGGATCCAGTTGCGCGGATGTTGTGAATACTTAGACCAATACCTCCGGCACTTTGCGAGATTTTAGCTGTTTGCTTTAATGTATCGTAAATCCCATCGATGCTGTCCTCTTTCATCGTCAGCAGGAAACAAGAAGACATTTGTGGCTTCGGTGTTCCAGCATTGAACAAGGTTGGCGTGGCATGCGTCATGTACTTCTTACTCATGAGCTCATACGTCTCAATGGCGCTTTCTAGGTCATCTTTATGAATACCTATACTCACACGCATGAGCATGTGCTGTGGTCGCTCAACAATCTTACCGTGCATGCGCAGCAAGTAAGAGCGCTCTAAGGTCTTGAATCCAAAATAATCGTAACTGAAATCGCGATCATAAATGAGCTGTGAATCCAAAAACTCTGCATTCTTTTCAATGATCTCGTAGACATCATCAGCAATCAACGGAGCAGGCTTACCCGTCTCTGGATTAACGTAGTTAAAGAGGTCAGTTACTGTTTCCGAAAAACTCTTCTTGGTACTCTTGTGAAGGTTACTTACCGCGATTCGCGCAGCCAAGTTTGCATAATCCGGGTGCTTAATGGTCATTGAAGCCGCCGTCTCCGCAGCCAAGTTGTCCAACTCAGCAGTGGTTACACCGTCGTATACCCCATCGATTACACGTTTCGCCACAGCGACCGGATCTACATACTCGCTGAGTCCGTAGCATAGCTTTTCAATTCTGGCTGTGATTTTATCAAACTTTACCGCTTCTTTGCGGCCATCTCTTTTTAATACGCGCATCATGGTCTTTTCGGAGGTATTCTAGTAGTTGTATATGAGGTAAGTAAGTCGAGTTTCTTAGAAATTCAGATCAGCAAATGCATCATCGATGTTATGGCTGCTCTGCTCTTCGCCAACACCTGCTTTTTTGTATTCCGACACTCGTTTCTCGAAGAAATTCGTCTTTCCTTCCAAAGAAATCATATCCATAAAATCAAATGGATTTGGAGTATTGTAGACCGGTGGGCAATTCAAAGTTTCAAGCAGGTGATCCGTTACGAACTCTAGGTATTCAGACATCAACTTCGCATTCATACCGATGAGGTTTACCGGTAAAGATTCGGTAATGAACTCACGCTCGATTTCCAGTGCTTCACTAATGATCTGGGTAATTCGCTCGGTACTTACTTTGTTGACAAGGTGATTATTGTGGAGGTGACAGGCGAAGTCACGGTGCAAGCCCTCATCTCTAGAAATGAATTCGTTCGAAGTAGCAAGTCCTGGAAGTAAACCACGTTTTTTCATCCAGAATATAGAACAGAATGCCCCTGAGAAGAATATCCCTTCTACGGCTGCAAAAGCGATCAAACGCTCAGCAAATGATTCACTTTCGATCCAGCGCAAAGCCCAATCTGCCTTCTTTTTAATGGCAGGAAATCGCTCAATTGCATTGAACAGCTCATCCTTTTCCGCATCGTTGTCTACCAACGTATCGATGAGTAGTGAGTACATCTCGCTGTGGATGTTCTCCATCATGATCTGGAAACCATAGAAAAACTTCGCTTCAGAGTATTGTACTTCGTTTACAAAGTTTTCCGCGAGGTTCTCGTTCACAATGCCATCTGAGGCTGCAAAAAATGCCAAGATGTGCTTCAAGAAGTAACGCTCGTCGTCATTTAGTTTGGTTTTCCAATCCGTTACATCTTGGTGCAAATCAATCTCTTCAGCGGTCCAAAATGACGCTTCTTGCTTCTTGTACCATTGCCAGATATCATCGTGCTGGATTGGAAAAATAACAAAGCGATTTTTGTTGTTCTGAAGTATTGGTTCCTGCTGCATTGCGCAATTTTTTTAAAAAAGTTTAGTCCGCTTAAATAAAATCTAAGCATCTGTAAATCAGTGCATTATAAATTTGGCTATGGGCGGCTTATGTCGATGGTGCCAACAGTAGTGGCGAACGACCAATACAAACATGGCCATCATTTTAAGGAATATCAAGTTGCCCTCTTTGGGTTTTTCCCACAGTTATTAACAACCGGATTTTGTTCCAAAATTGAGAATCAACAGTCTAGGTAGTTGTTGGAGCCTTGAAGCCTCTAATGTGAAGATTACAACTCGAAATTGACCGGCTATAATTCAGCGGCAATTGCTTCCAATTCGTTATAAAAATCGGCACCGTATTTACGAATGAGTGGTTCTTTCAGAAATCGGAAAACTGGAACTTTCAATTCTTCTCCTAACGCACACGCATCACTGCAAATAGACCATCGATCATAGTTCAATGCTTCGAAAGAACTGTATTTTGCGATTCGGATAGGATATAGGTGACAAGAAATGGGTTTCTTCCATTCTATTTTTCCATCCAAATAGGCTTTTTCGATACCGCAAGAGGCAGTTCCGTCTTTTTCGAAAACGGTGTAGGCACATTCTTTGCCGTTGATCAATGGGGTTTCCAGCTCCCCCAATCCTTGGACGCTTTTACCTTGCTCAGCCACGGCCGCTTTGCCTTCCTCGGATAGATACGATTCGAATTTTGGATACAATTGTTCTAACAACACAGCCTCCTCCTCTTCAAGGGGAGCACCGGCATTTCCCTCCACACAACAAGCACCCTTGCAAGCGCCGAGATTACAAACGAATTCCTTTTTGAATACGTCTGTTGACAATAGCTTTCCGTCCAATTCAATCATATTACAAAGCTAATGCCTTAGAAAGCGTGTAAAGCTCAACCAAAGAAGTTAATTTTGCACCATTATTTTATCACAATGGGATTCAACTACAACGACGCACTGAGCGCTTTCTTGATATTATTCGCAGTCATTGACATACTTGGAAGCATTCCGATTATCGTAAGCTTGCGCAAAAAAGTTGGCCATGTGCAAAGCGAAAAAGCTACGATCGTTGCGGGCGCTATCATGATTGTCTTCTTGTTCGTTGGAGAAAGCATATTAAAATTGCTTGGAGTCAATGTTCAAAGCTTCGCTATTGCCGGTAGTCTTGTCATTTTCTTCCTAGCCCTAGAAATGATACTTGGCATCACACTCTATAAAGAAGAAACCCCGAATACTGCCAGCATTGTGCCCATTGCCTTTCCTCTTATTGCCGGTGCGGGAACGATGACTTCACTGGTATCTATCCGAGCTGAATTTGCCATTATCAATATTCTCATCGCCATTGTTGCAAATATGATTGTCGTTTACGCTGTTCTAAAAAACACAGAGCGGCTGGAGCGCATTCTGGGCAGTGGCGGCTTAAGTATTTTACGGAAAGTTTTCGGTGTTATATTGCTTGCAATAGCGGTTAAACTATTCTTTACCAATCTAATCCCTCTCCTTAACGCCCAATAAAGCACACAATATGTCTGACGATCAATTCAAAAATGTCATTTCACATGCCAAGGAATACGGCTATATTTTCCAAAGTAGCGAAATCTATGATGGACTAAGTGCCGTGTACGATTATGGCCAGAACGGGGCTTTGTTAAAGAATAACATTAAAGCCTATTGGTGGAGCGCAATGGTCCAAATGCACGAAAATATTGTCGGTATTGACTCGGCAATTTTCATGCACCCAACAACATGGAAAGCTTCGGGACATGTTGATGCATTCAATGATCCATTGATCGATAACAAAGACAGTAAAAAGCGTTACCGCGCAGATGTTCTAATCGAAGACCATGTCGAGAAAATTCGACAAAAAATCGAGAAGGAGGTTAGCAAAGCAGCGAAACGTTTTGGAGAGACCTTCGATAGAGCGCAATTTGTAAGCACCAATGGCCGAGTTGTTGGTTACCAAGAAAAAATTGACGCCATCATGGGTCGCTTCGTAAAAGCAATGGAGGCGGACGATTTAGCAGATGTGAAGCAACTGATCGAAGACGAAGAAATTAAGTGTCCAGTGAGCGGATCGATGAATTGGACCGATGTTCGCCAATTCAATTTAATGTTCGGCACTCAAATGGGCTCCGTTGCTGAAGGAGCATCAACGCTTTACTTGCGTCCGGAAACCGCTCAGGGCATTTTCTTGAATTACCTGAATGTGCAAAAAACCGGTCGAATGAAAATTCCTTTTGGAATTGCACAAATAGGTAAGGCATTCCGCAATGAGATCGTTGCGCGTCAATTCATTTTCCGAATGCGAGAATTTGAGCAAATGGAGATGCAATTCTTCGTACGCCCTGGCACAGAGATGGAATGGTACGAAACGTGGAAAGAGCGTCGATTGAATTGGCACAAGAGCCTAGGTTTTGATACTTCGAAATACAGATTTCACGATCACGAAAAACTCGCGCATTACGCGAATGCAGCCGCAGACATCGAGTTCCAATTCCCATTCGGTTTCAAGGAGCTAGAGGGCATTCATAGTAGAACAGATTTCGACCTTAGCCAACATGAAAAATTCAGTGGTAAAAAGTTGCAGTACTTCGACCCTGAATTAGGCGAAAATTATGTGCCCTACGTTGTCGAAACCTCAATAGGCTTGGACCGTATGTTCTTGGCCGTTTTGAGCTCCAGCTTAATCGATGAAACGTTAGAAGATGGCTCACAACGAACTGTACTCAACCTACCTGCTTTCCTAGCGCCATACAAGGTCGCTGTTTTGCCTTTGCTTAAAAAGGACGGCTTGCCGGAAAAAGCCAGAGAAGTGGTGAATTTGTTGAAATTCGACCATATGGTTCAATACGACGAGAAGGACGCTATTGGTAAACGTTACCGCCGTCAAGATGCGGCTGGTACGCCATTGTGCGTAACAGTTGACCACCAAAGTCTTGAGGACCACACCATTACTGTACGATTCAGAGATACTATGGAGCAAATCCGTATTCCAATCAGTGAATTGCCTGCATTAGTGAATGAGCGAGTTTCGTTGAGCGCGCAACTTGCAAAACTTTAATTGAAAAATTTGTGTAGTCAACTGAATTTCAATTAATTTTCGCTTGTTATTAATCTAATCATCAAACGCGTTATGAAAAAAGTACAATGGTTTGCAGCAGCGGTAGTAGCAGTAGCTATGACTGCTTGTGCAGCACCTGCAGAAGAAGCAGAAACAGTAGTTGACGAGCCTGCAGTTGAGGAAGTTATGGAAGAAGTAACTGAAGAAGTAGCTGAAGAAGCAGATTCAACTGCTGAAGAAGCTACAGAGGAAGTTGCTGAAGAAGTAACTGAAGAATCTCACGAAGGCCACGAGCACTAAGATCTCGCAAAACTTCATAAAGCAAACCCTGGGCCGTGCCCGGGGTTTCTTTTTTTATTCCAAACTCCCAGATGCCTGACGCACCACCTCATTTAAGATAGGGTCTTGTTCTTGCAAGACTAATCGGTACGCATCAAAGCCCCAAATGTTCTTTGCAAGTGCAGACTTGAGTAAAAGTCGAAGCTCCCCAATCTCCTTTGAGCTGAGGTCGTCTAATAGGATTCCGTAACCGCCATAGTTTAAGAATTCCCACAGCAACTCGTCGGATACACTATGGTTTTGAATAAAATCGGCCTTGTCCCACATTTGAATTTGAGGCCGCATTCCATCGACCCATTCGAAAGCAAAATCGTCGATGGTACCAAAAGAAAATCCCCAATAATAGGATTGCGTCGTGTCGTTTAAGACCGGAATATCTGGCTCAATACCACCGCTAGTGGCTAAAACTTTACCGCTATCGCTTGTAAAGACCAACCCCTCCATTTCACCCGGTAAGTCTGCACCATCATAAGGTTTCTGTATAGAACGGCCTGAGGGTGTGTAGTAGTAGGCTACTGTTAAGCGCACAGTAGAGCCATCGGGTAAAATTTTATCTTCTTGAACGAGTCCCTTCCCAAAGGAGGTCGAGCCGTAAATAGTCGCGCGGTCGTGGTCTTGAAGCGCTCCAGAAACTACTTCAGAGGCCGATGCGCTCTGCCCGTTGATCACAATATGAATGGGCAGATCTTCATAGCCATCTAGACCCGTAGCCTCAGCGATGTTCGTACGACCATTTTTATACTTTGTACTTACGATGGTCTTGCCCTCCTCTAAAAACAAATCGGCAATATCTACCGCTTCATGCAGGTAGCCCCCGGGATTATCTCTTAAATCAAGGACAAGAGCACGCATGCCCTGGGCACTTAATTCTTCCAGTGCATCCACCAACTCCTCGTAAGTTGATTCCGCAAATCGTTCGATTCGAGTGTAGCCTATTGGACCAAACATCCTGGTGCCCGTTACACTCTCAAGTGGAATCATACCGCGCTGAACCGCAGCGGTAAGCAACAACCCATCGCGCTTGATCTTAAACACGACATAGGTATCAATTGGGCCTTTAATTTTTTCAGTGACCACTTCATTGGTCAAGTCTGGACCTACAATAGTATCATTATCTATGGCATAAATACGGTCGCCCGCCTGCAAGCCATAATCTTCAGCAGGACCGCCCTCCATGATGTGGACGAAGACCAAAGTATCTCTGTAAATAGTGAACTCCACCCCTACGCCTGAAAAACTTCCTTGCATACGCTCAGAAATTTCCGCTTCACTTTCTTGTGGTATTAGTACACTGTGGGGGTCTAGATTGGACAAAATGTAGTCCATCGCATCTTGTTCGAGTGATGGAATGTCCAAGGTGTCAACGTATTCGTTTTCGAGGTAACGAAAAAATCGGTCCAAGGTGGATCCATTTTCAATGTAGACGGCTTCACGGAAATTCAGCCCTACCCAAATCCCCACCACAAAAAATGCGGTAACCCATATGATTATGCGTTGTGGCCTCAAATTCCCTCCATTTGTTCAATCTGAACGCCAGCTTTCTCCAAGAAGGCCAAGCCTGTATCGTCCTTGTACTTGTTACGAAAAACCACTCTTTTAATACCTGCCTGATGAACCAATTTGCTGCATTCCTTGCAGGGGCTCAACGTCAAATACAAGGTGGCGCCGTGAGCGGAGGCGGTGCTTGAGGCAACCTTCAAAATGGCATTTGCCTCTGCATGCAATACATACCACTTCGTATAATTTTCCTCGTCTTCACAAGGATTTTCAAATCCAGTTGGCGTGCCATTAAAACCATCGGAAATAATCATGCGATCCTTAACAATTAACGCACCGACTTTTTTCCGGGTACAATGGCTAAGCTTGGCCCATTCTTCTGCCATGCGCAGGTAGGCCTCGTCGTATTTTCTCTGTTTAGCGCCGTCTTTCATAGAGATTCGAAATTAGAACATTCGACCCGAAGCAGGCCTTCGGGAACCAATTATTTTAGCGATGCATTGATCGGTACCGTATATTGAATACGCACTGGCTTTCCGTTATAGGTTGCCGGTATCATTTTCGGAAGTGAGCGGACCGCTCGAACAGCCTCGGCATCTAATAACGCATCCAATCCCTTAACCACTTTTACGTTCGTGATTGACCCGTCCGCCTCTACAACGAAATTCACATAAATTTTTCCTTCGACACCCAACGATCGGGCGGCCTCAGGATAGATGTAAGCATCCGCCAAGTAGGTCCCAAGCTTATTATTGAAACACTCAAATTGAGCATCGGCATTTTTGATGTGCTCGCACCCTTCATAGTTTGCGTTTGTCAACCTTGGTTTTTCTGGCTGTACACCACAGGCGAAAAGGCCAAACAGCAAACCAAGGGCAAGAAATTTCTTCATTAGAGGTTGTATTTCCAGCAATATACAACACTGCTTGCAGCAGTGCGCAAAAAGCAGAAAACCCACCTCCGAGTTAACTCGAGGTGGGTTTTCCTTGCTTTTTTCGGCAGCTTTCGCTGCTCGAAACTTCGTACCTGAGGGGGGAATCGAACCCCCACTCTGTTGCCAGAACTGGATTTTGAATCCAGCGCGTCTACCAATTCCGCCACTCAGGCATGGTTGCGAATAGGACGGCAAAAATAGTAGCGTTTTCTATTTCTCCTAACTTTTCCTGAAAGTTTTTTAATCCACACCCGAAAACGCAATGTTTTTGTGTTCTTTTAATTACATTTGCACCCCTCTTCGGAGGTGCGTAGAACACGTTAATAATACTGATACACAGTACAGATGCTACCTGAAGCGAAAATATTTGCTGGTCGTCACACCATGGAGCTTGCTGAAAAAATTGCAGCGAGCTACGGCATTCCTATGGGAAACGTTATTATCACTGACTTTAGTGATGGTGAATTTGTTCCTTCATTCGAAGAAACCGTCCGTGGAAATCGCGTCTTTTTGATTCAGAGCACGAACCCTCCTGCGGACAACCTTATGGAGTTGTTGATGCTGTGTGATGCTGCGAAACGTGCTTCAGCGAAACACATTACCGCTGTCATTCCTTATTTCGGACTGGCACGTCAAGACCGTAAGGACAAACCAAGAGTCCCAATAGGCGCAAAATTGGCAGCCAATTTGTTGATGGCTGCAGGCGCGACCCGTGTTATGACGATGGACCTTCATGCAGATCAAATTCAAGGATTTTTTGAAGTTCCGGTAGACCACTTGTTCAGCTCAGCCCTGTTCATTAAGGACATTGAAGCAATGAAGCTAGACAACTTGTGTATTGCATCTCCTGACATGGGTGGCGCGAAGCGTGCGCATGCTTACGGCTCGAAGCTTGAAGCTGAGGTAGTCATTTGCTACAAGCAACGCAAAAAAGCAAATCAAATCGACAAGATGACGGTTATTGGTGATGTAGAAGGCATGAATGTTATTCTTGTTGACGACATGATTGATACCGGCGGCACGCTTGTAAAGGCAGCCGAAATGTTAAAAGAAAAAGGAGCCAAGACGGTTCGTGCATACTGTACTCATGGTGTATTGAGCGGTCCTGCACATGAAAGAATCGGCGCTAGCGCCCTTGAGGAATTGGTAATTACTGACACCATCCCTCAAACAAATGAGAACCCAAAGATCCGTGTGATCTCCGTTGCTGAAATGTTCGCTGAAGTGATGAAAAATGTTCATCACCATCAGAGCATCTCAGGACACTTTATAATGTAATACTGAATAAACTAGATCAGATGAAGTCTGTTGAAATTCAAGGAACTGTAAGAACCGAGTTAGGTTCGAAGTTCGCCCAAGCAGAGCGCAAAGCAGGTAACGTACCTTGTGTGATTTACGGTGGTGAAACACCTATCCACTTTTCTGCACCAGTACTAGCGTTTAAATCGTTGGTATATACGCCAGAAGCGAAAACTGCAAAGATCACTGTTGGTGACCAAACTATTGAGGCGGTCATTCAAGACATGCAATTCCACCCTGTAACTGACGTTCTAATGCACATCGACTTCATTCAATTGATCGATGGCAAGCCAGTTACAATGAACATCCCAGTTGTTCTTCACGGACAAGCTCGTGGTGTCTTGAACGGTGGTAAATTGAAAATGGTACTTCGTACGTTAAGCGTACGTGCATTACCAAACGAATTGCCAGATAGCATTGACTTGGATATTACCAAGTTGCGCATCGGTAAGTCTATTCGCGTTAGTGATGTAGTTCCTGCAGGATACGAAATCTTGAACGCGGATACTGCTGTAATCGTTACCGTTAAGAAAGCACGTGGTGCAATGGATGACGAAGACGAGGACGAAGAAGGTGCTGCTGAAGAAGGTGGTGCTGAAGCTGCTGCGGAAGCTCCTGCTGAGGCTGCAGAATAATTCGTACTTTTTCGGGTATGAAAAAGTTCCTCATTGTCGGTTTGGGCAATCCCGGAGCCGAGTATGAGAATACCCGTCACAATATTGGATTTTTAACATTGGACGCCTTTGCCAAGGCGTCCAATGTTGTTTTTGAACCTGGGCGCTACGCGCTCGTGGCAGAAGCCAAGATCAAAGGAAGATCTTTCCGATTGATCAAACCCACTACTTTTATGAACCTTAGCGGCAATGCGGTCCGCTATTGGATGCAAGTGGAGAATATTCCCATCGAAAATGTCCTTGTCGTGCTCGACGATTTGGCCTTGCCCTACGGTTCCATTCGCATTCGCGGCAAAGGTTCGGATGCTGGGCACAACGGGTTGAAGGACATTCAAGCAAAATTGGGCCGTGCAGATTACCCGCGTCTACGCTTTGGTATCGGAGACAATTTCTCCAAGGGCCGACAAGTAGATTATGTGCTGGGCGAGTGGACCGCTGAGGAGAATAAAGACCTGCCGGCATTGATTGACCACTGCGTGAAGGCGTGCCAGAGTTTTGGATTGGCAGGATTGAGCCTGACCATGAACCAATTCAACAAAAAATGACCAAGGCCGATCGCATTCT
>Ga0255781_10001381_pt1 | contig 19986 bp, 27 predicted proteins | sample 101ome_21_FD_179979 | JGI IMG/M metagenome (GOLD analysis project Ga0255781, IMG submission 179979) | Coastal salt marsh microbial communities from the Groves Creek Marsh, Skidaway Island, Georgia - 101413BT metaG (version 2) | ecosystem: Environmental > Aquatic > Marine > Intertidal zone >... | reverse complement strand
GCTAGCCACGCGCATCGGAGGCGCTGGTTTCCTTGGCGATGTCGGCAAGGTCACCGGCACGGTGCTGTCTTTTGCCGGCTCAGGCGGCGCTGCCGCAGCTGGTGCAGCGGGCAGGGCCGTGCCGGGAGCTTCGCGCTTGCTGGGAGCTACTTCGACCGGGCTTAAGGGCAAGCGCGGTTTTGAAGCGGCAAAGACTGTTGGGGAAATGATGGCGCGGGGCGCTACGACTGCCGCCACGCTGCCTGGGCGAGCCATTTCAGTGCTCGAGAAGCCCGGCTCGCTAGTAGGAAGAGGGCTTGCCAAGCTGCCGATTGTTCGAGAGTGGGCAGCGGGCTCCACGATCTTGCCGCAGCTCGTAGGAGCTGGCGGCGGATTTGGCATGTATGAGATGGCCAAGGCCGCAGATGGTGACCGGGTTGGCCAGCTTCTGCACGGCATGTCCATGGGTGCCGTGTTGCGCGGCGCTGGCATGGCAGCTAGCCAGATCGAGAAGGGCATCCTGGGCGTCGATCCCAGCAAGGTGGCGAACGTAACAGAGGCTTACGAGAAGCTGGCCATGCTCAACAAGGTGGGCATGCCCAAGCTCCAGCAGCTTCGCCAAACCATGGCAGAGCGCATGGCCAAAGGAGACTACCAAGGCGCTGGGCTGGTCATGGAGGAGATGCAGCGGCTGCGCATTGAAGCAGTCTCCAAGCAACTTAGCTCCGATGGGTTGAAGCGTTTGATTGGGGCTAAGGCTGCGGGAACTGCCGTTGAAGCCATGGGCTGGGCAGCTTTCGATCAACGTGTAACGGACGCGCTGCTCGAAGGAGACTACGAGACTGCCATGGAGCATTACTTGGCCTCCGTTCCGGGCGCGTTGTTTGCTCGGCACGGCAAGACCAGCGCAGCGCTCAACTGGAGGCGAGTTACGCCGGCAGACAACACGTTCGGCTTGCGGGTAGACGTAGCTAACCAGCGCCGTCGCGCCGCAGGCATGCGAGAGATCCCTTACTACGAGCCGCAGCTCCCGCAGACCCAACAGGGTCCAGAGCCGTCAGCTCCGCAAGGGCCGGAGCAGCCGCAAGAGCCACAAGGTCCGCGTGAGCTTCCTTACAGCGGACCTCCGGTCGGCCCCGAGCGGCAGATCGAAAACACTGAAACCATTTACGCCGGCACGCGAGAGCCTGAGCAGCCGCAGGGTGAGGAACGCGACCCTGACACAATCGACATGCCGGGTCCAGAACCAGGCGTGTCTCGCCCGTTTGAAGAGAAGCCGTCAGGGTTCATGGAGACAGGCGGCACAGCAATTCCGCGCGCCGTGCAGCTTCCCCCCGGCTCACCGGGCATCACGGAACAGATGCGCGCTGACCCTACGGGCTACGTAGCAGACCAACTGCTGCAAGCCGGTTGGGAGATAGCTGACGGCATCAGCCCAGACGGCACTTTCGATTTGCAGCTCCCGCTGACTAATCACACGCTGCGACTGCACTACGACAAGAACGATGCCTCCAGGCTCGAGATGGTGCGCGTTTCGGCGGATGTGTTCCGCGCAGTCCGTGGCGACGAGGCGGCTGATCGCGCAGCCGGCATCTTCACGCCGGACCCAGAGAAATACTACCGCGCCTTCCAGACCCCCGACGAGCTGGACGGCCTGCGCCACATGCAAAAGGGCGACATCCACTCCCTGGAACCTTTTGTAATGGAGATCGCGGGCGACACCGAGACTTACGATCTGCACGGCGACGGGCTGTCGGACAAGCCGGGGTCGTATCGCGGCAAGATTGATCCCGAGGCGGTGTCGCGGATCTTTGTTGACGTAAACGCTTACAGCGAATACCCGACTGAATACGTCGCCAAACTCCGCGAGATGTATCCCAACGCTGAGTTTGTTGACGTAGTCAGCCAAGAAGGCGAGAGGACTCGCCTGATCGAAGCTGACTCTCACTACGCGCAACAGCTGGAGGCTTACGAAAACAACCAGCGCAGCATGCAGGAGAAGAGGTTCGTTCCGACGAACATCCCTTACAACACTTACGCGAAAAACGCGGAAGGAGTTTACGACCCGAGCACCTCTGTGTCTGGGCTTGCGCCGATTATCAAATACGGCATTCCCGGCGACTCTCGCGCGATCACGGTGCGCAAGATTTACGGGGTGTCCGTGCCGTTCTACTTAAGCACTGGCAGAGGTGGCAAGAAGACCGTCAAAGAGGGCCGCTGGTATCCGTTCTTCGGGGTTGGAAGCGAAGGATGGTTTAACAAGGGCACGCAAGAGGACATCAACGATTACTACGGCATCCCCGAGCTTCGTCAGGTTGCGAGGCAGCTAGACCGAGAAATTGGGGATGTGCGGGGCCAAGATTTCCCGCACGCGATCCAAAACTCACCCCACCTTGACGTAATCAACGAAGGCTTCGATCCGCTGGACAGCGGCGAGGGAGCCAAGGATATGATACAGCTGGTCGCGCAGGATCTTGCAGACCGCATTGAAGAGGCTCGCGACGAATACTACGCCCGGCAAGTAGATTTGCCGATCTCTGAGCGCGACGTGCTGCTCAACAGCTGGGACGACATTAGCGAGTTTATCGCGGACGTGTCGGGCGTGACGATGATGCGTCAGATGGGCAGCGACATGAACCTCGGCGGCGAGGAGAAGGTTGCCGGCGAGATGTTTAGCGACGGCGAAGGCGGCGTTGTCCGCCTGGACCTGGACGGAAACGTCATTAACCAGACGTTCCCGATCAACGTAGAAAACCCGCCGGTCTCGACGCAGAAGCCGCCAACTAACCTCAGCAACCCAAGGATCCCAGAAAATCTCGAGCCTTGGTTCGATCTGGCGAAATCAGTGCGAAACCTGGGCGACCCCACGGTGGGCGCTGACTTGCTCGAGACTGCTCTGCTGTTTGCTGTGCAAGGCAACAAGCTGTCGCCTAGCAACGTCGAGATGAACAAGGCTTTGGATCGGATTCGCGCAACGCCGGCCAACATGGAGCGGTGGGCCAACCAGATCACGGCACCGCAACTAGAGTTCTTGGCACACATGCTGGGCCGCATTGGCTCCGGGCACGGAACGGCGGACCAAATCGTGCCTGTGGTCCAGCACGTTCTTGACAAGCAGACCTTCGACTTTAGCGAGTTCTATCAAGGACAGGATCTGCCAGAGACGATGTCGCGCGGCATGTATCCGCGATACCTCATGGACCCCGAAGGGTTGAACCCTGACATGTCCTACACGGCGCGCGAGTATCAGCAAACTCTGGCCGGCATGGAGGACATTGGCTACGACATGGACCAGGTCATAGATTTTGACCTAGAGACACTGCCGAAGGTTGAGCGCGAAATGCGCGCCAAGCAGCCAGACCGGAAGCCGTTCCCGTTGCCCAACACACCGACCGGGCTGCGAACCTTCTCTGAAGAGGCCATGGGCGAGACCTTGGCGTTGCTGGCTGTAGATTTGGGCAAGTCTTACACTGACAAGAGCGTCGAGTTGCGCGACAGGCTGCACCGACGACTTAAAAGGCTGGGAAGCGACGCCTTTAGACTAGGCCCAGAAGATCCAAAAACAGGGTTAAGCCAGTCTGTTGTCGGCAAGGAGCTAGCTGATCGTCTTAGAAAGATTGCTCGCCCCACAAAACCGGTGCCCTTGACTGAGCTTCAAAAGCTCACGGAAGACATCCTGAAACAAATCCCTGGCGCGGTCTACGGCGAAGGCCCGATGCGCCTGACAGAGACGACTCTGGATGTGTTCCGAAAAAGGCAGCGAGGGCTTAGGGAACAGCTGGAACCGGCGGCTTTGGCAGAGCAACGCAAGGCCGAGCGAACCTCTTTTCAAGAGCAACTAGCTCAGGTCGCTCTGCGCCCTGATATTGGGCCGGAAGCTATCCGTCGAGAGCAAGCTCGTATCGTCCGCCAGTCGAAAGCCGCCACCGAATCTAAAAAGTCGGAGGCTAGGCAGAAGGCCACTCCGGCACAACTTAGGTATCGAGCAGAGACGCCTGACTTCGCAGCCAAGCTAAACGTCCCAGAAATCTGGGCGAAGGTGTCTGCGGGCAAGATGACCCCGCAACAGTTTTCTAACGCGGTCGTCAAGCATTACGGCCTGCAAGGCAACCCGACTGCTCAGGCCAAGTTTGCCCGCGACTTTGAGCAACTGTTCTACGAGAACAACGTCACGCTTGGGAGGACTGCAAGAGGCGGACAAGCCAACCTGTCTACGTATGAGGCGATTTACGGCGGTCGTCGCAAAAGAGGCAGCGCAAAGCAAACCAAAGACGTTGGCAACGAGGGCTTGCGCGCGTTCAAGAAGGCGTTGCGCAGCATGGCGGAGGGATGGGCAGAGAAGGCTGGCCTCTACGTGCCCAAATCGAAGGGCAACCCGAAGCCAGACAACATCCTCAAGTTCATCCGCGAAGCTGGCGGCTTAAGTGCAGATCAGCTCAGGCTCATGGGGCTTGACATCAAGGCGCACGGCACCAAGTTTCTGAAATCCAAGGGCATCCTAGTCCCGCACAGCGAGAACAAGTTCTCGCACTTAGCCCAAGCTCTGCAAGACGCTGACTACATGAAGGCGGCAGCACCAGGTGCCGGCGAAGGCAGCGGAGATTTTGAAACGCAAATGCTTGACTTGGTTGAATCTGCGCTGGCTGGCGCAGAGGTCAGGCCGCTGACGGAATACGAGAAGGAGTTTGGGCGTAGGCAAGACCCCATCGTGCGGATGAAGGAAGAGCAGGACCGCTTCTTCGCCGATGTTGAGGAGCGCATTGCGCAGCGCAAGCTGGCGGAAGAGCAAGAACAAATCGACAAGCAGCTCGAGGAGCGCGGCTTTGAGGCCGTCCCTGAACGCTTGGCTGGCGAAGACCCAGTTCAACAGCTCTATCGCCTAACCGAAATCGCGGATGATGCGACCCAATACGTCGTTCACGTTGACAGCTTTACGGAAGACCAGTCCGAAACAATTCGCGGGGGCGTCATTTCGCACCCTAGTGGCTACGAGATGTGGCCAGCTGATCGCGCAAGTTTTGCCGGCGAATCGCTATACATGATCAGGACTCCAGAAGGGAGTCCTCTGCACCCCAGCTTGAAGGTTTCGCTGCTGCAAGGTCAGCGGCTTGTCACGGCTCTGGCCGGTATTCCGAACCGAGAAGGGACTTACCGGAAATACGGCAAGTATGAGGGTCGCCCCGGCGAGCGTGGCTCTGTCAACATCGACCTAGACGTGTTGGCGGAGCGCGTCACTGACGTGCAGCGCGCCTTGTCTGCGGCTGTCAAGAAACTGCTCGAGGGCTCCAGCCGGGGCGCTCGCTGGGCGACCCAGCAACGCCCGGAGATCATCCGCGAGGTGTTGCCGAACAGCACGATCGCGCCGCAGCTTCGACGAGCTAACAGCATACGTCGTCGTCACCGTGGCGAAGCCGTCACGCTGTCAAAGCCTGGGGTTGCCGCTCTTGACCGCGAACTTAAAACGGGCCGCGTTTCGCTGTCACCGAAAGACGTGACGACTACAACCAGCGGCCAGAAGACGGTCGTTCAAAAGTTCGACAGTTGGCAAGATGTGCACCCCGGCTTGGAGGACGTGCAAGTCATGCGCTGGGAGCTGGTCGGCCAATACATGGAAGGTGTCACGCCGTCCGACGCCGAGTATGCCCTCGAGCCTGCAACCGCCAACGAGAAGGCGTGGGCCAATAGCATGCAGGACATGCTCGGATACTTGTGGAACCAAAAGCGGGCGCAAGGCGGCTGGCAAGGGGCTTACGAAGTCGATCCTGACAACCCCGGTCAGGGCCGTTCCGACAGTGTTCGTTTGATGCGGGAGATGGACAGTTATTTCTTCCCCCGCTTCCGAGGAAAGCGCGATGAGGTGTTGGCAGACGAGAAGGTGCGGGCCGCAGTTTTTGCGGCAGAGGCCAACCTGAACCCCGATAGTTTGAACGCGGCACAACGCGAGGCTGCTTGGCAACAGGGCAAGAGTTCTGGCCGGCAAACCTACCAAACAATCGACATGTCCACGGGCGTCGAGCAGATTCGCCGAGACAAGGTGGCGGTGGCTAGCGTCGTGGTTGACGGGCGCAAGATTGACGTGCGAGAGACAGACCCTAAGCAGGTCGTGCTTAACATCGAGCGCCTGCAATCTGGCGAAATCGCCTCGACTCAGATTTGGGGGCAAGACGGTTCCCCAGGCACTCGCAAGTCGGTTTACGAGCTGCTGACCACGCTAGATCCAAACGACCCTTACCGCCTGGCTGTCGAAGCTAACCTGCAACGCGGGGGAACCGAGCAGCGACTTTCGATAGTCAATGAGATGCTCAACAACAGGAAGGGGCTGTCTACGGCAGAGAGAGAGTTCGTAAGCAGTTTGGTCGAAGACGGCGTCCGCTACGCGCAAGGTGCCGGCGACTTGATGCCCAACAACTCTGCTGCCAAGTCTGCTCTTGGCGTCTTGCGCGCCTACCGCAAGTTTGACTCGCTGCCGAGATCGGCCATGACGATCAAGCAGTCGATCTACGACGTTCCCGAGTTTGCGACGTTGTTGTTCGCCTACAGCCCTCAAGACGCATGGCCAACCGTCAAGAAGCTGTTCACTGACCGAACGTCTATGGGCGACCTGATCGAGCACTACATTCGCTTGGGCAGCATCACGCCTCGCATGGGCGCGCTGATCTACGAAGAGGCCGGCAGTCCGTTTGCGTATGCAGCCAAAGGCATGGGCTGGCTGGGTGAGAAGACTGAGTTGCTGAAAGCTGCCGGCATGAGCGTCATGGCTGACCAGATGCTGAGTCGTTGGGGGCGCGGCAAGTGGACTGAGTGGGACAGCGACATCGTCAACGACATGCTGGTGTTTGACCCGGCAACGATTGCTCGATTCCAGTCCGGCACGTTTACGACGGAAGACGCCAACCAGTTCCGCACCGACTTCGTCCGCGAGGCTACTCGCCGCGCAGAGCAGGGCGAGGGCGTGCCAATGGTTGATAACGCAGCCATGACCTCGACGTTCCGCTTCTTGCGGTTCCAGACCGAGCACCAAAACCGGGTTCTCAAATCATGGATTCAGGCCAACAAGTCTTGGCAGCAAGCCACCAGCGTCGGCTCAAAGCCAGGCGATTTCAGAAAAGCGTTCCGTGATCTAGGCCACGCCACGCTTATGACTGCGCACGTCTCCACGTCTGGAGCGGCTGGCGAGTTGCTAGGAATTATGATCGCCGGACTGTTGCGCGCAGAAGACAATGAGGAGACTCGCGGGCGCATGATGCGGACGCTGCTTTACCCCTCGGGGTGGAAGCGCATGGCCGAGAGAGCTGTTGGCGGCGGCTTGCCGAGCAACATCTACGACATGGCCACGGAGTCCAACTTGAAGTCTCGGCTTCGCAGCATCGCCTATCTCGACACAATGATGGGCCTGGTTGGAGTGACTTCGTCTGCCGTTAAGGAGCTGGAGGGCGGCGGTCGCATCGACAAGATTGCCGTAGACCACATTTGGGAAGCAGCTAAGGCCATGCACATGGTGCCGTTTGAAGCGGACATTGCTAATCGCGGCTACGACCGGATCAAAGAACAGGCGATTGCTGCCTACACTGGCCGAGCACTGTCTTTGCTTGGCGACTACATGGCTGACCGAGACCTCGTCTATGAGTTCTTGCAGAACGAAGGTCAGAAGAAGTATTTGGGCATCTTCAAGGAGCAGCGCCCAGTCTTCGAGCCGACCAAGATGAAGGCTTTCTACGACGCCGTCGAAGAAGGTATGACGCTGTGGCAGCGCGCCGAAGCTCAAAAAGATGGGAGCGGTTGGGCTGCGACTTACGACTACTGGAAGAAAGCAGTCGATTTGGAGCAAGACGTTCGAGGCCCCAAGAGCGTGGCCGGCTGGATTCGTCGGCGACAAGCCATGTCGCTAATTGACGACGAGGATCAAGACCTGTTCCGTGAAACCATCGGCAACGACCGCTTTGAGCAACTGCTGGCTCGAGACCGTTTGCTGCACAAGCTGGCCACTCACGTAGGTCGAATTGAAGGCGAGCTGCCGCCGGATTACGCGATGCGCTTGGAAGATGCGCGAGAGACGATTGCCAAGGGCGGAGGGGCCTACCGCAAGTTTGTTGAAGAGGCGGTGGAGCGGTCGGCCCGTTCCATCATGGATCTTGGCACAACGCGAGGCGCAGATTTCGGCTACACCGACGACTTGGCTGCTGTCCTGGCCACCAACCGCGAAGTGTTCCGCGACGTGTTTAGAAGCGAGGCTGGTGTCTATATCAGTTCAGACGAGCAGATGGCAAAATACCCAAACCGAATGGTTCGGTGGGCGCAGCAAGAGCTGAAAAAGCGGGCTCTGGCTAAAGCTAAGAAGAAGCGCGAACAACAACGTGAAGACCCGGTGCTGCAACGATGACCGAGACAAACGGCTGGCCTGAATACAAGCAGCTAGTGTTGCGCGAGCTGGAGCGCCTGACGGGCGAAATCCGGCACGAGCGGAACAACTACAAGCAGGGCATGAACGGCGTCTACGAACGATTGATTGAGGTGGAGAAGGAGATTGCTACACTTAAAGTTCGCTGCGGCATTTGGGGTCTTGTCGGCGGTCTTCTTCCGGTTTGCACTGCCTTGTTGGTCCAAAGAATATGAGAACCACTTTCGCGATCTTGTGTTGCGCGTTCCTGGCCGGGTGTGGCCTGTTGTCTGGCGAGCAGGCGACTGGCATTGTCGAGGTCATCAACTCAATCGAGCAGCAGGGTGGCTTGACTGCGATCCAGGCGGAGGCGCTACGCCAAGCGGTGTTGCAGAACTCGGGCGACCCGTGGTGGCAGCAACTTACTCTCGGGATACTCGAGGTCGCCCTCGCGGTTGCTGGTGTCCGCTGGATTCGCGGCCCTGCTGCTACTGCGTCTGAGCGGGCGGCGCGTATTGCGGCGAGGAAGTCGGCATGAACCACCTGGTTGCCCAAGCGTGCGGCGTTGAACTGATGAACAAAGTCCCGGCTGTCAACGCTGACGAGTTCCGCAAGGGTTTGCGGATCGCCCAGTGCATGTCCTCCTACTTCGAGATGATCGGTCTGCCCATGCGTCGTGCATACATGGACAAGCTGGCCGAGAAGTTCTTGGCGTTCGTCGATGCTGGCGCAGCCCCGCCGTTCAACGGCGTGCAAGCGGCGCAGGCTGTAGAGCAAGCCATTGCGGAGCTGTGGCCGACGCTGACCGAGGCGGAGCAGCACGACTACGTCAACGCCTGCAACGCTTTCAGCGCCCGGATGGTCGAAGCCGCTCCCGAGGAAGGCCAGAAGCACTTCGCGCAGGTCGTCGCCCGCGAATGGGCTAAAGACCTATAGAGAGGGGCGTTGTTCAGCTTTGCTGAATGGAGTTCGACCTTATTCAAAGTTCGGGCCGAAAACTAAATTAGGCCATGCGGTCGGTTCGCGATCTTCTCGAACCCGGCGAGATTGAGCACCTCCGTCTAGTAGCCAAGTGGCAGAAGCGTCCCGTGCAAGGCGTGGTCATCGACGAGGTGCGCCGACAGTTCGGCAGCAGTTGTCGGCGCGGTCACACGCCCAAGATCAACCGCACGAAGTGGTTGGCGGATGTCGCTCCTCCGGTTTCAGACGACGAGCCTGTGCTGGACCGGCTGGTGCGCGAGGAGCGTATCCAGCAACTGGTGGACGCGATCGACCGGCTCCCGCCATGCCAGCAGACAGCGATCAAATGGCACCTTGCAGGCCATGACTATCGAGGGATCGGCAAGCTCATGGGCATCTCGACCCATACTGTGGAGCACCACTTGCGGAAAGGGAAACAGTTGCTGGCTTGGTATCTAGGCAACGCGAAGTAAAAGACCGGATGACGAAGGTTAGCAGCACGAATACTTGCGACCGTTAGGTCTGGTTCTAAGCCTTCGCCATCCGGGTGCCTACCCAACGCAGGTAGGCGATATGTCAAAGTCGTCCAAGCTCACGCGCTCTACGCGCGGCAGATCCTTGTAGCGGTCCCACCCCCAGACCTGGATGTCGCAGCCGGCGCTGACGCAACGCAAAGCCTCCTCCGACTCGCGCACCTTCTTCAACCGGCTAGAAACATTTGTCCACCCGGTAGCCTGCACAAACAGCACTCGAGGGTGCCCGTTGTGCCCTGGCCGCACGGCGACGATGTCCGCGAAGTTGCACCAGTCGCGCGACAAGACGCCCATCTTGCGTTCGGCGATGTCGGCCACCCATCCCAACTCCTGCAAACGGCGCACGCTTCTCGTGACCGGCAGCAACTTACTCACACGCTTCTTCTTCGTCGCCATACTTCTGCTGATCTACGAACTTCTTGAGCACTTGGCGCAGCTTTAGATAGACAGTCCGGTGAGACGGCGACTCGTTGCACATCTCCTGCGCGCTCCGCACCAGATACAGGATCGTAGTGTGGTCGCGGTTCAGGACGTGGCCGATCTCGTCGTAGGACATCTCGCCAATGTCCCGCATCAACAAGCACGCCATCTTGCGCGGCAAGCTGTGCTTGCCCTTGCGGCTTTGCCCGATGATGTCGTGATCTTCGACGGCGTAGAACTCGGCAACCAGGCGGATCGCAGCCGCGTCAGGTTGAGGGTGTTGCCGCTTCTTGTAGAGCTGGGTTGGCGGGAGTGCGTGCGCGATCTGCACTAGCTGGTCCCAAGTGATGACTCGCAGATGCGCGGTCTCCTTGCCAGCGTATTCATCCAGCGGCGTCAACCTGTCCCATGCCGCCGCGACGTGTTTGCTGTTGTCTACCATAAAGCTACCGTTTGTCCAGGTTAGCTTGCTTCAAGCGAAAGTCTACGCAGTTTTGACAGCTGCAACTGGCCGCACCCAGCGGCAGGTTTGGAATGTGACGCTGCTGACGCTGCTGACGCTGACGCTGCTCCGACTCCACCCACTCAGCTCGAAAGCCAGCCCACCCTTGCGCGATGCTGGTGGCGATGGCGTCTTCGAGCTTCATGCCAGCCTTCTCCGCTTCGCGCTCAAACGTCCGCAGGACGGTCGTTGTGACCGTGGCTCGCTTGCGTCGCCTGTGGGCAAGCCAGTCACGCCAAACCTCCTCAGAAACGCTTTCAGGGCGTCTGGCCGACTTCCCCCTTTTCTTACTATCTACATCTACATCTACATGGGCTGACTGTGCTGACTCCTGCTTACCCTTTGCTGACGCTTGCTTACGCTCGCGGAACCTCTGTTGAGCCAAACGGTTCTGCTCTCTGCGCGCCTCTTCGTTGCGCATCTGCTGATACTTGTCCCACCCGGTGACCTCGTAGGTGAAAGGGCCAAGAGGCAGCAGTCGGCGACCATCGTGAGCTGTGTTGCGGCTCAACGGGTCCGGTTGAAGAAAAACCGCCATGGCCTCTTCCACTTGTTCCGGGCTGCACCCGATCAGAGCTGCGACCACTCGAGGGTTGACTTCAACCTCCCCTGGCGGCTTCGCGTGCGCGATGATGTAAGCCCATACAGCAAAGTATGTTGGCCCCATCCCAACCATGCTCCCTTGGAACATGCACTCCCAGAGCTTGCCGAAACTCATGGCCGCTGCTTACCGTAAGCAGCAAAAAGCGTCAAGCGTGCATCTTGTGCCGACTCTTGAGGGCCTCCACGGCTTCAAAAACCTCCTGGTAGCTGTTGCCGCTGGCGATCTCCTCGATCAGCTCGGCGCACTCGTCGCAGGTCACGGCCTTGCCGGTGTTCTGCGTAAACCGAAGCATGTGCAGCATCACGCCGAGCCACTCCAAGCCGGACAACATCGTGGCGTCTTTCGTGAGCGCGTGGCACACCTCACAAACGTCGGTGAAGCTGTAGCACTGTGGGTCAGGCATAAAAAAAGGCGACGCGAAGCTAGTAGTCCACACTAACCCCGCGCCGCCAGAGATGCCCTCTCGAAGCACACTCTGCGTCCCTGACTAACTGACGCGCAACGCGGGGCTCAAGGCTACCGAAGGATGACGGGTCAGCAACCTCGTGCACCAGCTGCGTGATAGGGAGGGGAGTTGCATCGCGTCGGCGATCAAGTTCGTCAGGGTCGCTCGCGCATCGTGCCACCAAGAAAGGCAAAGGTCAAGGAATGCTTGACTCGCGCTGCAAGCGCGCTACGCTTGCACGCATGGATGACCAGATCCGCGTATCTGCGTCGCGTGTCCCAGCCATGCTGGGCATGGATCACCGATGCAGTCCTCTCACCCTTTACCTACGCATGCGCGGCACTCTGTCGGACGATGCGGACAACGCTGCGATCCAGGCTGGGCGCTACTACGAGCGAGCCACCGCCGACTGGGCATGCGATGCCTACGGCATGAAGATCAAAGAAGGCTGGTCCCAGAAGACTCTGGCCCACGGCCCGCTGTCTGGACACCCCGACTTCGTGGTTCTCGACGAGGACGGCAAGGTGGCGATCCTCGAGGTCAAGAACCCGTTTTGGAGCTACAAGGGCGACGACTGGGGCGAGCCCGGCACGGATGAGGTGCCGCAGCCTTACTTCCTCCAGACGCTTACCTACGTCCACCTGCTCCACCAGACCTCTACGAAAGGGCAGTGGACGCCCTTCGAGCTGGCCGACTACGGCTATGTGTGCGCCAAGCTGGCCGGCGGCATCTGCCGCTACAAGATCCCTTACGACAAGGCCATCATCAGCAAGGTCGAGGCGGAAGCGCAGACGTTCATTCACCGCGTCGTGAACGAAGATCCGCCGACCCCGCAGGACGAGCAGGACATGCGGAACCTGTGGCCTGTGACTGAGGGCAAGGTGATCGACTGCAACAGCGCGCTGGTGGAGCAGCTCAAGACGCTGGCCGACATCAAGCAGCAGATCAAGCAGCTCGCCGAGCAGGAGTCGGCGCTCAAGACGTTCATCCTTGGGTTCGCGCAAGACGCCGAGCGCATCGAGTGGGTCAAGGACGACGGCACGCGCATCCCGGTGTGCAGTCTCGCAGCTAACCGTCAGCTGGACGCCGAGCAGCTCGCCGCAGACCACCCGGAGTTGCTGGCCAAGTTCGCCAAGCTGGACACCGCCGCCGTGCGGAAGCACGACAAGGCGCTGGTCGAGCGCTACATGCGGAAGCCGTCCGACCCGACGAAGGCTAGCCGTGTCATCAGGCTCAAGTTGCCGAAGGAGGAGCAAGCATGAGAAAGTGGAACGAAGAGAAGGACGGCGAGATGTGGGACGCCGTAGTCGCGTGGTTTAACAGCATGGAGATCGCGTTCCCGGCGACTCCGCCGACATGGGTTCACAAGGAAGACTGCGGCAACCCGACGTTCTACCACTCCAGCGGCTTGATGGCCTACGTGCTGGGCTTCAAGCGGGGAACGGACAATCGGTGGGTGTTCACTACGGTTCGTGTGAAGAGGTGCGAGGATGACTGAGGTTCCGCAAAGTCTGGTCGAGCTGGCCAGCGAAACGAAGCCCACGAACTACGCCGAGGGCTTGGTCAAGCACTTCGAGACGGACGTGCTGAACGCCCTAAACTACGACATGGTCAGCAACCCGCGCGGCGGGCCGATGACGATGCAGTCGTTTATGGCGAGCGTGAAGCTCGAGGTGTCCACAAACGAGCGGCTGGCCAAGGCGATGTTCGCATCGCCTGGCTCGTTCGCCAAGGCCATCATGCTGGCTGCGCAGTGCAAGCTGCTGGTTGGCGGGAGCTACGACCTGTTCTATTTGATCCCCCGCTACAACAAGAAGCTGGGCGTCGAGGAGATCACGCCTCTCATCGGCTACAAGGGCCTGTGCGAGCTGGCGCAGCGGCACCCGCGCGTGCACAAGGTCGAGGCGCATCTGGTGTTCGAGGGCGAGTCGTTCAGCTACAACCCCGGCACGGGCACGCTTGACCATCAAGTAAGCCTTGGGGGAGAAAGGACGGAAGAGAAGATGATCGGCGGCTACGCCCGCGTTGTCATCACCGACCCTGCTGGCGTCGCTCCAGTGCTCGACGACCCGGTGATTCACGTCATGGGCCGCGACCAGCTCATGCGCATCAAGGAGAGCGCAGATAGCTACAAGCAGGGCGAGCGCAACGTGGCCAAGGGCTGGACGGCGCACGACCCGTGGCACCAGCACCCGCTGGCTATGCACCGCAAGACGCTGCTTCGCGCCGTGATGAACGGCGGCAGCGTGCCTCGCGACATGGGTTTGGGCGGAGCTATCTCAGCCGACGACCACGCGCAGATCACGCCGGAGGAAGAAAAGGAAAAGCTGCCCGGCGAAACCAGGCAGCAGGCTATCGCCAAGAAGCTCGGTTTGATGGAGGAGCTGCCGGCGTTTGAGACGGTCGAGGAGGCCGTGGAAGCGTTGACGAGCTGCGAGACGCAAGAGGCGTGCAGAGCGTTACGGGGACGCTGGGATCACTTCCAAGGAGAAGAAGCCAAGGCCATCGCGGAGGCGTTCGACGCCCGGATGTTCATGCTCGAGGAGCCGGAGGATGACGCATGAGCGGCAGCGAGAACCCGCTCGATGTGGTGCATGAGCTGGAGAGCCGCATAGGCGACGCCTTGGACTATCTGCTCCAAGCGTATAACGCGCTTCTTGGGGTTGACACCGAAGAAGCAAGTGCGCTACACTTGCATGACGGGAATGGTCCCGAAACAAAGGATGACTTGGATGAACGCCGGCAGCTCCTCCATCAAACCGAGCTTCTTCAAGAGGCGTGCAGAGCGTTACGGAATGGTCCCGAAACAAAGGATGACTTGGATGACTGACGACAGACTCAAGGGGTTCAACTTGACGGCCCCGTTCTTCCAGCAGCTCGGCCCGGACGCGATGATGGACATTTCTTGCGGCGATGGGTGGGGCAAGCTCGCGCATGGCAACTGGAACCTGCTGCTGACCAAGCGGGACATAGACATGTTCTGCTCGCACGGCATGCGCCCGAACCGCCACTGGCGGCTCAAGGACGTGAAGCACTACTTCGGCATCACGGGCGGCAAGGAGAAGGTGCGCGAGCAGATCCACTTGCTCTGTGACATCTTCCTGCCGGAGAAGGAGGAGGCGGGGCAATGAGAAATCCCGGCAAGCACGCGATCCACGCCCGGCACCCCTACCTGTCCAGCCGCGCGGATAGCTACGAAAGCATCTACAGCAGCATGTTGGACGACATCAACGCAGAAGCCTGGTTTGTCGTTTACCCGCAGGACGCCGACCACCGGGGCGGCTGCTACCTCGAGGTCTACAGCTGGGATCTCTGCGAGGACGGCGACATGGTCATAGACGAAGAGGTCTACGACCTTGACGAAGCCTACAGCATCGTCGAAAGCCTCGAGCCGGAAGACGTGCGCCCGGCGGAGCTTGTCGAAAGGGGAGGCAACGAATGAGCTGCTACCTCAGCAGGCACCACGCCGGGCGCAGCGCGTCGATCCAGAAAGGCGAGGTGTTCCAGTGCAAGGCGTGCGACTTCGTGCAGATCGCTACGCATTGGGGCTTGCACGCCAACTTCACGGAGTGGATGGCTCCAGAAAAAGCTATGCAGATGTTGGGCGACGAGGCGCACGTAGTGCAGGAGCTGCCGCCGCCGATCTGGAAGGAAGCCGTCCGATGAGCTGGCATCAGTGCGCGGACTGTGGGGTGGGCTATGCCCGCCCTGCGGGCGGCAACTCGTGGTATTGCTCGCCGTGCTTTGAGGCGTTGGCCAAGAAAGATCCAGCGCATCCCTTCGTGCGGTTCATGAATCCCAACCTGCGCCGTGCGATCCTGCGGCAGCTCGAAGGCCACGATCAGGCCAAGGTGCGCGAGCACCTCGATTTGGTAACAGAAAACGTCTACGCGCGTTTGCCGTCCGGCGACTACGGGCGAGGCGACGTGAAAAAGGTTATCGAGGCATGGCTGGCTTGACCGACGAACAAAAGCGCATCGTGAGGGAATGGGGGGAAAAGGTCTCCCCCCCGCAGCTCCACCTGATGTTTCTCAAGCATGGCCACTACGTCCGGGCAGAAGCGATTCGCCGCTACCTCAAGCGCGAAGGCATCGCGCCCGCGTGTGGCCGGCGTGAGCCGTTGCGCGGCGTAGACGTGGCCGCAAAGGTGCACGAGCTGGGCGGCGTGCGCGCGGTGGCGGAGCACTTCCAGTGCTCGCAGTGGGCGGTGCGCTTGGCGCTCAAGCGCCAGCGCACCAAGCCCTAGTAGGTCTCGCGCGGGTTCGCGCGAAAGGCCCAATCGTCGGGGTATCCGTAGTCCCCGTGCCCGTCGTCGCCTTCGGGCTCGGCGGGCTCGGCGTAGCCGATCACGTCGTCGGCGTCGTCGTCTTCGTCGTCGTCGTCGTCGCACGCATCAACAAGCGCCGCCGCGTCGTCTAAGTCGATTCCCAGCTCTTCGGCTATCCAGTCGGCATCGCACCCGTTTCGGTGCATCCTGCGCGCGCTTGGCAGCATGGAGGCAAACCAGGCGCGGTAAGCGTCGCCCGAGGGGGCGCGGGGGGCGCTCATAGGAGCGCCTCCCGCGCAGCGCACGCGGCCACGAACGCCACCAGCGACCATTGCAGCAAAGACCGCAAGCGCCGCTCGTCTTCGCGGCGAGCCGTCACCGCGCCCCCTCGAGTTTGGCGGCGTAGTGTTCGGCTACGGTCTGCCAATCGACAAAGCCGAGCAAGTCGCGCAGCATGTGCACCAGCTGCATCGCGGCGCAATCGTCCGGCGTCCTAACTCGAGGCATCCGGTTCTGGAATTGCACGGCGCAGCGTGCCAGCCAGTAGCTTTCGAAAGCATCCGCGCGCCGCTCGAGCGTCGCCCCTTCGCTTTCTAGCCGTCGCGCCATCGCGAGCAACGCGCGCAGCGTTGGCCGGTCGTTGTCGGCGTAGAGCGTGAGCGCGTGCATGGCCCAGTTGCCGACCTGCTCGCAATCCCAGCCGAATAGCTCGCGCCCTTCTTGAGCGGGGGCGCTCACTGCTGCGCCCCCTGGTCGTAGGTGTAGCAAACCACAACGCCGCAGCCCGAGCACTTGTAGTGCTCGGTGCCGCCGACGGTGTTTTGATACTCCAGCGCGTCTTTGCCGCAATCGGGGCACCTCATTCGTCGCCCCCTAGCGCCTCGCGCAGCGTCAGTTCGACCACGTTGCCGTGCTCGTCGATCACGCGGCACTCTCCCGGCGCGGGGCCGTAGCTCTCGCGCATCTCGCGCAGCTCGGCGTCGAACTGCGGCACGTTGTCAAACGTGCACAAGGTCCAGTCGCCTTCGCAGTAGTGCAGCGTTTCGCGCAGCTCCGCGTTCGTCCATACGCCGAAGTAGGGCGCGTCGCTGCTCGTGTCAAACTGCCGCCACCCTTGCAGGTCGTCGGCGAAGTCGATCACGTAACGCTCTGCGGGGAGGAACATACGGCGCGCGGTGTAGCCGCGCACCTCGTTGCGCTCGGCTTCTTGGTCGCGCAGTAGGTCCAGGTGCCTTTTGCCTGCGCTGGTCATTTGTCGCCCTCCCAATCGTTCGCCATGGCGTCTAGCAGCTGTTCGCGCATGGCGTGCGACTCCTCCACGTCTTGCATGAACGACTCGAAGATAAGGGGCGTCCAGTCCAGCCGATCCGCCAGCAACTTGCGCAGGGCGGGGTATGTCGCGCCGTAGCTGCGCAGCTCGTCGATAAGCGGGGCGGCGGACGCTGGCAGATTGTGCTTCGCCGCGATAACAAAATACTCGGTCAAACGGTCTAGCCGATCCGGCTTCGCGTCGGTGGCTTCGGTGTTTGTTGTCATGTCATCCAAAAGCCGCGAAGCGGTCGCGGTGGCCGGCTGCGTTTGGATGGCGCGCAGCGCGCCGGAACAATGCACGAGCTGCGCGCCGGATGGGGGGCCGACGCGCGGGCCGCGCTACGTGGTCTGATATACTTCGCCGCGTAGGATGCTGTCAACCGCCTTTCCAGCCCAGCCGGGCGCGAGGCGCAGCCGCCCGTCCAAATAGGAGCGGCCTAGATGGTAGCTCTCGGGGTGCATCCATAGTGAACCCGAAACCACGGCGCGGTCCCGATTGTCGCGCCCGTAACACGCGCCTATTCGATTGTGAAACCACGAATCGAACCGCTCGCCGTGCACCAAGTAACTGAACCGGGTGTGCCCGTACTTGTGCCCGGCGTGAAAGTAGACGGCGCAGGATTGCGGCGGCAACCGCCACCGCGCGCCCGCTCCGGCATACTCGAACGCCTGGTGCCAGTCGTCGTCTCCTGGCCACTCGAGCCAGCCGATGCACGAGCTGGTGGCCATGGTCTGCACGCCCTCGCGGCTGCGCGACCCGTGCACCGGGAACTCGTGCGACGGCCAAAAGGCGGCGGCGGGGCTCATAGCCCCACCTCCCCGGCCTCGAGCTGCTGCGCCCACTCCTCGAGCTGCGCCGCGATCTCGTCGCGCTGCTGCTCGTCGAGCTGCTGAATGCTGGGCAAGCTCTGGAACATGGCCACAAAGTCGCGGTGATGGCTCAGGAATCCCGGCATCTGTTCCGCAAGGCGGGGATCGGACATAAGCACGAGCCCGGCGGCGGTGTCCTCCTCATACCATTGCGGCCCCCATCCGTGCGACCATGCGCTAGCGTAACGCTGGCACCATTGCGGCATGGCGTGCGCGACAGGCGGAGCCAGCCATATACCGCCGTGCGACGCCGTTTCGCAAGCGACCGCTACCGTCTGCACGTCGGCGGCAACGGGACTGTTAACGTGCGGGACCAGCAAAGGGGCAGTGTGCTGCAGCGCGCCCCATGGGCTTCGCCCGCCGGGCGTGGGCACCTGGTGCCGTTGGTCGGTCACGCCTTCGGGGCGCTGGCCGGGGTAGTAGGTGCACGAGCTGCCGTCGAGGCCGTATCCGTACTGAATCGCTCCGGGGGCGTCGGGGTCGTAGTCGTAAGCAATCATAGGTCCGTCATCCTTTCGTCTAGAGTTTGCAGCCACGCGCCGAAACGGGCGGCGAGAAAGCCGCCCACGGCGCAGGACAAAGCAAAGGGAAGCCAGGCGGTCACGCGACCGCCCAAGCTAGAACGCCAGCGAGCTGCGCAAGCGGCAAGCCGGCAACGTGCTCGAGCTGGGGGCGGCTCACTGCTCGCCCCCGTATTCGTCGAGGATTCCGCGCATCATCAGCACCGCTTCGGCGGCGGTTGTGCACCATTGCTGCACGGCTTCGCCGTCGCGGCGGTCGTGCGTCAGGATCGCGGAACAATCCGGCGGCAACATCGGGTCGACGCCGGGTTGGCGCAGCCGCAGCTCGACGTGACCGGCGGCTAGGTCCAGGCGCAGCGCGTCGCGGCGGCGGTAGACGCCCGGCAGCGCGAGGTGCACCAGCTCGAGCATGAGCTGTTCGGCGTGGGCAATGGGCAGCATGGGCGGCGTGTCGGCGCGGGGACTCATGCTCGAGCCCCCTGCCAAATGCACCAAGCGCGCGCGAACGCTTCCGCCGCCTCGAGCACGTCCTGCGTCGAATCGACGGCCTCGAGCACGTCGAGTTTGTCGGTGTGGGACACTAACGAGTCGCAAATGCGATAGAGCGGGGTCGCGTAGCCCGGATAGGCTGGCAGCTGGTCGACGGCGCTAGCAAGCGCTTCTGCCGCCGCCTCGACGGCCCGCCACTGGGGGAGGGGGGCGTTCATGCGCCCGCCCCCGGCAGCGTGTCCGAAATGCTCGGCGAGCTCAACGCGCGCCGCTGGTCGTTCAGCCAGTCGGTGACCATCCGGCGACCGGGGCCGTGCCCGCCGCGCTCGGGTCCGTCGTAGAGCGCGAACACCACTTCGTCGTGCCCGAACCGGCGCGCGGTCTCGGCGAGCTGCTCGGGCGCGCCCAGCTCGGTCAGGTAGTTCGCGAGCCAAATGTGGTCGCCGCCGGTCGCGGGGCCTTGCCCGCAGCGGTCCAGGTGGTACCTGGCTTGGTCAATCATGTCGTAGCGATTCATTGTCATCCATGGCCGAGCTGCGCCCCATTGCGCAGAAACGGCCCGCGCGCATGTTACCGCGTCAACCGCTCGAGCGCAACCGCGCGCCGCTTGCTACCTCGTCGCATTGCCGTCACACTTTGCCGGCGTTTGCCGCGCGGATTGCTGCACGAGCTGCACGGATGCCAGCGGGGACGCCGAGGACGCGCCTG
>Ga0255781_10001372_pt1 | contig 20089 bp, 19 predicted proteins | sample 101ome_21_FD_179979 | JGI IMG/M metagenome (GOLD analysis project Ga0255781, IMG submission 179979) | Coastal salt marsh microbial communities from the Groves Creek Marsh, Skidaway Island, Georgia - 101413BT metaG (version 2) | ecosystem: Environmental > Aquatic > Marine > Intertidal zone >... | reverse complement strand
AAGACCCCAATCGTCCTATCGGTTCATTCATCTTCTTGGGTTCAACAGGTGTGGGTAAGACTCACTTGGCAAAACAACTGGCAAAACAAATCTTCGGTGACGAAGAAGCCCTCATCCGAGTGGATATGTCAGAATACCAAGAGAAATACACCATGTCACGTTTGATTGGTTCTCCTCCAGGATATGTGGGACACAACGAAGGTGGTCAACTTACCGAAGCAGTCAAAAACAAACCTTACTCTGTGGTATTGTTTGACGAGATTGAAAAGGCAAACAAAGACATCTTCTCACTACTCCTACAAGTATTGGATGATGGTCACCTCACCGATAGTTTCGGTCGCAAAATCAACTTCAAGAACTGTTTGATTATTATGACCTCAAACTTGGGTGTGAAGAAACTACAAGACTTCGGTGCCGGTGTTGGTTTTGACACTTCAGCACGAATGAGTGGGGATGAAGACCTTAAGAAGGCACTTCTACAAAAGGAATTGAAGAACCACTTCACTCCTGAGTTCTTGAACCGTTTGGATGAGGTTATCGTCTTCAACCCTCTCAAAGAAGGTGAAGTTCGTAGAATCGTTGATATTGAGTTGTTGAAACTAACCAATCGTTTGGAAAAACTCGGTTACCACATCAACTTCACCGACGAAGTCAGAGATATGTTGGCAGACGTAGGTTTTGATGAAAAATACGGAGCACGACCTATCAAACGAGCAATCCAAGAGAAGATTGAGGATTACATCTCTGAGGAGGTACTACGTCAGAAGATTAAAATCGGACGTAACTACGAGATGAAAATGAATGAAGAAGAAGTTCTAATTGAGGAAGGAGAAAAATAATTCTCCTTCCCATTTGGAAGTTAAAAATAAACTTCTTACATTTGTATCAAATTAGACAAGTAATGGACAACGTAACACTAAACAGATTTAAGGAACTGCTCTCAGTCCCTTCCAAAACCTACCAAGAAGACCAAATGGTTGAATACCTATCATGGGTATTGGACAGTATGGAAGGTGTAGAATACTACACTGACGAGATGAACAACATCTACGCCACCAAACGCCAAGATGGGTTCAACGGATATTTCCCAATGTTTGTTGCACATACGGATACCGTCCATTCACTTGTTGATGAAATTGTTGTTAAGGAACAAACACTACCAAAACCACCCACCTTTGGACGGACATACGACGATACACAATATGATGTCCTAAAAGCTTACACTCCTGACGGAACTCCAACAGGTATCGGTGGTGATGATAAGTGTGGCATCTTCATTTGTTTGGAACTACTTCGTGTCCTGTCAAATGTAAAAGTAGGGTTTTTTGTCTCCGAGGAGACTGGCTGTCACGGGTCCAGCAAATGTGATGTCAAGTTCCTTAACAATGTAGGATACATCGTTCAATACGATGCACCTGGTAATCATCTAATTACCGAGGTTTGTTCGGGAATTCGCCTGTTTGAGGAAAACGGGGAATTCATAAACAGAGCACAGGTAGTAATTGGGAAAACCATGGAAACAGATATGGAGTTACAGTCACACCCATACACTGACGTGTCTCAGTTGAAAAAGAAGTCTGACGTTTCTTGTATCAACATTTCTTGTGGATATTACCAAATGCATTCCGCCAACGAGTTTGTAGTATTGGATGATGTAGAAAAGGCAATCAGAACGGGTATTAACCTGGTCAACGAGTTCGGATATGAAAAACAAGTTTACGAATACGAACCACCAAATTGGGGTTCATACGGTGGACTGTTTAACTTGGACGACGCTGACGACGATTGGGATGAAACCCTTTCTGATGGTCTACATGACTTAGGTGAAACTCACACCCTTGAAGATAACGTTGTTACTTTTGATTGGGGTGGGATGACGATTCAGAGTAAACACACAGACGATACCATCTATATGGATGAAGAAGATGTGTTGGAATTGTATGAATTAATTCGTAATAATTTCTTACTCAAAGGGGTCGAATAACTGATAGTTATTCATCAAAGAACGAAGGGAAGACAGTTTTGCTCTTCCCTTCTTTGTTTCAAAGGAATCTGTCTCATTGTTAAATCTCTTAAGTGTAAACTTAATTTTGTTGGTCTCAGGGTCCACACCCTCAACATTGATAGACACCCCCTCTTGTGATGGGACTGGTATATTAAAACCAACGGTAAACTCTTTTTTTATCGTATTATTAAGTCTTATATACTCATCAACATCAACAAAGAAATCACTATCTTTCAAATCATCGTAGTATCTTTCAAAGGCTCTTTCAGTTGGTGTATTAAACTCGTCAGTGAAAACTTGGTCGTCCTCAACTTGGTAGACATACTCATAAGGGTAATCAAATGGGAATGAAATATGTGTGGATACGTAATCCTTCAACATACCTTTCAAATTCAAATCTCTATAGTATTCGTTAGACTCATATAAGTTTAGAATATCTTTTAGACTCACATTGTATCTGAAGAAACATTCGTCCTGTTTTTCAAGACCCATACTTTCGTAGATGTTACATAGACCCTCAGTAAACTCTTTTTGAAGTCCCACTTCAATCGCTCTGTTTCTGGCGTAAGTATAGGCATCCCTGATTTCATCAATGAAACTACTGTCAAAATTCTCCGACATAAACTTACCGATGGTTGAGTAATCGTCGTTATCTATTTGGTATCCCTTTTCTGAACCTTTGATTAATTTTGCAACCTCAGGGTCAAAAATCTGAAGTATTTCTTTCAATGTTTCCAATTCATCATCAGATAAGTTGTATAGATAATACCCCATTGATAAATCATCGTCAAAATTGTAAGGGTCATAATAATCGGCGTCACGACCATAAGGTTGGTCAATGGCATATTCAACAAACTTCAAATCACTTTCCTCAACTTCACCCTCAAATAAATCCAAGAAATCCTCAGGACCGTGGAAGTTCAATACCACCGTATAATCATTGTCACCATTTTTCTCAATCTTCTCTAATATCTCACTGTGAATCTTCCCCCTTTGATGGTCCACCTCACCGTTCATAATCTTACTTAAAGTCTCATAATGGTTCTTACCTTTGACCAAAGATTTAATCTTATCGGCAATTGGCTCAAAACGTTGTAGGAGGACATCTAAGGACCTTACAGAATCTTTTTGGTCATACACCTCAGTATTACCATTACTTCTCACAAACAACGCCATTTTACCCCACGTTCCATCGTTTGACTTCTTATCTATGATATAATACAAAGAACCTTCGTCTGAATATTTGTCAAAATATCTGGTGTCACCCTTAGTTGTGGTACACCATTTGGTGCCCGCACCGTAATAACAAGAGGCTCCGTGAGAATACGGTTCAACAATCAAATACTTATCGTCCTCATAAATCTTGTTGGATTCATTTTTAACTTCCTTCTCTTTTTGAACCATGATTTGTCGTTGACGAACACCGTTCAATACCGCCTGTAATCCCCAAATAGATTTATATTTGTTGATGTCTTTCGGTGCTGACTTAATTGTAGGTGCATCAACCAATGTTGATGTTGTTGCGGCATAGTCAATATCCTCAGGAGTGATAGCACTTGCACTCTTATGGAATTTTTCAATAAGTTCAAGGAATAGATTTACATTGTCGGCAACCGAAAATGTTATTGGGTCACCCAATCCAATCATTTGTTTAATCATCCACTCAGAATACTTTTTTGTGGATGAAGGGTCACCATCAATAAGTTTCTCCAATAAGTCTGTTGCATCACCAAAGACTTTTTCGTCTTTGTATTTATCTACAAGACGTTCCTTCTTTCCCTCAAGTAAGATGGTCATGAACTTCATAAAAAAACTTTACTATAAATACTTGACAGTTTGGATAATTAATATTTATGTATTATATTTGTAGAACAATAAAAAACATAGACATCATGAAAAAAGTATTATTCCTCCTATTGACCCTTTCCCTAATGACATCTTGTGCTGGTATTAAGAACACCATCAATCGTTCAACTGTTGCCGAAGGTGAGCCGTTTATCAAATACGGTGTTGAAGGTTTCCCTGAAGGTGTGGAAGTTTATAAAGGTATGGAATGTCATCTAACTGACGCCGAAATTAAAAGACGTGACAATCAGTTAGAAAAACAAAAACGTGATAAACAAAAAAATTACGAAAAGGAACAGCAAGAAAAGTATGACGAGCTTCGAAGAATCGCCGAAGAATTCAGTAATAATTACGTTGACACTTCACATGTAGAATAAATAAAAAACCCCTGATTAGGGGTTTTTTTATTATCTTGGTGTGACCTTGAATAATGTATTAGAATCTATTGATATATCGCGACCTAATAATTTTGTGTTTTCTAAATTCAATGTGGAGCGTGTATAATATAAATCAGTATCCTTTATTTTATACAAACGAGGATTTGGTTTACCACTATCCCTTTCAATTATGTTATTCAATTGTTTGGTAATATTTTCAATTTGTTTTGAAGGTATTTTTAATTCTTTGATTGGGACTACTACTTTTAACTGAGTATTTGATGGTATAGTCATTTTTGTTTTTTTGTTGTCTCCTATAATGGTAGTCATTACATCTACAGGGTCTCCTTCATTTTTAATCATCATAACTAAGTTATCTCCATTCAACGAAGAGTCTGCAATTTTTAGGTCTGACCTACCCGCAAAAATATTTCTAACGTCACGAGACATACTTAACATGACACCATCATTATTTATAACATCAAGATAACCTTGTTGTAATACAATATCTTGAGAGTCTGATTTTTCTATCACATCATCTAAATTGGCAATATCGGCACTTAATACCTTACCACACTTATCTAATACTGCAAGAACAGTTCTACGTTTATCACCACGAGTGGCTTGAGGATTAACACATTTATTCCACTCAAAAGACGCACCTTCATTTGTAAGTTTCACTTCTTGAACCGAAGTATGACAATTATCACTCACACACTTAGTCCATAAGGTAATTGTGTCCTTACCGTCTTGTTCCATCTTTTGTGAGATTTCATCCCATTTTGTCTCATCAACAACAAAACGAGCGTCTCTATCACCACCGTCCTTTTTATTATTCAAATTGGCAACACCTAATAGAGTATTATTCAAATAAACCTCAAATTTTGCATCATTACATTTATGACCTCCTCTACATGGGAACTCTGGTGACTTATCTTTCTTATAACTAACATCAACAACAAACCCTACTAAACAATCTTCAGCATAAACATCTTCAGTAGTTGTAGATTTCAAATCGACATTAAATTTAATGTATTGGTCTTCTAAGTATTTTGGGTCTTTGGGGTTATCTTTACCTTTTTCGTATGTGTGTTTTTGAGCACCAACTGTTGGTTCAGGCATGATAGGAACTGTTTTTATTTTACCTGAATCAACATAATTTTTGAATTGATTTTTAAGGAAATCTATTATGGTCTTACCTCTCTTTTTAGCCAATTCACCAACAGGTAATTTACAACCTTCACTAAAATCTCCCTCTTGACATCTTTCTCGGTCATAATTAGTTACCGCAGATTCACCAACCTCAACACCTACGGTTACTTCGGTATTTGGGTTATTAGTAATGAATAATGCAATTTCAGCAACACTATCATTAATTGCATCTTTGGCTTCAGGAGTCAAAGAATTAAATTTATATTTACCCGCTTCAAATGACTTTTTTGGTAACTCAACATTTAATTCGTTAGTGTTAGTGATGGTATCAATCTTTTCACCCTTCCTAACACCAGTTTGAAATTGTTCAGATAGAATCTTTTTAACAATCCTTTCTAAATCGGCTTCCGTTAAACGTATTACTTTCTTTGCCATGATTAATTTTATTTAATTATAAATATCCGTGATTTGGTAAATAAGGAAATTATACATATATTTGAAGTATGAAGAAAATTATATACACATTCCTACTATTACTACAGACTCTACCTGTATTTTCACAAAACGTAAAGGTTATTGGTGACTCAATTTTTTCACTAACAGTTCAAGAAAGGAACAAACACAATATTGAATCTGAAATTTTTATGTCAAAAACTTTATGTGAAGTGGCTGAAATTCAGGCTAAACATATCCTAAGAACAGGTACCGCAACGCATACAAACCCAAATCCCAAATTAAAATCTGTAGACGATAGAACTAAAAAATTTGGGTATAAGGGAGTAGCATTTGAAAATATCACTTACTTTAGCTTTCATAATGAAAGTGACTATTATCTTTCAAAAAGGGCAGTTAATGCATTTATGAACTCTTTGGGACATAGAGTTACACTATTAAGTGGAGATGAAATAAAAAATGGTGACAAAACCGCTTACGGTCAATGTATTTTATTTGACGGTAAACGAAAAAAAATTATCGTGGTTCAAGTTTTTGTTACCTGCAGTTGGGATAGCGACTTATTGATAGAATAAGAAATAAGCGTCTTTCAAATATGAAACATTAACCACACCTTCACCCTCAATTTGTACATTCTTATTTGCTATATAATTCGTGATTGGTCCTACCCAATAAGAAAACTCTTTTCCATCCGTTGTGAATTCTACAGGTGGTTGGGTACTTTTGGGTTGTATTGTTCCAACTAACCTACCGTCAATGTAGAACTTATTACCTTTAATTTTTGAACTCATTTTACCGTCAAAGGCAGGTGTCCCTAATTTTTCTCTATTTTCACTTGAAATTGAAACAAATGAATTACCTTTAGAGTCAACGACCCTATAACCTTTAGCAGTATAAGATTGACCATCCTTATAGTAATCAACATAATATGGGATATTTTGAATTTCATCTCTTTTACCTGGTGTTGTAGTTTGTGATGTGTTGGGCACTGTTAATGTTTCTGCATTTGGTGACAATGTAATTTTTCTATATTCTTCACCTCTTTTCCCTTGTTGACCGTAATAGTTGTCACCCGGCAAAACTGTAATACTTAAATCAAAACCTGTTTTTTCTTTAATCTCAGATTTTAAGACATTTGCATATTCTTCAGCCCTCTTATCGGCCAAATATTGGTTCATTTTGTATGGGTCTGTTTCTCCATTATATGGTTTTGAATCTGGATGGTCTAATTGTGAATAACCTGATGGGACATCTAATGTTGGTCTTGCCGAGTCGGCACTACCTTTAATTGTAACATTTGTTAGTTTCGGACCTCCACCCGCATTTATGTATGCTACGAATTTTCTAACAATATCATTAAAAACGGTTTGAGCGTCAGGGTAATTGTCAAAATAAGGTTTAACCATGTTGTCCGCATAAGGTAATGATAAGCCGGAGATGTCATATTCTTCTAATGTTATAATTTCATCTTGTTGTGCTGTAATAGGTTGTACAAGTTTACCTTGGTCATTATGCATTCTAATAGTAAAACCCTCAGGACCAACATTTACCGCCAATGATGCAGGTCTCGTATCACTACCCATAAGGTCAAAGTTCAAAGTACCACGATTTTTTCCTTTCCAGTCAGATGATTCATTATCTTTCTTCGGGACTTCTCTTTTCTTAGCACCAGTTAAACTACCGCCACTTCTTCTTTGCTCTTCGATGACAGACTTTACAATCTTTTCAATATCGGCTTCGGTCAAACGTATTACTTTCTTTGCCATAACTAAATCTTTTTATTATAAATACCTTGTCAGAAGAAAAAAAGTATTTATCTTTGTATAAGAGTTATTTGAAATATGGGGGTGACTGGAATTGATTGACGTAGATAGTCATACGGGGCACGCAGTGAGAGGTTTCCTATCACTTAAATCTATGGAGGCAAATTTTTAACTGGCGAAACAATCGCAAAACTTCAGGCTGTAGGTCTTCTACGCACTGAAGAAGTAACTGTAGCGTAAGACGCCCACAGTGAAGCGGGTCGGGGGACATATAACCTATGAACAGAAGTCCTTGCAAAGGTGGAGAAACGACTGAACCAGAAATCGAGTCGTACATCTATTGGTGATGGAGGATGTAAAAATTCAATCACATATTTCGGAATGTTGAGAACCAACATTGACCTAAGCGTGTAGTCCTTTGTGGGTAATGCGGACAAGACGCGGGTTTAATAGGGGACCCATTACATAGTGATATGTAATTAAAAATCGGATGAATTCAGGAAACACTAAGTCCTTGATAGGATATGTCAATCCTGAGCCAAGACTGGTAGGAACAGTAAGGTGCAGAGACTAATGGGTTGTAGACTCTTCTACAGTAATACCATATCAGCGTCCGACATCTCATTTGAGATGATGATATAGTCCATACAGAATGGAAACATTTTGAGTATATGCGAATCCCGCCACCTCCACCAATTAAAGGGAGAAGAAGGTATCTATCATCTTCTCCCTTTTTTGTTTCATTTCATCGGTATATTTACCGTTTCTTGGAGTCAATTTAATATATTGTTCAGTCATTACTTTTTTTCTATGTTTCTTTTTAGGGTGGTGTGTATCAATATATTCTATAACCTTCAATGCGTTATTATACAAATACTTTAAGTCATAACTGTCTGAGTGAGATTCTATTTTAGAAGTCTTTTTAGAAATAGTACCTTTTACATTTAATTCGGTTAATATAAAGTCCCTAATTTCTTCTAAAATATTTAATTCAACATTTGTAAAACCGACATATAATGTTTTATTCTTACCTTTGTTTGGACTGACCATAGTGATATAACCGTCCGCATCAAAAAACCCTGATATGTAATTCCAATTCATAATGTGTTTATTTATAAATATGTGGAGATGGTGTAAAAACACCCCATTTCTTAAAGTATGGTAAATAAAAAAAGGGGACCTTGAGTCCCCTTCCTTTTTTCCAATAATGATTTTATACAGTCACTGGGTCCCAACGGTAAGTGTCACCGTCTTCCACTAACATATAAACATCACCTGAATAATCAGAAGGTAACTCCAAATCAGAACCCGTCAAATTTAAAATTTCATAACCGTCATTAGTTCCCCACCCAACAGTACTACCTGTAAATTCTTCGGCAGAAACAGAGGTCAATCCAGTTTCTGAAATTGTAACTTCACCTGATGTTGATACGAATACAACTACTTTCGTATTTACATTTCTACATACATACATGATTCAAAAAATTAAAATGTTTATTCCTTCATAAATAGTTGTGCAACCGATAAAAAGGCATTATCTTTGTATTGTTAATAAGAAACATAAACTCATCACCATGACAGTAACAGGAATCAACATCGAAGAAAAGGTAAGAAACTACGAAGGAGTAAACACATTCATCAAGAGCCTCAAGCCAGGTTTAATGAAATACGGTCGTCTAACACCAAAGCAAAAACAATTCGCAGAAAAGATTATTATGAACGAAGTTCGTCAATCAGAAGTGAACGTAGAAGAACTACCTCAAAGTCTACAGAATATTGTCAACTACGATGGTGAGTTGAAGTTCGTTAAGGACATCCAAGCAAAATACAACCAATACCGTCGTCTCACTGACAAACAAGTAACCGCGGCAAACAACGCCATCAGTCGTGAAAAGGCGAAGAAGTCTCAGAAAGACCTTAATATCGACTTGGTAGGTAACACCATCAAATTAGGTCGCAACATCGCAATGGATATCAAAAAAGAATACGAGTTGGACTTCCACCCAATCTTGGTTGACGTAACCAAAGTTATCACCGTCTCTGAGAAGGCAATGAGATTGGAGGCCAAACTAACTAAAGAGAACGGTGGTATCTGTCGTTGTTGTGGTCGCACCCTCACCGATGAAATGTCTCAGATGACAGGTGTTGGTCCAGTATGTGCAACGTATGTCGGAGTCCCACACCCAGCATCTCGTAAGGACATCCCACTATTCCAACAAAAAATGTCTGAACGTATTGACGAGGTTGGAACATTCGAGTTTTGGATTCCAAAACGTCAAATCAAAGAGTGGAACGGACACGCAGCAGTATTATTGAAACTCTAATATTAATGGGAGAGGAAACTCTCCCAAAATTTTTTATAACATGAAAAAAACAATTTTATTTTTACTCTTACCAATACTATGTTTTGGTCAAACCTATTCTCAAGCAACCAAGGTAATGTCTTGGCAAGGATATGATTATTATGTTTCAAATCAATCTTTTAGTTTTTGGGATGCAGTCAATCATTTGAATAGTGTGGACACTAACTTAAGACTTTTATCTATTCAAAATTCAAGAGAGAATAATGAACTCACAGATTCTCTTTACAGTCATTACGGTTTTCACCGTTACTGTTGGTTAGGTGGTCATGACACCACAGTTGAGGGGCAATTTAAATGGTTGGACTCCACAACATTCAGTTACACCAACTGGTATTGTGACACCAACTACTGTGAACCAAATGGTGATACATGGGAAAATTATATAATGTTTAATTTTGGAGAGCCAGGTAAATGGAATGACGCAACAAATATTAACGATATTTTCCCATACCTTTTCAAAGTTCAACAAACGTCTTCTGTAGGTTCTGTTGGTATTAATGAATTCAATGAGGAACCTCGTTATATTGTTGCCATTCATGATTTTTCAGGAAGATATATAGGAAAAGACTATACAGTCTTGAAATATGGTGTGTTTTATGTGGTTACCTATAATACCGGTGAAAGAGAAAAGATTATGAAGGGGTATTAGACCCCTTCTGTCTTTTTAGGTCATCTTCGGTGGGTTCAGTCAATGAGTTACCCAAATCCTGAAAACGAGTTTGTCCTGTATAATCTACTTTAGTTGCAATCGCAGAAAGGTTTGACACAAACATCTTTCTAACATCATCTCTTGGATGTGACGCAATTACCGCAGAAAGAAATTCATCACTTACAATAATATTTTTCTTTAGTGTTGGTAAGTGTTTCTCTACTAATTTTTCAATACCAGTTCTTTTTAAAATATAAGTATGAGTATTGTAAAATGCTGACGGTCTAACAAAATGTTCCTTTCCTATCCTTTTAGAATCCATTAATTGTTTAAAGATTCTATGTAACGAGTTGTGAGACATAAGACAAAGGTCCCATTCGTAATCGTCCATCTCTTCGAATATGGTCCAATCTATAGGAACTCTCGGAACAAAATCGTCTTCTAATATCATAATGGTATTATAACCATTTTTATAGGCATCTTCCCAACAACGAGTATGTGAAATCATACCACCAGCTTCACCATAGGTTGTCGGTCGATTCCAAAAATCATATTTAATAGTCGATTCAGGAAGTTCCCAACCGTCATAAAGAGTATATTCTTGACCTTCTTCTTCTATTAATCGTTTACCCACATACCCCTCAAACACCTCAACTTTAGTCCCATAAGGTAGAGGTAACATATTTGCTCTTTCTAATAATTCTTGAATATATTCTTCTCTATGGTCGATAGAGATGATGTATACTTTATCTATATACATAAATTACTTTTTGAATAAAAATAAGGTTTAGAGTAAAATAATAAACCCACCGTGGTGGTGGGTCTATTAAAATTAAATTGTAATAATTTTATAAAGACATTAACATATCCAACAGCTCTTGCTGTGGGAACATATCAAATTTGTCTTTACGTGTATTGGTGTGTGTCCAAATACCTTTTACCTTTCCGTAGTACGCGTCTTCGTTAAATTCAAAGGCGTCAGCACCTTTCTCTTTAACCAACGCAGGAAGACCAGCTCTAATATCAATACCATCTCTTTCACCAATCCAACGAATCCATTTATCCAATGCATCAATCTGGTCATCAGAATATTTGTGCCAAGTTTTGAACCCTCTAAACGGTTTGTCTAACTCAACCAACTGAGATTCTGCAACCTTAGTTCCAGCATATGTTTTACCGTCTTTAATCCATCCGAAGTTACAAACCTCAATACCCACAGAATGTGTATGCATGTGTTGAGAACCGTTCTTTCCCAAGTGCCATCCATATCCACCCTCAGGGAATGCTTGAACCATAACACCGTCAAATTCATCGTTGTTACCCTTCACAGAAGGACCGCCAAGGACAAATTCAGTGGCAACCGCCCCACGAGAGTCTCTACCCCACTGGTCAATTACATTGAATGGATTGTGCCATCCAGCCGTGTGGTGCAAGAACAAATACTCTTTGTTTGTTGGACCGTTTTTATACTCACCCTCAGGTAAGAAGTGTCTGTTTACGATTAACCCGTTTGACGTTTCAAAAGTCTTTTCTGAATCATCAGTAGTAGCAAGACCCATAGCGTCCCAAGTGGCAGGACCCACAAGACCATCAGCAACCAAACCATTAGCGGCTTGCCATTCTTTAACTGCTGCCTCAGTTCCTTTACCGAAAATACCATCTGCATCCGCTCCCAAAAATTCTTGAAGGTCTTTAACCTGTTGTCCTCTCGAACCAATTTTTAATAACATGTTTTTAAGATTTATTATTTTGTTTATTATCCATAAATATACCTTTGACGACTAAGGTATTTATTAGTATATTTGGAGGATACAAAACATTCGTATTTATGACCCAAGTTTTAGTTCTTAACTCAGACTTCTCCCCACACAATGTAACCACATTAAGAAGGGGATTTATTTTGGTAGAAAAAGGTAAGGCAGAAGTCCTACAGAAAGGTGAAGACATCATTACCTCTGTGGGTAACTTTGTTCGTCCCTTAGTCATCCGTCTATTAAACTATGTGCGTTACCGTCCAAAAGGAATTGGTATTACTCGCAAACGTATATTCAAAAGAGACAACTACGAATGTTGTTACTGCGGTAGCAAAAGAAACTTAACCATTGACCACGTCATCCCCAAATCTCGTGGTGGTTCTAACTATTGGGATAATTTGGTGACCTCATGTGGTCGTTGTAACAGTAACAAGGATAATATGACTCCTGAGGAGGCAGGTCTTAAGATGCGTTATAAACCAACAGTTCCAAGTTTATTCTCACGAATTATTGATGAGAATGTGGAGGATACATGGGACAACTTTAAGAAGGCATATTTTAATCCATAAAAAAAGGTGTCCTCACGAACACCTTCCTTAGATAAACTCACCTCCCTTTCCATTTGGTTTGTTTATGAAACGATATTATCTCTAATATCTTTCATCTTCAATTCCATCTTTGAGTTGATATCACCCATCAATGGATTCAACATGTCCACAAACATGTCTTCTAATTCTTTTTCGTTATTTGGGTCCTGAGCCAGTTGAGCAACTTTGCTCTTCATAAACTCAGGTAATGTTTCTAAGTAATCAGTTGAGAAGTCTTCAGTGTATACTTCTGCGAGTTTCGATGCCAAGAATCTTGGTTCTGTAAACAATTTTGCAACATCATCGATATCTGTATCACCAATAGCCTTTTCAATAACCTTTTGTTCAAACTCACTAACGTTTAATTTACTCATCAAGAATTCTGTAAGTTTCTTTTTTACAGTTTCCATAAATTGGGGACCATCGTCTTGGAACATCTGATTCAATACCGCAATTAAGTTTTCGTTGATAAGTTCAACATCAAACTTTTGAGTTTTCATGTATTTTACCTCAGATACTAATTTTGGGAACGTATCACTATTCAATAGTCGTGTATTGATAATTGAAGATTCAGAAATCTTTCTGTTTCTATTTTCTTCTATTTCCTGTAAATGTTTCTTAAGATTTTTCATTCTTCATTTGTTTTTTAATCATCTTTGGTGTATCAATTTTCAACTCTTCTTCAGGTCTTAACTGCCTTTGTTCTTTGGGTTCTGTTGTCATACCAGGTCTTGGTGTTGGTGATGGTGTTGAAGTATTTTCCACAGGATTTTGTGCTAATCTTTTGTCATAATTGTTTCTTGCAGTAACTTCTGCTTTACCTCCTTTGATGAATTCAATATCATCTTCCCTCGAACCGTTAATATAATTGATGTATATTGTATTATAATTTACACCAACCCCCTGTTCATGTAATATTTTTTCCAACCCTACAGACTCCATTAGTTTTGCATCTAACTCAAGTGGAGACTTATACATAATTTTGAATGGGTCCATTCTCTTATCATTGATGAGATATAAAACCGTATTTAGAACCACCGTATCATCAATAACTTTTTCCTCGATATTCATCACTCCACCATACTTGGATATCAGAGCGCTAAAACAATCATTAATAATACTTTCTTTATCTCTAGTTGTTAACTTATTCCCCTCAATTAAATTTCTCTCACTTTCGCCGTCGTATACCATAAATTTCTCAAACATGGCCAACATACGGTTTTCATATTCTTCTTTTTTTCTTTGTTCCTTTGCACGTGCCGCTCGTGTTGCTCGTGTAGTTCCCCCACCAGTTTCTGAACTACCAGTTTCTGAACCACCAGTTTCTGAACCACCAGTTTCTGAACCACCAGTTTCTGAACCACCAGTTTCTGAACTTCTAGTTGGTTCCTTTTTCTCAATTTGTTCTAAAATTACAGCTAAACCTTTATGTTTGTAATTTTCGAATAGTCCTTCATCATTATAAATGGTTTTCTGACCACCAAGACTTTGCTTTAAATCATATAAAATATATGGTCCTGATTTTTTGTCGGAACCTGTAGGTTCTAATAACCACCATACATTAGGGTTCATTTCCAATAACTCAGTCGTTTTGTCTTGGTAATCTGGTATATCATTATAATCAATATTTTGACTTAATATGTTTTTAGACTCTACCACTAACCAGTCTATACCGTCAGGTTCACCATTTTCATCATTTTGAAAATGCCATATGATACCATCGTCAGTTGTTAATTTGTTAATATTTTCTTCTGACCCAATACTTTGAGCTAATGACAACGGAATATCATATTTAGTGTTTTCCTCTTCGGACTTCTCCAATCCCGCTAGCGAATCAAAAAATTTATCAGTCCATGTGTCCTGAGCTCTAGAAATAGTGTTCAGATATCCACTTAATTCCTCCTCACTCATATTTGGAGACGCCTTGTATAGTTCTTCTAATTTTTTCAACTCTTCGTCAAAATTTGCAAATGAACCAGGTGGAAGTTCATCAAACCATCGATAAAAATGGTAATAATTAGCCCATGGAACTCCATAGTTATACAGTTCAAGTGAATTTTTAAGTTGATTGTATGCAAAATCCTGTACGTTGCCCCAGTCAGGATAGTCAGTATAATCATACACATGAATACCTAATCCTTTTGCCCAACTATACTCTGGATTATCCCAATCAATAAATTGTCTCATTCCTAAATCCAGCATAGTTTCCATAAGTGCTAACATAAAAGCATTACCAATAAATCTAGCAATTGCATCTGCAACAAGCGCCTTACCAAATCTTGACACTTTTGCACCGGTACTAGTTCCTCTACTAATGTATTCTCTGGCTAACTTATGATTACTAGGGCTTAAAGTACCCATAGTTTGATTTAGAAGTCTTTTCGGCGCGGAAAATGACGTTTTAAGGTATTTAGCAGAACCTTTTGACCTTCCAAACAACCATTTTATCATGTCCGTGTAAGTCCGTCCTCTTTCTATAGTAATTTCTCTTACTAATGTTAACCATTCAGTAGTAGGAAAAAGAGTTCTTAGAGTTAGGACTTCTTCAGGTGATAAATTCTTTATTCTTTCTAATGTTTTTTTCTTTGCTAAATACTCTCCCGAAGGTTCACCTTTCTTTGGTGGTTTTAAAGCGTCCACTTCTTCTTGTACTAGAGATTTCCAATTGTTAATGGTTTCAATCCTGTCCTCCCCTCTAATTAGTTTGAATTCGGTTTCAATTTCTTTGTCAATTTTAGCAATCTCTTCTTTAAGTTTGATTTTATCGTTAACATCACCAGATTTATTTTTTATCATAGTAGTTAATTCGTCTTGCTTCTTGGCTGACATATCAAAAAGGCCTTGTAATCTCTTATTTCTTGTGTTTTTAACCTCCCAATATGACCTTATAATACGCCATCCCTCCCAATTTGGTAATAACACATCTTTGACTTTATCTTGCCATTTTGGATTTACTGCCGGTTCATTTGGTATTTCAGAAAACGGGTTCTCATCACCTTGTTTTGCGGCCGCTTCTGCAGCGTCATCAGCCTGTTTTGCACCTGCATCTGCGGCGTCATCAGCCTGTTTTGCACCTGCCTCTGCAGCATCATCAGCCTGTTTTGCACCTGCCTCTGCAGCATCATCAGCACTTCTCGTTACCGATGTTGGTATATCGTCTACCTCAAAAGGTTTTAGTGGTGTTTCTAAATCTCTATTAGGATTAGGTATGTCCAATTCCGCCCTTATTTCATCAATTTCAAGTCTGAGTCTTTCTTCAAAAGCCGCCTTTTCTTTTGCAGTCAAATTTTTCTGAGCATCAAAATATGGTTGATAATCTTGAATTATTTCATCATTTGTTTTACCATTTCTCACCCTTGGCCTTACTGTTGCATCAACGTTTGTAGTGACTTCTGGATTATCAAAGATATCATCCACGACTTTTTTAAGTGAGTCATCATCAAGTGCAAATCTTCTTAATTGGTTGTATAACTCAGGTTTATTTACCCTACTCCAATTAATTAAGTCATCTGCAGCTTTTAACTTATCTGCCTCACTAGTGGCTTCTTTTCTGAAAACAGTTAAAACACTTTCAGGAATATCATCGACCATCTTAGTTCCTGTGGTCAATAGATTATCAATTAAACTTAATAGCTTAACCTGTTCATTGAGTATATTTGAATTAAGACCCATAATTTCTTGAGTCCTTTTTATTTCATTAAGTATATTTTTATTCTTCATTTTTACTACTGGTTTTTTCTTTGTATAGGTCATACAATTTTGTCATAGTTTCTTTTCCAACAACACCATCAAGTCCATCTAAATCATGGTCGAACTGGAAATCAACAATAGCTTCTACAGTCTTATCTCCATAGTCACCATCCACACCATCTTTATTTTTACCACTATCTCCTAAGTCATACCCTAAAGTGACTAACATAGTTTGTATTTGTCTCACAACTTTTCCTTTTTGTCCTTGACGAATAGTCTGTTTACCACTCAAAATTGTATTGGGAGTAACAGGTTGAGAACTTTTAATCCTTTTAATTACTTTTTCACTATCTAAGTCTTCACTTGATGGTATGGTTTGTGAAAACAAATCTAATCCAATTTCAGATAAATCCTCTGTTCTGAGGGTAGTACCAATTTCTTGTAATACAGGATTATCTTCAATCGTCTTATCAGTAATAGTTCCAGATATCATATCAGCTATCTTTGCTTGTTCTGATTTATTAGGAGTTCCATCTTCATTAAATAAACGCCACCAAAGGTCATTCCATAATTTTTTTACAAACTCTGGTGAAAAATCATAGGCTTTACCGTAAAGTGAATCTAACAATATACCTAAATCACTCTCATTTCTAATATTTCTAGCCACAGAATCCTCAACCGTCGCCAATCTCCATACTATATCAACACCGATTGCTGTACCACCAAGTTGAAGTGTCATAATACCAAGAGCTCTAACCATAGGTAAAGTCATTGCCAATCCTTGTTCTAATGTTATTGTATAAAGAGAACTTTTAATTTGTGTTACCATTCTTTGGATAACTTCTTTTGTGATTTTAGGTGTTTGTTTAGCACCAACCTCCATTATCATTTCGGCAACTTCTGCTTCAACTTTTGATGCCGTTTTTCCCGATATTTTTTTATCTAAAGCCACTAAAGCCTCTTTACCTCCATCCATAACTTCATCATATAACGCCTTAGCCTCATCACTATACTTTGATAATTTTGCAAGGTTTTTACCTTGTTTAAATATATCAACTAATACACCACCAGGTATAAATTGTAATGCTAACATTAAGGTGCCTCCGAAAGTGTCTCCTCTAGCAATACGAATGACACCGTCTGCGGTACCTATCGTGGTACCAGCAGCAATCATTCCCCAACCGAGAGGTGCTAATGGAGTGAAACTTAAAATTCCACCTACAATTGTCAAACCTATTTCTGCCCATCCAGCGATGTCACTATCCCATTTTTCTAAAACATATTCACCAAAAGGTGTTACCACATCATCCATCCATTGCTGCGCACCTTCTGGTGTTGAGAATTGCTGTCTCTGATATACATCAGCAAACGCAGTTTGTTCATTCAGCGTCAAAGACCTGTCATAAGATATCAAAGAATTAATCTTTTTTAATTCTTCGTTAAGTATAATATCGTTATTTCTCATCATCGGATTTATTAATAAATATGTTTTATTTTGTATTTACCAAACGGGATTTCCTTTACCTCGTGTTAATCCTGACTCCCACTTAGAAGTCGTATCTATTGAATTAGCTTTACCTCTTGTTAACCCTGTTTCCCATGTGTCCATTGCTGGACCTGATGGGGCGGGTTCACCACCATCTTCTTGTTCACCCATTTCTTCTTTTTTGTCACCATAAATTTCAGAGTTATTTAACCCAAACTTTTTAACCATCTCACCGGCAACTGAATTGGCCTCATCTTCGATAGGTCCACCAACATTAGAGTGTTTACCTTCAAGGTCACCATCTTCATTTTGTTTGTGGTGCACTAACTCATGAGCAATTGAACGAAGTATATCCACCAAAGCCCTTCCAGAGGCAAAAACTCTGATTTCTGAATTCTCTATCTTCTTGTCTTCTCCATCTTCGTATTTGTATGCCGCCGTTGTATCTATACCGTCTTTATCGTTTTGAAGTTTTATTTCAATGTCATTATCAATTTTAAGTTCCTTTTGTACAAATTTTACAAAGTCATCAATAATCTTTTTTTCTGAAGAATCAAATTGTGCCTCTCCTTCATTAATAAGACCCATAATCTCTTTAATACGTGAAATATCTTCATTTAACAATCCCATAAGGAAACATTTCTATATAAATAGTTTGGTTCGAAAGAAAATTAATATTATATTTGCAAGACATAAATGTTTAAACTATGAAAAAATTTATAATACTTTTATTTCCAATCCTATCATTACTAAGTTGTGAAAAGTCATATCCTACCTATCACGACTTAAACGGAGAATATGTGATTGACCAAGTAATTGTTATTTGGGAAAATTCACTAACCAATGAAAGTGGTAATGACATCATCCTCTCAGGTGGATTTACCACAGTTAACCCCGTCACCCCATTAGACTCATTTGAAGTGGGCATCACCCGTTTTAAGATTACAGACGCCAATAGGACATTTATGTGGGGTAAACGACTGACAGACGCTGGTAACCCTTGGATGTATTCCACCGAATGTGTGTTACGAAGTGACTTTATCTCAGGAGAGTGGGACAACTTAACTATATTCTTTAAACTTGATGAGTCCAACACCTCAAGGGTATTTGAGGTCTCAACTGTGGGTGTGGATGATTTCTTGGGAACGATACATCAAGACGTAAACGGAACACGTTATGACATTACCTACTCATTCCGAGAAATAGGTCCATAAAAAAAGGAGGGTTTTCCCTCCTTTTATTTTTTTAACATCTCTTGGATGGTCTCAATATTTTTAATGAATTTCTCAGGATTATCCTTCGCCCATCTCTTGACCGACTCAGGGAGTTGGGATTTCTCCAGTTCCTCCATCATCACTATTTTCATTGTCTTCTCTTGACTCTCAGACTCTACCATCACATCTCCGAATGACTGATACAACTGTCTTTTCAATGATGGTACCTGACTTTCAAACGAAATCTTATAATCGTTCTCGTCAGCCCATTTAGCCAATTGTTTGGTGTCCAAAAATGAGCCTTTTCTAAATGGGAAAGAGTTTAGAAGTTTTTCAGGTTTACTTCTCATCCCGAATATCTTCATAGATGGACTAATAACCACAACGATATCCTGACTGTCCAAACCGAACATACGTGGTTTGGTAAGTCTAATTCTACCTAAAAGTTTTGCTATCAGTTCGTTTATGTTGTCCATACTAATAAATATCATCAAAGGTATTCTGCGTCCGGCAAATTTCCTTCAACAATATAATATTCATTTAAGAATTCCATTAAGTCATCCTCATCCATGTAATCTTCATTTTCATCATCATAATCCCACTCCTCTTCATCGAACTCATCATAGAATCCGTCAAAGGAGATTGAATCATCATATCCATAGTCCTTCAGCGTTTCATACTCTATGGTATCTGTTCTTACCATATCGGGGTCATCACCCATGCATCTGAACTCAACGCGGATTACATTCGC
>Ga0255781_10001370_pt1 | contig 20094 bp, 7 predicted proteins | sample 101ome_21_FD_179979 | JGI IMG/M metagenome (GOLD analysis project Ga0255781, IMG submission 179979) | Coastal salt marsh microbial communities from the Groves Creek Marsh, Skidaway Island, Georgia - 101413BT metaG (version 2) | ecosystem: Environmental > Aquatic > Marine > Intertidal zone > Salt... | reverse complement strand
CCAATGTTGCTTGTCAACACAGGGCTTGAAACCGAGAAGGCTGAAGAGAATGTGCAAGTACAACTTGATGCAGTGTCGTACCAGTCGTTCAAGGGTGCAAGCAAAGCCGACCTCATCACCAGTGCTAAGCATATCGTGGAAGCCATGGGTGACGGCGGTGTTGTGTTCGTGCGTGATGGTGTGAGCGACATGGTGTGCTCGTACCTCAAGAAGCACGGCATCATGGTCGTGCGCCGCATGCCCGAATCATCCATGCGTGCTCTCAGCCGCATGACGGGCCTTGAGATTGCTCAAACGCCCGAAGATGTTGATGCACCCGCTCAATGCTCAATTACCCGCCAACGGTACAACGATGTGTGGTATTTGTTTGCTGAATCCGCTGAAGAAAGCGAAGAAGCAACGCTGGTGCTTCACGGTGCCACCACGCACACGCTGGAAGAGGTTGAGCGTGGGTTTGATGATGCCTTGGGTGTCGTGTCGCTGGTCATGCAAAGCGGTCGCTTTGTCGTGGGTGGAGGCAACGCCTATGTGCGTATGGCCACGCACCTGCGCCAGCATGCCGCCTCGGTGGGTGGACGGGCACAGATGGCAATTGAGTCGTTTGCTGATGCCTTGGAGGTCATTCCTGCTACCATCGCTGAGAACGCCGGTCATGACCCGCTGGACACGATTCTTGCCATGCGACACGAAATCCTACAGGGTAGGGTGTCTGCTGGCCCCGATGTGACTGAGGGCGGCGTGAGGGACTTGCTGGCCGATGGTGTGATTGAACCCGTGGCTTTGGTTCGTCAAGCCGTGCTGAGCGCAGGAGAGGTCACCAACGCCATCCTCCGCATTGACGACATTGTTGCTCGTCGCCCGGTACAGTGATTGTTATGTCCATTTGTACACTGTGTGAGGAACCGTGCCGGATTTTAATTGACGGTGATTTTTGCGAGGCGTGTTGGGATGGGGCGACTGTTAGACCGATTGAGGCAAAAGTGTAGGGTGTGCGGGGCGCACGAAATCCCCCGCCGCCTTACAGGTCGTTTCATTGACTACGACAGTGAGCGTGTGTATTTATTGCACTGCCGACAATGCGGCTTCTTTTGGTTGGACCCATCCATCAAGAAACTCAAACCTTATCGTTTGAAGAACATTTATCTTCACCCGTCAATGGATGAAGAAGAGTAATCACAGGGAGTAACGAAGCACCTTCGGGCCAACACTGTCAGCGGCGTCTTGATGGACCGCCGACATAAACAGTTGAGTTCCATCGGAGTTCCAATCAAACCCGCCGATGAAGGTTGGCCTTGGCACAGGCGATGTGTCGTAATAACCGAGGTTAGGGTGAACATCTAAGTGACGAACATATGTTTTGGTTGACACCGTGTATGCCGTGCTTAGGTCAAACTCAGCAATCTTACCGTGATGCTGTGTATCTGCTTCGTCACCGAATGCGGTTCGGTAAGAAAGAAACATCTTCGTTCCGTCAGCGTTGAAGCGAATACAGGAGAGGTTGTTGATTGAGTCGCCGTCACTGTCATTTGTGGTGCTGATTGTGTGCGTTGAGGTTGAACCTGCGCTCAAATCCCAAGCAGTTGTAAGAGTAACGGTTTTAACAAATCCTTGGTCTGCGATGAAGAGTTTTGTTCCAGTGTCGTTGAATGCGATACCCTGCACACCAGCATTATGCAAAGATGTGTTAATGTTTTGTGTCGTGCCAGCGGTGCTTACATCGTATGCAGTGCTAAGTGCATGTCGCTTAACCCACGGGCTACTGGTTCCAGCCACGAAGTAGTAGTTGCCACTGTCACCAAAGGTGAACCCACGAGGGGCACTGAAACCGGGATTGTCACTTTCGTTGGGACTTCCATTAACGGCTGGCATAGTCGCATCATCAAAGTCAAAGGCTTCAATGGTGTCCCCTACAAGGTCAACAATCACCAACTTCCCAGTACCGATTGCCAATTCAACTGTGTTTACCCCATTGTAGTCGCCCGTTTCTTGGAAGACGATGTTCTCCAAGGTGTAGGCAGGCGATGAGGCATTCGCCTTCTGCTCAGCGCAAGCACCAGCCACTGCATTGTACATATCAAACACCCAACGCAACCCACTGAGTGGTACTTATTCCAATGAATGTAGCACCGTTGTAGGCTTCAATGTCCACACTTGACAAAGCGTCGTTGATGTTGTGCCCCGAACCAGCACTAATGGTAATCGTACCCGTACCGCTATTCAAGAAAGTGTAGTGGACCCCCGCCGCTGGGGTAGGTAGCGTAGCGTTGACAGTACCGTACAGATACCTACCTGCGTGGTTTGCCTCAGTGATGGTAGGTGTACCCGTAAGGTTGACCACAGGGAGGCGACGAGCGAGGAATGTCTTCGCACTTGCCACTGTCACATCACCTGTCAAGTCAAGGTCAGCCTCACCTTCAACGGCGGTGATTGCTTCAGCGTCGGTGTATTTGGTGAACACATAGTCCGTGTCAGCAACGGCGGCACTAATGTTTCCTGCACCGTCTGCTTTGACGATGCCGCTAACAGCACCGACAACAGGGTCGGTTTCTGTCGTAAGATACCCTGCCGCACCGTGGTCGCCCCAAGTAAATGCGGTTTCGCCTAATGAAATATCTCCACCGCCGGGGTTAGTCACGCCTGCGGCGGGGTGTGCGCTGAACACGGGGTCGGTTTCTGTGGTTACAACACCCGACAAGCCGGAGCCATCGCCAGTGGGTGTAAGATAATCTGTTCCGGCACTGGCGGCACTAATGTTTCCTGCACCGTCTGCTTTGACGATGCCGCTAACAGCACCGACAACAGGGTCGGTTTCCGCTTGTAGTGCGCTATCGGCCAATGCACCTTGAGCCGCCGTAGCGTAGTCAGCAGGGTCAAATGCCTTCACATCGGCAAGGTTGGTCACCTCGGAGTCCATGAGCGCACCAGCGGCTTGAACATTAGTCGCATCCGTCACATCTGCGCCCGCTTCAATCCCGTCCAACTTGGTGTGGTCAGCGTCAGTGAACACATTGGAGTCGGTAGCGGCTTCCACTGCGGCACGAATCTCGGCATCAGTTTGGTCGGCGGTGGCACCCGTTTCAATACCAGCAAGTTTGGTACGCTCGGCTGAGGTGATGATGGAGCCACTACCTGCCGCCGTTACATCACTGAGTTCAGTCACACTGTCGGTGGCGAAAATGACCTTCCTATCTGTATCATCGTCGTCAGTGAAGTACAGGCGGTTGGGGGCATCGTCCTTGACCCACAACAACCCCTTACCCGCCACTGTGGTGTGACCTGTAGCCGCTACGCTGGCTTTCTCATCAAGTACAAGGCCGGGAGGGTCAATGAGGCCAGTAACGGTGAGTTTGCCCGTCACGGTGAGTTCAGCGGGGCTGGCGGTCCACTCCAAATTTGAATCACTGGTGAATCCTCCTGCACCATCGGAGAGTTGAATGAGGCCGTTGGCCCCGTGACCGTTAGGTGAGATGGCTCCGCTGGCGAGCATGACATTCTTCCACGCACTACCTGTGTACACGAACAGGCCCGACTCTTTTCCTTGCAAGACAATACCGATACCAGCGTTGTCAAAGGTGATTGAGTTCGCACCGTGAGCCGCTTCGTTGGTAACGAACACTTTGTGACCGGGCGGGAAGGTACCGCTTGGGTTGAACTGGATGGCTGTGGAGGGGTTGAGTACAAACACCTGTCCCTCGTTGAAGGTAAAGGTGGTGGTCGCACTGGGTGAGGCTGATACATACCCCGCTGGGCCAAGGACATGGGTATGCCTGTCGTCGCTGGAATCGTTTGCTGAGTAATACAATATGGCATCGCCGTCGCTGTTGTACGATTGCCACAGTGCACCCATACGACTGTCAGCGAAGTTACCTGTATCACCGTTGACGGCATCAAGAGCGGTGTGCGAATCCACTGCCGTCTTGTTGCCCACAACGCCCGTGGTGACAGGGGTGAGATACAGGGGGGTGGGACGCACAAATACACGCTTGTCGTTGCTCTCAGTGATGCTAATGTTGAGGTCACCACCCGTAGCCGAATATACGACACGAATGACCGCAAGCACCACGCTTTGCGTCACATCAAGCCCGCTGGACATTGGATTGCTGAGGAAAGCAGATGGAGTAGTGGGATAGGTATTGGATGCGGTCGTAACCGGCGTACCCATCTCCCATGTGATGCACTCTTCAGCGGTGTTGGTGGACACATACACGACAATGAGGGCTTCTTCTCCACTGGCAAGCGCACTGTAAGTGGCACGCTTGTGGTCACTGGTTGTAGTAAACTCCACATCTTGCGTTGAGCCGGGACCGCCAGCGAACTCGTACAACACGCCGTCAAGAATGGCACTTCCGCCCGTAATTCGCACTTTATAGGAGTTATCCACTTGCTCACAAACGCCCGGTAAGTCTTCGGGTGTGTGACGGTTGCTTGCACCCGTGGCAGTGTCCTCTTCAAGCAAGATACCGTTGCCGTGCACGCCCTCAAGCATGTTGGTCAACGAAGGACTGGTGATGTGCTCGCCGTCCTCCAAACTGTCTGTAAAGACCCCGCTACCCGTCATGGATGCTTGGTTCGCCGCTGTGTGCCCGGATAGTGGATTGCCTGTCATTATGCCACCTCAATTGCGATTTGAATCTTCAATTCATTTGCGTTTGATTTTGTAATTGGAGAAATCGTGTAGCGACCCACCGGAGTGAAGTCATCCGTGTCACGAAATTGAATGTACACTTCTTTGATTTGGTCGGCAAAGGTAGTGTCGTAGGGCAACTTCGCCTCAACGAGCAGGGAGGTGTCATCAACAACCGTTACGGTTGGTACAAGCGTGATGGCAGGGCGTCCTGCTGAACCGTCGTCCGTGGTGGCCGGTGTGCCGTCAAAGCCCAAGATGACCTCGTTGATGTTGGTTGCCAGCGTGTCAAGCAAAAGACGCCGCATGTAATCACTAATCGGCATAGATGTTCCTCCTTTCACTTGTCTTGTTCACACCGATTGGCAGGCCGTTCTTGCCAATCTTACCCCGGTTGTGCGTTCCCTTCACCCCACCGATAAGATAGGCCGTATTAAACACCCCACGCTCTTTAACGACCGAAACGATGCGTAGTTCCACCTTACCGAACAAAGCCAAGTTCTGCTCAACCACTTGCACATAGGTGGCCGGGTTCGTGTCATTCGCACCCACGGTGCTACCTTCAGTCACGCCCTGCAAGATGCCCTCAATACCCGTGTCAAGGTTGAGCATGGTGAGGTCGCTCATGTTCTTCATGGGCATGTGCTTGACCTCGGTGACCACCTTGTTGGTTCCGTCATATTTGACAGTCATACCGGGCCTCAAAGTGAGCAGGTTAAGGTGACCTGCACTGCTGATGGACCCTTTCATGAGCGAGCGTGATTTGAGCACCTGTCGTGCTACACGACGAGCGGCGTTGGAGGTACGCACTGTGTTGTCCACAACTGGCGCACTGTCCTCCCGCACCTCTTCCACTTGCCCTTCCACATCATCAACGGTGACAATTACCAAGTCGTTGAGAGCCAACGGCTGGCCTTGCACGGTGACACGATTGGAGATGTTTTCAATTGGATTATCGGTTTTACCCCCGAATCGTAGGTTCTTATCAACGAAATACGACGCTTCGCTGAAGGTGATTGGGACATACAACAGGTTACCGAAGCGGTCAAGCAAGAGCATGCGACTGTCGTGACGACCGAGGAAACGCAGGGCTGTCATGAGGTTCATGTTGTTGAAGTCTTGACCAACAAAGCGTGTGCTGTGCTTGCGTGCTGAAGATGCGGTGACATTCTTTGGTCGTGAAATGTTTACGCTGGTGGCCCCGCTGTTGATGGATTCACCAAGGCGCACAGCCAAGTCGGTGGTACGCAAGCCTACATCAACAGGCTGGCCGAGTTTGACACTACGACCAGTGAAGCCAATACCGTCCAATGTCTTGTTCTTCATGTTGCGTAGGTTGACAAGCACGCCGTAGGATGATGATTCAATGTTGTGAGGCAACAACCGCTGGCCGGGGGAGTCAGCGTTGTAAATGAGCATGGGGGCGTTGGTGCTGGAAATTAAATCATCAGCAAAGAAAGGAGCGGAAAGAAGGGAATGGCCGGGGGTGTTGTTATGCGTCAACTGGATGTACGATTCGCCCTCAAGAATGCGGTAATCTCGCTGGGGCATCACTTGTAAATTACGAGTGTTTTTCTTCTCCACCGTGACTTTGGCCTTGTTCGCCTTTTGCACGCTGATGCGACCGTGATGGATGGCGTTGTCCACGAACACGGGCTTACGCACATGGGTCATGACCTCAGCGGGGTCCGTGTTGTACCGCCCGGACGGATTCTCAAGGACGGTCATTGTGATTCTCTCCACTCAATGAACGCTTGGTCACGCTTTTGCTGTTCGGGATATAGGCTCTCATTCAATCTCGGAAACTCACTTGTTCTTCCGATTCTTACAAGTGCTTCGGGTGGAATGTTTTGCGGTATTGCATATGAATTGAAAATCTGCCTTTCTCCGAACTCATCGGGAGAATACGATTCATCCAAATAAGCATCGTTAAGCCTATTCCCTCTTATTCCCCATACATCCATCGCATTTGTGGGTGAACGAGCCGATATTTCACCACCCATATCGTGTACCATCCTTACCACCCTTTCCATGTTGCTCGTCGTAGGTTCAATGTTGTTATTGAGCATCCACGCCCAAACTGCTTTTTCGGGCATACTTTCACCGTGATAATGCTCCCATCCTTTTGTTGGTAAAGCCTTCATACCTTCGCTTTGAATCTGCTTTCTGCGAGGCTCTTTTGTGTAGCGTGCGCCTCTCACTGGCCCATAAGAACTTGGGAAGTCGGGATGGAACTCCCCTAACTCGGTTTGCCGTGAAGCCTTGAGGAAAGCCCATGCTTTGTGAAAGACGGTCATTCTCCACGCTCTCCCCAATCTTTGGTTTCCCCAACCCAATTATCGGGAATTTGTGTAAGCCGTGTTGGTGGTATGTGTTGTTGAATCCACGCCTCAGCAGGCTCTCCACCTCCACCTTCATTCCTAAATTGACCTTGTAAATTGTTAATTGGTATTCTTACGCCTATCTTTCTTCTTTCGTCAGGGATAATGGTTTGTTCGTCGGGGCCTATACCACTTGGATAAAACCATGACCCCTTTCCGTCTAAATTAAAGTGCTTTACAGGTGGAGCATCTCCGTAACCATCTTCATCTTTCAAATGCTCTTCCCACATGTGACTTTCAAGACTCGCTTCGTGGGGGCGCAAACCTTGTGTGATTAAACTCTCATAAGGTTGCCACATGTTTTCATCAAATCCACCATACTCTTCTAACATGCCGCCATCCATAAACTCATCAAGCCAGTCTTCGGTAGGATGTTGTCTAACCATTGTTACTGGCCCATACGAACTGGGAAAATCGGGATGAAACTCGCCAAGTTCGGTTTGGCGTGAAGCCTTGAGAAAACGCCACGCCTTCTCAAACACCAAGTACCTCACCACTTGACTTTGTTTGCCCAATATGCGGCACTCATTGGCCCACGAGCGATGTTTTTAGCGTGACGGGACTTAAACGACTTGCGCTTGTTCTTCATGCGTTTTGATTCACCAGCCTTTGGTTTGCCAGCCACGCTTGCACCCTGTTCACCAAAGCGAATCGTCTTGGTCTTACCACCCGACCGAGCCACCACGATGTGCGACTTCTTGGGGTGGTTGGGGGTGCGCTTGGGCTTGTTGTACCCGCTCACGCCTGCACGAGCAAGGCGTGGGTCACGCTTACTTTCTTTGAGAAGCATCCATGCGTCATTCATCGGGTTCACGAAGCATCACCACTGTGGTCATTTGAATTGTAGGTTACATCTCCTTTATGTCCTTTGGGATGAAGAGATTGCGAGAAACGAGGCTGAACGGTGTAATCCATGCGTTCTTCCTTGCTTTCACCCTCTTGGTGCGTGCGTCGGCGTGATGCGTCAGCACGGTAGTGTTGCAGGGTGTTCTCACTGATGATGACACGGGTAACTTCGTTGTCTAACTTGGACGAGTCAAAGGTTGATGCGGCAGTGCCAAGGATGTTTGGACCAGTGCTCACTGGCGTACTGTCACTGGATGAGATGTCCATCACATACAGCGGAGCGTAAGGCGGGTTTCCATCGGGGTTGGTGGACCGGATGTAGTTGCCGCTGGAAGCACGACCACCTGTAATCTCGTAAGCATAGGCACCGTATTTTCCACCAGCCGTAGCGGAGAAATAATTGCTCCCGAATTGAGGTGACACGGCGTTCAAGTTGTTGTTAGGTCGGAACATCTCAATGTGTTGCTTGTCCAGCAATCGCACAGGTCGCAACATGAAGGTGATGCGCTTGTCGGTGAAGTTAGTTTGGTCGCTGGAGGCATTAAAGGTGCTTGTTTCGTAGGGATTGGCGGTCTTGTTGCTACCGTCAATGCCGCCCCACCCGCTGTCGTCAATTGGTGTTACGAAGTTGCGGGTTTCAGCAAGGTAAGTACCGCCAAGCGGATTGAAGTTGGAAGTATGCGAGAGGCGCATGACACCACCTTGCGGCTGGCCGCTGAAGTCAATGGCGTTGAGGTCATAATCGCCCAGCGTTTGAGAGCCGCCTTCGTGCCCACCCTGCACGATGACACGCTGGCCTACACCACGGTCGGTGTGCAGACTGTGAGCCTCGGTATTGATGGCGATGAGGTTGTCGTCCACGCCCTCAATGTTCTCAGTGTCAAGACCGATACGGGGCGCACTGCGGCTTACGGCATCTTTGTGTGGCGAGTCACCACTCACCGTTTCAACACGGTCGCTCACCACGGCTTCGGGCTTGAGAAGGCCGTCTTCAGCGATGTTAAGGCGTGCGCTGATACCACGGGGCACCTCGTCGGGCTGGAGAACATCGTTGCGGGCACGGATGTAGCCGTCGTTCATGTTTGGCTCAGCGGTGTGGTGTGACAACACGACACCCGTTGCGTGGTATGGCTCGTCAAGGGCCGTCAACACATCTTCGTTGAAAGCGGTGGGGTAGCGCAGACCACGCCCGTGCCCGTCGTCACCAACACGGTGTGCGTTGGTGGGCATGTACACATCCACCAGTTCGGTGGCATCGTTGTTGTTGGTATCGTTGAGGCGACCGCCGAAGCGTGGAATGGTCCCCGACGACACGCTTACCTCTTCACTCACCAAGTTGACGAGTCCCTTGACATTGACCACCGCATCGCCGCTGTTGATGAGCCGCTGGTAAGGTGACTTGTTGTTGGTACGGTCGTACTCATATGCGTCACCTGCGTCCCACGCTGGACGAATACCGAAGCCACGCACAGGATGGCGGCGAACATCCTCACCACGGGTGTTACCCCACCAGTCAACGAGGTAGTAGTTGATGGCCTCATCAAGATTGGCGATGTCCTTACCTTCAGCGTCACCCCACCAGTCACGCAGAACAGTGGATTTGTTGCGTAGTGTACGAACAGGGCATCCGAATGGGCGTGCGACACGCATACCGTCGCTGTAACGCACCTGCCACTCAGCCTTGTCCACGCCCAGCATACCGCTGAAATTGGTCTGCCGCTCCATGATACCGATTTGCGTGTTGGGGTAGGTGCCGTTGCTTAGCCCGTCACCACCAGCGTAGGTCCATGTTTCTGTTTCGTCTTGCACCAATGGGCCATGTGGGTAGCCGATGCTAAGTTTGTTACTGGCAACGGCGGCTTCACGGAAAGCACGCATGCCGTACAAAGCCCACTGGGGCTTGTTGTAGGGCTGGCGTAGGCCGATGCGGTAACCAAACGGTCGGGTGCGTGTTGGGCTACTGATGCCGTCGTAGGAGGTCTTGTTGACACCGTTTTGAACTTGATATGCCCCATTATCGTCATCGTCAACCCATACCGGCCCGTCAAAGGTGTATTCTCGTGGGTAATTCCATGCGGCAGAAACATACCCATACCCGTCAAGACGGCTCACCAGCGGCCCACCACGGCTACCACAGGGCCAGTAATGGTTGAGATTGACCTTGGTGGCATCATCAGCCGAATCCCACTGCCCACCTTGTGGGTCAAAGCGATTAGCGATGACATTAGGAATGCCGTAGGCAGTGTCCAAGTAGTCTGCTGTTTCCATTGACCCGTTACCGTCTATGAAAACAGTTGAACCAATACGCACCTCAGCAGTAATATCTTCGTTGACAGTAATCTCACCCGTTACAGAATTATCTCCAGCGACCGTATATGCAATACCATCAATGATGATTTTGGTGTCGGCAGACAAATCTGCATTACGAGGGGTCGTAGTGATGATTTTTGTTACAGTATTGACGGAAGTAACCGTAGCGGCCACACCCGAAGCGGCGGGGGAGGCTTCAATCTCATACGGTGGGCGAGGTGTCTTACGGTGGAAGGCAAACGGCCCAAGACTGGCATAGTAAGCCGCATCGTGGTAGTGCACCGTTTCAAAGTGTTCGGGCATGCTGTTAAGCGGTTTCTTGTCACCTGCACGGTCGCTGGTTGGGTTCAACCAAGTACGAGAAGCAGAATCCGAATAGTAAGTATGAGGACGACCGAGGTTAGGATGCCACAGACACAGGAAAGCATCAGCCATATGCAAACTGTTCGTGTCACGGCTACCCTGTAGCATCTGCGGTAAGATGCGGGTCACCATGCTGGTCTTGGAATCCGTAAAAATAGCACCAGCAGGACGGAAATCGTAGGCACGGGTGAGGCGCAATTTTGTTCCAGCAGTTAGATTGCCGGTGAAATCAGCGTTTGCAACGATGGTAAACTGCTTTGGTTCATTCATGTTCGTAGCATCGTACCCGCTACGCTCAGTGTAGGTGTGCGTGCGTCGTACACCGTTTGCATCGGTGTACTCCAACTTGTTACCGTAGTAGGGCACCTGTGGGAAGCCACGAGCATCGTCAACCGTGATGGTGGTTGAGGCCACACTCACTACGGTACACACTGGATTGAGGCTGATGTTCTCAAGCACTTCGTGGTACAGGTCGGGGTACAGGCTTGGATAGCCCGCAAGTGTGATTTGACAGGCGATGCTACCAGCACTGGCTCGCAAGAACTCGTAGTAATTGTCAAGGCGGTGATGGTTAAGGTGACGGAAGCCAGTAGCATCGGCATGGTCGGGTCCGTCCTTGTGCACGATGCTCCACCATGGAATGTTGGTAGTCATACCGGGCGTAGCACGAGCGAACATTTGTGGTTGGTAAGGCAGTGACCGCTTGACAAATGCTGGACTCTCCGTGCCCTGCACTCCCAATGCGTTGTACAACATGAGCGGTGGGATGTTTGTAAACTGGCTACCGTGGTCGGGGTCATGGTCAATAATGAGTTCATTGATGAAGACCTCACAACCACGCACATCGGCCATCGTAGCCTCAGCCAGTACAAGAGCAACGGCACCCGTATCGCTATCGGCTTCACGCAGACCCACGACAAGTGCGACCTGCTGGCTGGTCAGTTCCTCAGCCGTACCATCGGGGAAACCAGCCAATGCGTTTTGATGGAAGCCGATGAACTGCGACTTGTGGATGTTAGGCTGAATGACGATTTGGTAAGCACCGACTTCGGATGGGTCGGGGAAGTGGTGGCGCAGGGTGTAAGATGCGGCGGCTTCCAACACAATAGAATGCCCACCAGCGGCGTTGACGACGCCAGCCTGCCCTTCGGACGCCAGTACACCGTAGCCGTCACTACGAATCTTGGATTCAAACATCAGCGTGAAAGCACCACCGTGAATGTCACTGGGACCGCTTGGCGTGGCCGTCAAACTGCTCAAGGTGTGCTGGGTGTCGTAACCGTACAACTCGTCGTTGAGCGTCGTTGAAATGTCGCTCTTGAGGTCACCAAGACCCTGCTCTTCCATGAGTGAAATTTCGTGAGCCTTGACGGTGGCTGAGCGGGTTGCTCGGTGTTTATCGTACACGCCTTGATATGCTGGATGGGCTAAGTGACCCGGTAACATCGCCATCGTGGGATTGACAAAGTGATGACCCATGCGTGGTAGGGCAAGAGGACTCATCTTTGGTTGAGCGTACACGGTGTGACAAAGCGTAGTAGCATCAACGAAGTTCGTTGCGTACAAGGTGTGGAGCATATCGGGGCTGTTACCGCTCACTTCAGCGTGGTCACGCAAGCGACGAGCGGCGAAAAAGCGGGTGCTACCAGCAGGGATGTAGTAAGACGGTACGACCTTGAGTGAGGTGATGGATGACTTCACCAACTCGTCAAAGTCAGCATCACCCACACATCCCGTGAAGGTGGCACCACTGATGCCCGTACACGAAGCAACACCTCCACGGTCGGTAGCCGGGTCGTACAAGCGTAGGAACCTGCGACCGTCTTGGATGGATTCGGTGAACAAAGACTGGTCAACAGTAGCATCCACCGTCAGCGTACCACCGCTAAACGAAACGCCCGTCAATTCATTGTTGGTGATGCCGTTAGCGTGCGTGTAGTAGGTAGGGTAGCGGTGACTGTGCGTGTTCCCGTTCTTCGTGATGTGGAAGAACAGGGTGCGGTCGTGCAACTCGTATGAGGTTTCCAGCGGGGCGTTGCCGGTAGCCGTTTCCCAACCCGAATAGGTGGGGTCGGGGAAGTTGGACTGGCTGATGTGCTCCCAGTTGTGGTCGCTAAAGGTACCACCACGACGGGGGCCTTTCGTTTCATCAGTGAACAAATGTTTTGTGCTGTCGCTGGATAGCGGTCGCATCATACCGCCCGTGCCCATCGTTTCGTTTTGATAGGCTTGCAAGCGGTCAAACCCAGCACGCACCAGCAAATTGCCGGGGATGCTATCGGGGTTGGGCAGGCGAACCTTGAGGTTCGGCTCCACGCCACTCCCAGCCGTAGCAGGCGCAAGTCCTTCGGCACTGCGGTCGGAGATGGGGTTGAAGGTGCGAACAATGGTACCGAAGGGCGAGCCACCCTCAATAATGTGGACTTGGCCCGTATCGTCCTCCACTTGCATTTCCTCAAACTGTACTTCTTCGTTGGGGATGGCCAGCACATTTCGCAACTCATCGGGATGACTGGCGGCGATTTGCGGGTGAGCCAACTCTTGTGCTTGGATGATGGGGAACATCGCACTGTTCGTGGTTTCAAACGAGAAGCGGTTGATACCGTACAACTTCTCACCCGTGGTGTACGCCGTACCACTGTCAACCCGTGTCACGAAAGGCACGGCTCCAAGACCACGAGCGTTGACCGCAGGCAAAGAGAGGTTACCGCCGTCCATACGCTTCCACACGACATGCTCCACCGAGAAGTTGCGAGCAGGTGAGCGTTGATTCATCTTGAATCCATTCGTGGTTCCCAGCCAGTAGTCGTCATATGTATAGCGGTCCAACTCCGTACTGGTGCTGGTCTTGTAATCCGTGATGAGGTTACGCTCAACTGCGCTTGCATCTTCCAAGAAGAAACTGCCGGGGCTTTTGTCAAGGTCAAAGAACAAATCACCCGTCTTCGCAAAGCAAGGTTCAGCGTTGTACACGCTGTTGTCGTCGCTACCAATGGCTGTATGGAAGTTGAAGGCGGCAGATGGGATGTCATCGCTGGGTAGCGTTAAGTCCATGATGAGGGCTTCAATGTTCGGCCCACCGTGTGCCGGAGCCACGAAGCGGTCAACGCCGTGCATACGCTCATCCCACTGGGCGGTACCGGCAAACTTGATGGCATCAGCGGCGGCAGTGCCACCAGCCGTCTTGTTGACGACCGCAAGCCAATCACCCGTAGCCGTGATGCCGTCACGGTCGTGCTTAGCAACCAGCGACAATTCACCTTCATACGAAATCACAAGGAATGCTTTGCTGAACAAGCCTTGCGTGTGATGGAGCGTGCGAGGTACATCGTTAGGGTCGGTGATGTGCAAAGGCTTGACACCAAATGACGAGGTATCGGACCCTTGATAGACATAATTGGAAGGTGAGGTTGGTTTGTAGTCGTCATACTGCCATGTGTATGGCGTAGTGAGAATGCTCATATCGTTTGCAAATCCGTTTACTGGTCCACTGGCTTCGGGGCCGTACTTGAGCGGGTTGAAGTGGGGTAGGTGGCTGAAGGTGCTCAACACGCTGGACGCCTTACCGTAAGGCGAGAAGCCCAACATTGGATGCCACGCACCCAAACCAGCACCGTAACCTTCTGTACCTACCTTGAGGGAGTTGAGGTACGAGTATCGCTCACCAGCCCACCCTACGGCACCCACAGGGCGAGTGCGGTCAAGAGCATCCACCAGCCCGCTGAAGTGAACACGGGTCATGTGGTCACGGGTACTGGCGTTTTCATTGTTGTAGTAGTGCACGCCCGACTTGCTCCAAACATACACCTTGTCAGCCGACAAAACATCGGGTCCGGTAAGCGTGTTACCGAGGGTATAATCCTCCCATGTTTGAGTATCTTCAAGAGCCGTTTGTCCACTAATTTTGTTCGGCGCAAGCCAAAATCGCACTGTCCATGTGCTACCACTTAAGTACACTTCACGAGAGTGATATGGAGCAAAAGCACCCCCACCACTGCCACTTGGAGTACGCCCGCCGTCAGTGCGAATCCAGCCCGATGCAGGCAACTGCTCCAATTCATCCTGCTTGTCACCGCTACCGATGTTGGCTTCCACGAAAACAGGACTGGTTGAGTTAGTGCTCAAATCACTGGTGCTCGTGTTGTAGTATGCGTCAAAGTCCAACTCCACCCATCCGTAGCGGTCCTGTCGCTGAGCGTTACCCATGCTGGGCAGGAAGGTGCCACCCATGGCTTTGAGAGCACCCCTACCGGGATTCTCGTTGATGGCTTGGCCGATGATAGTCGCCAGTTCCTCACCGTTTTGACAACGGGTACCGTCCACCACGATGATTTCACGGTCAAAATCACTTGACCCTTCAGTAAGCAAACCATCCAACACATTGGTGGCCATAACACCCGACACACGGAAAGCCGTGGGATGAACGAGGTTACCGCTAATCTTGCTCAGTTGGAAGTCACCCTTCTCCATGGGTGGATTGAAGGCCATTTGGTTGTCAAGCCACGAACCACCGGGGTGGTAGCCGCCGTCCATGTGGAAGGTCAAGTCGGCACTCATCGCAATACCGTAGTAGCCGATAGCGCAGTGCTGGTATGGGTGAGCCTTAGCGAAGTCCGGTTCATTGTTACTGTTGACCGTGATGTTACGATTACCGAAGTGGTCACCGTAGTGGAAGCCGTGTTCGGGACGCTGGCCCATACCGTAGGTCGTACCGCTGTCGGCACCAACATTCGGTATGCCTTGTGCTGGCGACCAGTTGAGCGTCGTGTTCCAGTGGAATCGCTGGCGACGGGACTGGTAATCGCTATCGGGTGGTCCGTAATCACCGTCATTGTTGGTAATCTCATTGGGGAGATTCGCGCTAAGAGGAACCTTGCTCCAAGTGTTGCCCGTCGTAACGACATAGCCGGGGTGAGGCTCCTTCGCCCCCAGCGTGCCGGTGCTGGTTTCGTTGAAGGGGAAGGCTTGTCCGGGGCCGTAAATGAGGTAGGTGGTAAAGTAAGGCGTGCTGGTCTTATGGTCTGTGTAGCGTGCCGTTTGGTGCGGCATACGCATGACCAACGGTACAGGTCGTTGACGCACGATACCTGCACTGTAGCGGTCCTTTACATGGTCGGGGAGGGCGTCAAGGGTTCCAAGCGTTCCAGCATCAATGTCGGGCGACAACAGGCTGTCTTGGTTGTACGCTGGTGGGTTGATGCTACCACGGTGCTGGTCAAGCAGGGGTGTACCGGGGAAGAACGCAAGCAGGGCGTTACAGTCCACCAGTGCGTATGCCGTGCTGATTTCATTGGCGTTTTGGATGCCTGCGGTACCAGTAGGGCCAGTGGAGTAAGGATGGGTATAGAATGACGAGTAATCGTTTTGCGAGCCATCGTTGACATCCAGCACCACCCCGCTGAAGCCACCACCGAAGTACAACGGTACGCTGTGGTCCTTGCTGTCATGACCGCCCTTGAAGTAAGTGATTGGCTCACTTTCAACGCTACCATACAGACGCACACCGCTCCATGTACCGTCGTTGTGTGTGGCTAACAAGCCGTTTTTCGTCAAACTGGAACCTGCTGAATACTCACTCTTCCATGCTTCATTAGCCTCTTCCGTAAAGATTTTTAATTCTCTAAGTGGGAAAGATGCTGAAGGTTTTTGCTGAGGCGTCCCGTTAGCCTGTTTGAGCGTACCGTGATAAATGACCTTCTTATCACCAAACGAAACAAGCCTATTCCTGTTCGTACCACTGATAGTAAAAGTGGAATCTTCAGTACCCGCAGGAATCATGAGAGCGGCGACTGAGTTAGCCAATTCAAAAAGAGAACCTGTCCATTTGGTGTAAATCACAGTGTTGTTATCAAGAGCAGGAGTGATGTGGTCACCGCTTTTACCCGTGAAGCGAACACCCTTGAGGTTGTTTTGCCAACGAGTGGTAGGTACAGGGTCATTATAGGAATCCACAAGAACTGGCGTTGGTGTGTTAGTGTGATACCCACGGGCTTTGGTTTGAATTTGTAAGACGGTCAAGGGAATGTAGCCGCAAGGCAAGTGCTTGTGATTATCTTCAATGTCGCTGTCCGAATACGGGCTGTTTACAGCAACACTACCGTTATTGACGCTCCACTCCCCAGTAGCGGTCTTCGTGAGGCTTTGGTACTCCCCGTATTCCAAATGCGGAGCGGCTATGCCCAAATCACGATACAGACTCGCAGTGAACATCTTTGACAATGGCCGTGCATTCCTTTCGGGTGAATGTGCACGAATCTTGATTGCGTCTTCCGAAACACCCCACTCTCCGTAAGTGCGACCATCGGGAGCATACATGTCCCGACAATTGAAGGAAACACCTTCAATGGTGTTCGGATTTTCCAAATTGATGGCGGCGGCGGTAACTGCGGCCATCAATTCATCAGTCACTAATGTGGTCATATTGATTCGGGGGGAAATAAGACCACGGATAATGTTGTTAGAAGATGCAGGAAGAACCTCGGTGGTTGCCGCTGTAGCCGCTCCACCGAATGCACTCAAGTAGTGAGAAATTGCGAACGATGCACCTTTTACACCGTAAAACACATGGGTGCCAGTAGCGTCGTTTTGAGTGCGACTTTCGTATGAAATCAAGTTACCCAGTGAACCCTTCACGGTTAATCCCGCATCATAAAACGGGTCAGTAATTTGCATAACACCTCGTTCTTTGGGAAATCCAAGATAACCGAGTATGTCATTGTGATTCTCCATGGAGGTGGTCGCCGTGTCAAATGGTTCTTCAAGTTGAATTGTAATCGTATCATCGCCGCTGTCCCACTTAATTTGCGAATTGACACCGATGCTTGGAGCGTACATGCCTCGCCACTCATTACCACGCCATAGGGGTTCAGTCATACCTGCTTGTGGAATTTTGCGACCAGTGGTATCTCCCGCACCCAACATGTGGTTTCCAATAGTAAAGCCACCTTGTGCTACATCTTTGTCACTGAAAAATACACACACTTCTTCATCAATTGATGATGGAATTTTGGTGAGGTCATTCGCATACGCCATATCCATTTCACGGTAAATGAAACGGACACCGTAACCTGTACCACGGTGGTCGGTAAAACGGAACCCGTACAATGGGGTATCACCAATTTTGTCATCCCCAATGTCGTTTTGATTGATGTGGGCCGAATAAGCATTGTTAGTCGTAGGAGAAGTATCACCGTACCGAATGGTTTCGTTGTATTGCTTGTTGAATGTGGTATCACCGTTACGACCAAGACCGTACTTACCGGCAATAGGTGAAAAACCGGGTACACCACTTTCAACGAGGCCACCGAAGTTGATACGCGCAACAGCCCGCTTACCAACACGAAGGCCCTTGACCAACGAAGTGGAGGGGCTTTGTGTTTCAAACGACTCGTCATTCACACTGTTATGAGAAATACCACCAAGGTGCGCCGAAAGGTTGCGTCCATTCGGGTTGCTTGTCTTGTCCCGACGAGCGGCGGTATCATGATTACTGGTGAACGGCTCATTCGGCTCTTCTTGAGTGACAAACTCACGCAAAGTAGTGACGGGTGCAAACGGACGGCCATCCTTGTTGAGAGGCATGGGCGCAGGGTGCATGTTTTCACCCAGTATTTCGTCGGGCTGTGCCCAAAAGTTACGGAAGCGGCCACCATGACCGATGAGGAATTGTGGTTGGTAGGGAGATTGTCCCTTGCTATTGTCAAGCCAAACGCAGAAGTTACGACCCGAAGCACCGGGAATGGTGGAGTGAATGACGATACTGAATCCTTCGTTACCGTTGATGTCCTCAACCACTCGTCCCAAGTGCGCCCGTACATACCCCATGTGTGAACCACGGTCGTGGGTGTCAAAGGCGATGTCACCGTACCAAAACGGTGCTGGGTCGTAGGTGGAGCCGGTGGCGGCAAAGTCAGCGTTGATGTGCGCCGAAGTAGGGTCTTTGTTCTCATCAGCCACATCTTGACGCACGCCGATGCGAGTAAGGTCAAGACGCTCGCTTTCACCGGGGTATTGCTGTGATGGGCGGCGGGCATGTGTGCGACCGTTGGGCGCACCACCTTGGTTGATGAGGCGTACCATTTCTCGTGCCGCCGCCTCAATGTCCGTTACACCTTCTTTGACACCAACCTCGCCCAAATCAAGGGTCATACGGCGCACGAAATCCATTTGCGTCCAGTGCTTGAGATGTTGCAGGCGGGACTCTTCATGGTCTGCAAGTGAAAGTGAAGTGTTTCGTTTGCCCTTCAAACAAAGGAATGCGGAGATGACACGAGTACCATCGGGTGTATCAAAGAGGGTGCTTGCATCCTTCAAACTGTACAGGTTGGGGTCTTGGTCAGCACGATACTGCTTCAACGCCCTAATGAGAGAATCACCCTCTTGCTCAATCTTGGAAAGGGAATGAGAGATGTTAGCGTAATACACCGATGCAACTGCTGGTTCAACTCGTGGAAGTGTGCTGTCGCCAACGGTGTGCGTGTTGGATGTTTCTTCGTGGAAATACCCAGTGTGCACAAAGTGACCATGACCCTTTCCTCGCACGAATGGATTAGCACCTCGTGTACCGGGGTCGGTGAGCGTGTACGCAAGACCACCCATGTTGGGCGTGTTGTGAGCGTATGCGCTCTCAATAAACTTGGACTGTTGTGTTGAGCGTAAGAACTTGTTTTCGGATGGGAAACCGTTGGCTACATCCAACTGAGTCGTGAGGTAGTGCGGTGCACCACCGTTGATACTCACAAGGTGCTTGTCCAACTTGATGGTGCCCGTGGAGTGAGGGATGTTGCGGGTGTAGCCCAGCGTGGGCGTTGCGGCACTGGATTGTACCTGCATGTGAAGGTCGTGGAAGGCGATGAACTCACGGTCATGAGCCACATCAAACAACAGAACACGAGCGTTGCCGTCAGTGGACAAGTATGGGTCAATGTAGGCTACGGTAGGGGCTTGACTGGCATCCAACCCCATGGCCTCGTAGTTCATCTCCACGGTCTTATTCACATGCTGAGCAAAGTTTTGAGCCGTTTCAAGACATGAATCCCCAATCAAGAAGTTTTCAAGCGGGATTGAATCTCGTGGTCGGTCAGCAAGCGTTCCTTGCCCACCGTTGAAGCCTTTCCATACGGCACCCTCGTTGAACACACCACGGCTCTTGGCGAACAGTCCCTCAACTGCGTGTGGGTTGTTAAGGGTCATGTTCATCCAAACCGTGTCCCCGTTACGCAGACCACCTTGTGCGTAGGGGTACAACCAACTGCGGTTGAGAACGGCATCAAAGTCTTCAGCAATCACCGTGTTTGCACCAATTCGTACACGGTCACCGCTGGTAATGGCGACGGCGTTGTTAGCGGTGATGGTGATTTCAGTGTCGGCTCCCGTGATTTCGTTGGATTCAACTGCGCTTACTTCACCCACATATTTGATGTTGGTAGTGCCGGTACCCGTCTGCTTGTACAGTTTGTCACCTTTACGAATGTTCACACCAACGGTGTTAGCGTGAGCAAAACGCTTGTTGCTATTGGTAATGCGAAGAACGGTGGTACTGCTCGCCGTGTAGTCTGTAGCAAAGGTCCA
>Ga0255781_10001367_pt1 | contig 20099 bp, 26 predicted proteins | sample 101ome_21_FD_179979 | JGI IMG/M metagenome (GOLD analysis project Ga0255781, IMG submission 179979) | Coastal salt marsh microbial communities from the Groves Creek Marsh, Skidaway Island, Georgia - 101413BT metaG (version 2) | ecosystem: Environmental > Aquatic > Marine > Intertidal zone >... | reverse complement strand
GCAGAAAAAAGCGCAAGCCGCCCAACAGCCGCAGCAACCGAACCCGCAGGCACAGATGCTGGAGTTGGAAAAGCAGAAAGCGATGGCTGATATTCAGATTGCCCAGCAAAAGGCCGAAGCCGACATCCAAATCAAACGCGAAAAGGCTGCAGCCGATCTTCGCCTTGCAGAGCAAAAGCAGGCGGCTGAACTGGAGATGCGGCGTGAGGAGCTAACGCTGGAAAGCCAGCTTCGCGCTGCCAAAGCAATAACTGATGCTGAAATCAGCACCAACTTGCCAAGAGTTTAATCATGCCACACAGCAAAATCACCGCACCTAAAAAGACCACCATCAAAGGCCAGCCACACGAGCTTGCCTACATCAATGATGCAGAGCAAGGCCTGCTCATGGCACTCGGTGGTGCCGGAAAGCCAGTGCATGGCGTTTTAGCTTATTACGATGAGGGTGATGACTATAGTGGTCCCGGCGGCGATCAAACTGGCGATGATATGGCTAGTATGAGTGATGACAAAGATGATCGTGATAGAGCGGACTCATATGAAAAAGCTATAGTTGACCAAGCGAAAGCTGATTTAGCTAAAAGCATTGCTGATCATGGTGGCGGCACTATGCGCAACCCTCTGACTAATAGCCAGATGACTGCCGCCGAAATGAACGTTTTTAATAACGTGCCAACAGCCGCGCAACGTATTGCTCAGAGTTATCTTACAGGCGGCGGGGTTTTCGCACCATCTGTTTTTAGCAGTAGGCGCATCGGCGGGAACTTGCGCAATCTATTTAGCCCAAACCGAACAATGGCAAATGTGCTTGGTGTCAAATCATACTCAAATTATTTCAATGACCCAGATGTTTTGAGCGCGATAAACGCTGGTGTGCAAGACCAACTTGATGACCGCTATGCGCAAGCGGAGGCAGGTTATGGGTTGCCCGGCTTTGCTGGCGCGGTAACTGGCGGTCTTGGTAAGTTCACAATCAACCGAATTCGCAGTGTTTTGGATGCTGGCGGTCGCCCCGTTTTTGACGAAAATGGAAACCTTGCTGGTGCTTTTGGCAAGGGGCTATTCGGTGGACAAGTTTATACAGGCAACGCTGTCAAAGGGATGCCCGAAACTGGATGGGTTGATCCTTTTGCAGATGGCGGCAATGAAGAAATCGAACAAGTTGTGCCGCCGAACCCAATGACTGGCACATGCCCCGAAGGTTACATTTTTGACGATGATTTGCAGGCCTGCCGTTTAGACACAGGCTCGACACAAACTGATGATGGGCTTGGAAATTTGAAAGCAGATGGTTTGATGTATCGCCCGACCGCGCTAGATCAGGCACCGGCATTTGGTGGCGATGGATTTGCAGAAGCAAACAAACAATTCGTTGAGTCCTTTGCCTACAACCCGGACTACTACGAAAATCAAATGGATTTAACCGGCTTTGCCCCTGTCTCAGGCTTATTAGGATGAGCGAGGCAAAGCTGCGCACTCAGCAGGAACGTGCGGCACACGCTGAACGGCTGCTGAAAGACCCTCTTTTGCAAGAGGCGTTTGAGAAGTTGAATGATGAGTTTTTGCGCACTTGGCGGCAAACCGATGTGAATGACACACAGGCCCGCGAGCGCATCTACAATCTTTGCACAGCCCTAGATGCCATAAAGCAGCAAATCGCAAGCGTTGTGGTCGATGGCAAGATTGCAAAGATGAACTTGGAGCAACTTGAAAAAAATAGGTGATAAAAATGGCTGACAATTCCACGCCGGAAACCAGCGCCCCCGATAGTTTAAGTTTTAATGATGCAGTAGCCTCACTACTTCCAGACCCGCCAGAAGCGGATAATCAGGAGAGTGCGGCGGCAGAGCCTGAAGAAAATCAGGCTCAACCCTCTGAAACTGACGAGATCGAAACAGAAACCGAAGCCGAAGCTGAGACCGAAGAGGTCGAGGAAGCGGATGAAGAAGACGTTGAGGTCTTAGAAGGTGACGAGGAAGACGCCTCTGATGATGAAGCTGACGAAGCAGCCGAAGAGGAGCCTGAATTGTATACCGTCAAGGTGGACGGTAAAACAATGGAGGTAGACCTTGATACGCTGAAAAGCGGCTTCATGATGCAGGGAACGTTCACAAAGCGTATGCAAGAGATCGCTGAAAAAAGCAAACAAGCTGACGCAGAGATTGCTGAAGCCCGCAAGCAGCGTGACGAGTATTCGCAAGGACTAACGCTACTCCAAAACCATCTGCAGTCCGTGACGGCAAAAGAGCCGGATTGGGACAGATTGTATGACGAGTTAGATGCGAAGGACTACACCAGAGCCGTTCAAATCTGGAATGACAACAAGGCAACATTGCAGGCTGTTGACGAACAGAACCGCAATATTCAGCAACAGCAAGCTGCTGAACGCCAAGTCGCATTTCAGGAACATTTGGTCAAAGAAAAAGAGAGAATGCTGGACGCAATCCCAGCGTGGCGTGATGAAAAAACGATGCTCAGCGAAAGGGCGGAGGTTATCAATTACGCTAAAACTCTTGGCTACACCCCCGAAGAAATACAAGTCGCAAGCGACCATCGGGCGGTCAAAGCACTCTATGACTCTTGGCGACTGTCAACGCTGACGCAGCAGACAGACGCCGCAAAAAAGAAGGTGCGGAAGGCACCGAAGATGGCAAAAGCTGGTACTCCACGCTCTAAGGGCGAAAGTCAGACAAGGCGCAAGCGGCAGTTAAGCCAGCGCCTTACGAAAGAACGGAGCATAAATGCCGCCGTTGATTTACTCTTAGGATAGGAAAGGAGCCATGAGATGGCTACAGCAACGACCGCAACAGCAGTAGGGGAAAGAGAGACCCTAGCTGATGTGATTTATAAAGTGGATTCCGATGAGACTCCCATTTTCTCTTCAACCGCAAAAACCACCATCAACGGTGTTTTTGCAGAGTGGCAAGTTCAAGAATTAGCGAGTGCCGCCGCCAACCATGTGAATGAAGGTGCGGATATGGCGGACACTGGTGTGACTGCCACAACCAGACTCGGAAATTACGCACAAATTTCTCAGAAAGGCGTGATAATTTCTAAGACCCTCGACGCTGTCGAGAAAGCGGGCCGTGATCGTGAGGTAGCGTATCAAAAAGTTTTAAAAGGCTTAGAGCTACGTCGTGACATAGAACATATGATCGGCAACACCGATGTGGCCCGCGCTGCATCTGGCCCACGCAAATCAGCATCTCTGACTTGCTGGATAACCAATGGTTCTGTTGGTGCAACGGCTGGTGCATTTGCAACCGGTGACGGCACAGATACGGTTACCGGCGGAGATGACAGGGCCTTAACCCTTGCATTGATAGACGATGCCACACAGGACGCATGGGCTGACGGCGGTTCTCCAGAACTGTTGGTATGCTCCGCGACCAATCGTGCGAACATCAGTGATCTTAGTCAGGCGGGCACAAACTTGGTCACAAACCAAGTGAATGCCACTGCAAACGCAGCGCCATCATTTATTGGATCGGTCTCAGTATATTTAAATGACTTCGGTCAATTGAATATTACGCCGTCCAGATTTATGGGCAATGACCGTCTGTTTGTCATCGATCCTGACTACGTTGAGATCGGCACACTTGCAGGCCGGAACTTCTCAGAAAACGAAATCGGTGCAACCGGTGACGCTGAGAAAATTCAGCTAATTTGTGAGTGGACTTTGTGTGTCAAGGCACCAAAGGCACATGGCATGATTTTGGACCTCAACGGTTCATAATCGTTCTGCATAACAAACCTGAGAAGGGGGCTTTTAGCCCCCTTTTCTTATTTGAGGGAAACATGGGCAAAAGATTACTTAGAAATGACGCTCAGAAACGCAGTCAAACTTGGGTGCATGAGAACGAGGACGGCGGCTGGACAATCGAACAGAAGCAGCACGTCGGTCACGTTCTTGAGCATAATAAGCGTCTGCGGGATGAGTGGCAAAAAGGTCAATTGACCGGCAACACGCAAAAGCACTGGCAGCACGTAGCTGAAATCCCAGCCAACGTGTTTATGGAGCTAAAAGAAAAGTTTGGGGACTATAAGGACAACCCGAAGGCGTGGCGCAAGTGGCTCAATGATTATGACAACCGTTTTTTTAGAACAGGTGGTGGGCACGTTTAATGGCAATCGCAACGTACACTGATTTGCAAAATACCGTTGAGTCATTCTTAGCAAGAACAGACCTAACCGCGCAAATCCCAGACTTTATCAAACTGGCAGAGGTCAGAATGTCACGTGAGCTTGAGTCACGTTCTCAGGAAAAGCGGGCGACTGCCTCAACGGTTGCGGGCAATGAGTACATAGCCTTGCCGACCGACTTGCGTGAGGTGCGTGAGGTTAAACTAAACACCTCACCTTTGACCGTGCTTGAATATAAAAGCCCAACAGCGATTGACTCAGACCACTCGACAACCGGACAAGGCAAGCCAAAGTCTTATTCAATAATTGGTGATGAAATACGGCTGCGTCCTGTTCCTGATGCGATATATGAGGTGGAGATCGTTTATATTGGCGAGATCACTCCCTTATCGGCAACTAACGCCACCAACACAATATTGACTCGTCACCCGGACGCATATCTTAGCGGGGCTCTTGTAGAGGCCTACACATTTTTGATGGATGAACAACGGGCCCAAGTGTACGACCGCAAGTTCAGCCGCGCCATCGAAGAAATCCGCAAAGATGAAAGCCGTGCGCATTACGGCACCGGTTCACTTCAAATACAGTCAATTTATCAACGCCAGAACACAGGAGTATAAGTAATGAGCGCGCTCAGTGATTACGCAGAGAACGAGCTACTCGACCATCTGCTTGGAACAGGTGCCTACACCATGCCAACAACGGTTTACGTCGGCTTGTCCACCGGATCTTTTAATGATGACAATAGTGGCACAGAACTGACCGGAAACAACTACTCTCGTCAATCAGTCAGCTTCGGCGCGGCGTCATCCGGCACTGCTTCAAATGATGCGGCTGTTGAGTTTTCTGCCGCAACTGGATCTTGGGGGACAGTGAGCCATTTTGGTCTCTTTGACGCTTCAAGCGGTGGCAACCTTCTTATTCATGGAGCGCTGACCGCAAGCAAAGTAATTGAGTCAGGTGATATACTCAAACTCGCTGTTGGCGACATGGATATTACCGCAGGGTAATGCCTAGCACAGCGCCACTCGACCGGCTATCGGGGAGCCTTGACAGCTACACCCTAACGCTGGACACACTTGGAGATAAGGTCGCGTGGACTGCAACCGTCCTCGACCATATGGACAGTTGGGGCGCACTTGATAATTGGAACTACGGCCCTCTCGACAATGTTGACCTTGAGGTAAAGGTGGCGGAGGCCACCGCCTCGACATCGATATCTGCAACCGCGTCTGCCTCAAAGCTGAAAGGCATGGCGGGGACAGCCAGCGTTGCTTTCACTGCGGGGACTGCGTCAACACGCATTCGCCCCCTTGCTGCTGCGGTAACGGCACTCGTTACACAAACCAGTGCGTTTTTAAGAGTGCGCCCATTTGAGGCTTTGGTCACGGCTGTTGGCACAGCAACGGCGTCAGGCACTAGAGTCCGCACCGCATCTGCGTCGGCTTCAATTCAGGTGACAAGCACCGCAACTCTTAACTTTGTGACATTGGCGGCTGGCACGGCTGACTTTGAATTCAGCGTCACCGCAAATGCAAACGGTATATTCAGTATGCCATCGACCGGCGCTATCGTGGTCACCCCAGCAGTCACCATGAAAATTTTAGGTGAAGACTGGACGCCTATTGCGGATCAACCTGGCGTTTGGAGCGACCAGTCTGATGCACCCGGCGTCTGGACAACACAAACATCAACAACCGCAACGTGGGCCTCTCAATGATACAATTTGGAGAATGGTTGCCGGATCAGCCTGAGACAATCAACAAAGGCGTGACGGTCGCAAAGAACTGCATACCCGCTGCAAATGGCTACCGGTCAATAAAAGAACTTGCACCATTGTCAGGTGCAGCCACCGACAAGTTACGCGGGATCGTTGCGGGCAAAGACAATGATGGCAACACCTCACTATTTGCTGGTGACGCAACAAATCTGTATAAATTTAATGCGGCGACCAGTGCTCTTGATGACGTGACTCAAGCGGCTGTTACGCATTCGCTGACAGATGGTGAGCGTTGGCGGTTTGTCCAATTTGGAGAGACAATGATTGCTGCGGGCGGCACCGGCGAGGCCTTGCAAAAGTTCACTCTTGGCACCGACACCAGCTTTGCTGATTTAGGCGGCACACCTCCGAAAGCTGACTATATTGCTGTCGTGCGGGATCAGGTGTGGTTGGCATCTATTGATGAGGGGTCGGGCAAGATACCTTTTCGCACACGTTGGTCAGGCGTCAATGATGAAACAAGCTGGACGGTAGGGACTGACCAAGCTGACTTTCAAGACATCTTTGGCGGTGACTCAGGCGCAATCACCGGGCTGGCTGGCGGAGAGTTCGCCACCATTTTGATGGAGCGTGGGATTGCTGTCGCTCAATATGTCGGCACACCGCTGATCTATCAGATTGACTTGGTGGAGACATCAAGAGGATGCGCGGTGCCGCAAAGTGTGGTCTCAATGGGCCCGAACACATACTTTTTGTCAGATGACGGTTTTTACATGTTTGATGGCAGGCGGGCACAGCCTATCGGTGCGGAAAAAATAAACCGCTGGTTTTGGGATCACGCAGACACTCAATATTTGCAAAATATGTCAGCGGCGATAGACCCCCGCAGACAAATCGTGGCGTGGGCTTTCACCAGCGTTGACTCAGTTGGCGGACTTGCGGACTACGTCCTATTTTATAATTATGCTTTGAACCGTTGGTCGTATGCGGTGTTTAGCGACATCGAAATATTGGCTGCACTTTATACCGGCGGCTACACGCTGGATGATCTCGACAACATCTCCGCAACTTTGGATGCGCTAAACATTCAGCTAGACGATCCGGCTTTGCAAGGCGGAGAGTTTTTCTTCGGTGGTGGCAAGGACAAAAAAATACAGACCTTCACTGGCTCTATATTGTCAGCAATTATTGAAACGCCCGAAGCGGTGCTGAACAAAGGACGCCATTCAATAATAACCCGCACTGTACCGTTTTTTGAAAATGGTGACGTCAACGTTCAAATCTCAACACGCAACTTGCAAAACGCTGCGCAGAGCTTCAGCACGGCTTCTAATTTAAACACAAACGGTTTTTGCGAACACCGGGCGCAAGGTCGCTTTCACAAGGTGCGCATGAACCTGACAGGAAACTGGAAGTTTGCGCAGGGTGTTGACATAGAGCAAAGGCCTCTTGGGACACGCTGATGCCGGACACAAACTTTAGGCGTTTGAGCCCTCTGGACAATGATGCCAGAGAGGTGGCTCTGGTCGTTAACAACATATTAGACGGTAAGATCAATGCCACAGGCTCTGTGACTCTGACTGCAAGCGCGGCCTCGACAGCAGTGACAGAGGATCGGGCTGGGGCGACAAGCGTGATTTTGTTTATGCCGACCACAGCAAACGCGGCGACTGAGCAAGCGGCTGGGGGAATGTATGTATCGAGTCGAGGCAAGCAGACTTTCACGATTACTCATGCGAATAACACTCAAACGGATCGGAAGTTTGACTACATTGTCATTGGATGAGTGGAAGCGTTGCTCTGAGTTTATAGAGGCAGCGCTGGATCACGCGCATGGGACGCACACTTTGGACGATGTACTAAAGCTGATTGTTGCTGGTGAAGCGCAGTTTTGGGCTTACCGAGATGCAGCAATCGTCACTGAAATTATACGCTACCCGCAAAAAACGGTGCTTCGTTTTTGGCTGGCAGGCGGAAACCTAGACACCCTCATCGAAGCGGAGGCCGAAGTCATAGCTTGGTCGAAGCAATGGGGCTGTGTGGGTGTTGAGATTTTTGGGCGCAAGGGTTGGGTTCGCGCCTTGAATGGCTATCAGCCAACATCAACCATCATGGTAAAGGACATTTGATATGAGTAAAGGTGGCGGCGGCGGAGGTCAGCAAACTGTAAACACACAGGTGCAACCCCCTTCTTATGCACTCCCATTCTTAGAGTTTGGGTTAAGTGAGGCAAAAGATCAGTATACGTCAGGCAATCCAAACTATTTTCCGGGCACCACTGTTGTTGGGTTTTCGCCGGAAACAGAAATGGCACTGACAGGTATCAGGGATGAGGCCACTGATCCAAATAGCATGACTGCGCAGGCGCAGAACATCGTGCAACAAAACCTGATGGGGACAAACCCTCTGCTGTCGGCGGCTTTCAAGCCAGCGATTGATCAGGTGACAAGCCAGTTTGCCAAATCAGGTCGGTACGGCTCTGGTGCAAACCAACAGGCGTTAGCAAGCGCGTTGGCACCAATCGCATATCAAGCGCAGCAGGACGCATTGGCACAAGCGCCACAAGCAGCATTGATGGATGAAAAACTCCTGACAGGTGTTGGAGAGGCCAGAGAGGGGCTTGCCCAAGCTGAACTGCAGGACAACATAAACCGATTTAATTTTGAGCAAAATCAGCCAATGCAAAACCTCAAAGATTATATGGCTTTGGTTTCTGGCGGGACAGTTGGAAGCAATACGATTGAGCCAGTCAGCCGCAACACAGCTTCATCTGCATTGGGTGGCGCTCTTGGTGGCGCTCAACTTGCGCAAGGCGCTGGGTTTGACCCGATGTTCGGTGCAATCGGCGGCGGTCTTTTAGGTTTACTGTAAGGGGGCGAAAATGGCATTAGATATATCAGCATTCACTGGTTTGCCAGCACAGGCACAAACCTACCAGCCAAGAGTCATTCCACGCCGTAGGCCAACACCTAGCCGCACTCAATTCACTGGCGTTAATCCATTCCAGACCCCTTTTGTGCCTATTGAAATGCCTACGCCTGCGATGGCGTTGCCAAAGCCGCGTCCCGCAATGCAGGGCCCACAGCCAGCACCACAACTGGTTTTGCCAGACGAGTTAACAATACCACAAATGAACAACACTCCGGCGGCACCAGCGCAAATGGCTCCACAAGGCGGTCTGCTTGGCAACTTACTCGCATCTGATTTAAACAGCGCCAAAGGGCGCGGTATCATGTCTGCTGCAGCTTCGCTTTTGGACTCAGGTGGGCCAGTCAAGGGTATGCCTGCTCCATCGTTAGGGCAGGCTCTTGGCAGAGCATACTCAGCGGGCATGGGCGCGTTTGATGCGCAAAAGGCGGCAGAGGATGCAAAGGCAAGCCAAGCGATCACCGACCGTTATAAGACAGCACAAGCGGCTCAAATGGAAGCGGCGGCAAAGCGCCCGATCATGACTGATTATGCTGGCGGTGCATTTACTCGCGTAACCGATCCGGTCACCGGCGAAACAAAGATTGTCGAAAACACTGACGTCACTGAATTCCTAAAAGAGCAAGCCGTCAGGAAACAGACTAAAAACATAAATTTGACCGACAAGCAAATTGAGTCGCAGACAGAAGATTTAGATAACATCACCGCGACTAATGATTTGCTCGCTGATACTGATGGCTTCCTAGACTTAATTGATGGCGGAATGCTTGAGTTTGGCGCATTTGACAGGATGGGTGATGCAATCGCCCTGTCGACTGGTCTTGGCGATACTCAAGAGGCCAGAAACAGTGCGGCCTTTGACAGATACATAAGCAGACTCCGCAATGAGTTACTTCGGATGGCAAAGGGCGTCCAAACCGATGGCGATGCGCAACGTGCAATTGATGAAATTGTTAGTGCAACAGAGTCACGCGACACTGAGGCTGTCAAGCAGGCTTTGGAAGATCTGAGAAAAGTCCAACAGCGCACAATTAAGCGTTATCGGGAAAAAGTGCAAAACCGCCGCAAAGCAAAAGGCCTCGATGAGTATGACTTCGGCAATGAGGCTTCGGCTGACGGCGTTAGTTACTCTGTTGTGGAGGATGATGACTAATGGCAACCACTCTCAACATCGGTGGCAAAAAGGTCAAAGTTGACGATAGCTTCAATGATCTGGATGCGGCTGGTCAGCAAAAGGTGATCCGCCGCATTGAGCGCGATCTTGGGGTCTCATCAAGAAACTCAGCAAAGAGAGAAGAAAAAGGCACAACGCTCAAAGACGTTGGACGCTTTGCTCTGGGGCAGGGTTTGGCGCTTGGGTTTGGTGATGAAATTGAAGCTGGCCTGACGTCCGCATTCACTGACGAGTCCTACAGTGACGCTGTGAACCGGATCAGAGGCGAAATGGACGCCTACCGCAAAGATAACGCTGGCAAAGCGCTGGCAATGGAGCTAGGCGGCGGATTGTTGACAGGAGGCATCGGCGCTGGCCGTGCGGCGGCTGGTGCAGCCGCAAGAGGCGCGATGGGTGCTATTAAATCCGGCGCACTCACAGGTGCGGGCATCGGTGGGGTGGCTGGCTTTGGATCGGGCCGGGACACTTTGGAAAACAGACTCACAAACGCTGCTATCGGCGCAGGGGCAGGCGGTGTACTTGGCGCTGCACTGCCAGCCGCAGGCGGAGCGATAAAAAGCGGTGTAAACCGTCTGAGAGCCGCTACGGACACATTGAGCGATGCCGGAGTGCAACGCACGGCTGATCTTAAAATTCTGCAAAAACTGCAACAGGAAGGCATGACCCCAACGCAGGCATTAGCTCGTTTGAAGCAGGCACAGCGCGATGGCGTCAGCGACACCATGATTGCTGATGTGGGCGGCGAGAGCGTGAGAGGATTGGTGCAAGGTGCAACTGCCGTTTCAGGCAAGGCGAGAACGTTGGCGGAAGAAGCCCTTGACACCCGGCAGGCTAAATCAGGCTTTGAGATCGCTGACGATGTTATGGGCAACTTGGCATCGGGCAAATCTGCAACGCAGGCAACTGAAGAGATCATTGAGCGCCAGTCAGCAAATGCGGCTGGTGATTATAATAAAGCCTTCAAAGCAGATGGTGCCGACCGGACTATTTCAATAGACAAGATTGCCGAATTTGCTGGTAATGATGGATTTGCGCAGGCCTACAAAAAAGCAAAGAAACTCGCGTCATATGACGGTGTGGATTTACCGCCTCTTGAGGTTATCCAAAACCCTATGAAAAGGCTTAAGTTTGTAGACGCAGAAAATGGCAAGTTGGTTTTCATAAATAAAGCTGGCGAGAAGTTTCCAGCCTCAAACTCAGACGAAGCCGCCGCCTTGTTAAGGCGGTTTGGGAGTGATGACGTTGGCGGATACTATGTCGACGATATAGTGATGGATGGCATGACCCCAAGAGCGACCCAAAAGCTGGTGCCATCAAACTCTGTGTCAACTTTATCAATGACCAAGTTTGGCAAAGAGGCAGGGTTCAAAACTGACGAAGCCCCGATGGAGATGCTTAAAGAGGCGTCATTAAAGCAGGGCAAAGTAGTGTCTCCAGACCTAACCATGCAACAGGCTCACTATCTAAAAATGGGTATGGATGCCGCAATTGACACAGGCAAGCGTAAAGGCTCCTTGTCGAATGTTGAGCAAGGCAAACTCACAAATATGCGTCAAGGTTTCAGACAGCGCCTCTTTGATGAGAACAAAGATTATGAAATAGCAACCCAGAGATTTGCTGGCGATGCCGCACTTCGGGACGCCATCGATGTCGGCAAGAGTATTTTCAAAGGCACCGCCGATGATCTAAAGCCAATCGTCAAGAACATGAGCGAGTCAGAGCGTGAGGCATTCCGCATCGGCGTAGCGCAGGCAATCCGCGACCGCGTTTCAAATCAGCGCGACCTTGCAAATAGCGCACAGGACTTGTTTGGCAAAGATAGGTTCAGAGGCTTGCTTCGTGAGGCCTTCCCTGACGCCAGGTCGTTTTCTGACTTTGAGAAACGCATGACTGCCCGGATCAATCAGGAAGTCACCCGCAGCCGCACAAAGCCATCCGGCGGTTCAAAGACAGCATTTGCGCAGGAAGATGCAAAAGATGTGGTTCGTGATGCGGAACTATTCACAAACCTGCTATCAGGCAACATCGGCGCGGTTGGACGAGATGTCGTTACACGCGGCGGTGGGCTGGGCGCAAAGGTCGGCACAAGAGTGGCGAGTGACTTGTTTGACACAAATCTTGGTAATCAACGCGAAATCTTGCGCAGGCTAAGTCAACTGCGCAGAGGCGAGAAACAACGCCTCAGACAAAGCGCACAACGCGCCGCAAGAGTTGGCGGTCGTGCTGGTGCAGTTTCTGGCCTACTCACAGACTAAAAGGACGCAATCATGGGTAACACAAAAATCAGTCAATATTCGCAAACGGCGAGTTCAAACACCGATCTTAATAGCATAGATCTAGGCGAAGGGACGATGGTGCCCTCCGATGTGAACAATTTTGCGCGAGAATTGCTAAAGCAGCTTGCTGACATGAACGCCGGGTCAAGCGCTATTCAAGACACGTTCACTCTGAGCGACCCCAGCGATGACACCAAACAGGTGCGCATTGACGCGGGCAGCATCACCACAGGCAACACTCGCGTCCTTACAGCGCCGGACGCCGACGCCACAATCGCTGGCCTGTCAATCGCGCAAGAGTTTAGCGCAACGCAGAACTTTGATGCCACCACGCTGACAGATGGCGCGACCATCAACTGGGACGCGTCAGCCAATCAGGTGACTAGCGTAACGCTGGCTGGCGACCGCACGTTTGCCGCGCCTACAAACATGAAAGATGGCGCAGTTTATGTCCTGACGTTAATTCAGGATGGCACTGGCACCCGCCTGATTAGCACTTGGAACGCAGTCTTTAAGTTTGCGGCTGGCACAGCGCCAACGCTGACCACAACGGCGTCTGCCAGAGACACGCTGGTGTTCATGAGCGATGGCACAAATATGTACGAAATCGGTCGCAGTCTGAACGTATCTTAAAGGATTAGCTATGAGCAGTTTATTCGGTATCGGCGGCGGCGGCAATGTGGGTGCCAGCGGATCGTTTTACCCCTACAGCATTGACCAGTCTCTGCGTGTTGATGACGCGGCAAGCCAGCGTATGTATCACAACACTGTCGCTGGTGACGCGCAAAAATTCACAATGTCATGCTGGATTAAACGCACAGAGTTGAGTGATGCTGGCACTATTATGTCAAGCTGGAATGGTGCGTCAAACTTTGTGAATATGTATTTTTCGGGTGATTATCTATATTGCTACATCTGCGATAACCGTTCTGGTTTTGTTGATTACAACTTTAACACAGCTTCTTCAACTGATGGTGCCATTATTTTTAGGGATGTGGGCGCGTGGATGCATGTGGTTTATGCGGTTGACAGCACACAGTCTACTGCCACCGACAGGTTCACTATCTGGGTCAACGGCGTAAATACAAATGCTCGTTCTGGCGGTTCTGGAAACGATATTCCACTAAATTATAATATGGAAATCAACGAAAGTCCCGGTCAGAACTTTTTGTTTCACAACCCAGACAGTGCTTCTTACTACGGCAGTTTTTATATTGCAGAAATGGTATATGTAGATGGCACCAAGTATGATGCAGATAAGTTTGGTGAATATAAGAATGGCATCTGGACACCGCTAGACATTTCAGCGCAGTCAATTACCTTTGGCAACAACGGTTTCTATTTGGACTTTGCCGACAGTAGCGATTTGGGCAAAGATGTCAGCGGCGAGGGGCATCACTTTACAAGCGGCACAAGAAGCGCAGTAGTCAGCAACTTTAGCGCACACGACCAAGTGCCGGACAGCCCGACTAATAATTTTGCGACACTTAGTCCTTTAGATTCTTATCCTAGCGCACATACGTTTTCTGAAGGCAATCTTAGATGCACCCACAATTCTGGAACGTGGCGCAATGCAAGAGCAGGTATGCGCCTTACCAGCGGGCAATGGTACTGGGAAACTGTTTATACGTCTGTGTCTGGTGCAGGTGGATTTATGTACGGCATTGGAAATGAACTATTAACCACCGATGCTAATCCGGGCGCTAATTATTCAGTCAACTATAATGGAATTAGTAGCGGGACAATTATACAAGATGGCACAACGGTAAATACAGGAACATCGTTTACCGCAGGTGACGTAATGGGCTTGGCACTTGATATTGATGCAGGGACTGTCAAGTTTTATAAAAACAGCACTTTAGTATATACTGTCAGCTCAATAACAGGAAATGAGTTTTATCCAATCGTTTCAGCAAGCGCAACAGGTGCAACTCATTCAGTAGTTAACTTTGGTCAAGATAGTACATTTGCTGGGAACAAAACCGCTGGCGGCAATGCAGATGCTAACGGCATTGGCGATTTTTTCTATGCGCCACCCGCAGACCACTTAGCCCTTTGCACAGCCAACCTACCAGAGCCAACCATCGGCCCGAACAGCGCGGAACAGGCTGACGATTACTTTAATACGGTTCTGTGGTCTGGCAATTCAACAAACAATAGAAGCATTACAACAGACCACGCAACTGACCTTGTTTGGATTAAAAAACGTGGTACAACAGTACAAAGCCACGTTCTTGCAGACAGTGTGCGTGGCACATCAGACAATGGCGGCACAGGGAATGTTGGCATATTGTCATCAAACCTTACTAACGTCGAAAGCACAAACTCTAGTGATAGCGGCATAGCGTCATTTGATAGCACTGGCTTTACTATTGGGGCTGGTTCTAATACAGCTAATGCAGACGCACCATATCAAGGCACAAATGCAAGCGGTCACACTTATGTTGGGTGGTCTTGGAAAGCTGGCGGCACAGCAGTCAGCAACACCGATGGCAGTATTACGTCAAGCGTATCGGCTGCACCCGATGCGGGGTTTAGCATTGTGTCCTATACGGGTGTCACAGGTGATGACACTGTTAGAACGATTGGACACGGCTTAAACAGCGCACCCGAACTTATTATCGTAAAGAACAGAGACTGGGCTTCTGGCGGAGACGGCGGATGGGAAGTTGGGTTGCCGTTTTTATCTACACCACAAGGCATTCTGTTAGACGATGATGCCGCCGCTTCTACAACGCAATGGGATAGATTTTTTAACACAGCACCAACAGACGATGTATTTAGTACATATTCAGCGTCTGCATTTGCAACAAGCGTAAGATACAGGACGAATGGAAGGGCAGATAATTATATAGCCTACTGTTTTCACAGCGTTGAAGGCTACAGCCGCGTCACCAGCTATGTCGGCAACGCTTCCACAAATGGCACCTTCTGCTTTTTAGGCCACCGCCCCGCTTGGATTATGCTGAAAAACGCCAGCGCATCCGGTGCTTGGTATATATTTGATGTAAAGAGAAACACATACAACGCAATGGATAATTATCTGCGGCCTAATTTAGCCAACGCTGAAGGCAACCTTGATTTTTGCGATTTTACATCTAACGGCTTCAAGATTAGAAGCAGTGCCGCAGAATGGAATGGTTCTGGCAATAGGATAATCGTGCTGTCGTTTGCCGAAGCCCCATTCAAATACGCCAACGCCAGATAGGAGATAACCAATGGCATACAAATATAATGGTAAAGTCATCCGCGCTGGTCGGGCGTGGTCATCAGAAGCAGGGCATCATCCTGCTAACTGGATGCTTTTGAGCGACGAGAAAAAAACCGAAATCGGTCTGGTCTATGAGGCTGACCCTGTAGTTGCAAGTTTCGATGATCGTTTTTATTGGGCGGCTGGTATTGAACGCGCTCTGGAAGACGTCAACGAAACCAACGAGGACGGCACAGCGATGCTCGACATTGATGGAAACCAAGTTGTCACAAAGGGCTTGAAGAGCAACGCAATCGCGCAGGTCAAGGAAACTGCGGCTGGCTTGCTGGCACCGACCGATTGGATGGTCGTGCGCTCTGCCGAAAACGGCACTGACATTGATGCTGACACGTTGGCCTATCGCGCCGCCGTCAGAAAGGCGTCTAACGACATCGAAGCCGCCATCAGCGGTGCCACTACCCACGCGGCGTTTATGGCGCTGTATGACGTGCCTGTGGTCGATGGCGAGCCATCTGGCAACGCACCTATAAACGACTGGCCTGATGCTTAAAACTTATGGAGCCAATCACCACCGCCATCGCCGCAGTGACTGCGGCGTCAAACGCCATTGGCTTCATAAAATCTCGCATTAACGATGTGCAGTCTGTCGCTGAAATAGGCGACCAGATTGCCACGCTTTTTTCAGCCCAAAAAAAACTCAACGATGAGCGCAATAAACAAGCCGGCGTCGGTGACATAAACATTCGATCCAGCATTGACGTCGTGCTTGAGTCAAAGCGGCTACAAGAGGAAATGCAACAGATCGCCACAATGATCAATATGCGTTGGCCCAAGCCAGCGAGTCAAAAGTCAACATGGCAGGAAATACTTGACCATCATAATCAGAAACTGCGTGAGGCTAAAGAGGCGCAACGCAAAGCGAAAATTGAAGCGCAACGAAAACAGCACGAGATTGAGCAGGCGATCAAGACGGCGTTATTCATCGCCCTTGCGGTTGCCATCGGAGTCGGACTGATTGTTTTCATGTTTGCATTAGCAGTGAGATATTAAGCATGAGCGTTGAGAGAGAACTTGGTGAAATGTCCAGCCGCTTGCGCACACTTGAGCGCGAGATGTCTGAGACGAGGGAAACCCTAAAGCAGTTGCATGAGCTTGCATTGCAAGCAAAGGGCGGCTGGAAGACCCTCATGCTGGTTGCAGGCTTCGCGGGCCTTGTTGGTGCTATTGGCGCAAAGATCGCAATGGTGGTGGGTTTCCTGCCCAGATAACATGAGCGCCATCGTTGTTGGTCGCATCGGTGAGTATATCGCTGCTGCGGTGCTTGAAATGCACCAATATCAAACGGTCATCTGCCAACAAGCTGGCTTTGACATCATCGCCACCAGAGGCCAGAAGATGTGGCGCTGTCAGGCGAAGGCTTCATCATATCACACCGACCGCCCTAACCGGATGCAATGGCACTTCGGCATGGGAGGCAACAAACGTTTACCCACGATTGCTGACTACGACTTTGTAGCCTGCGTGAGTATTCCCCACCGCAGAGTATTTTTCATTCCCATCGAAAACTTAAATCAAACGACGATGTCGCGTAACGGCGACTTTTTTGATGACCCCAAACTGGAGTCGAGAACCCTTCAAGAGACAATGGAGATTTTGAATGAGCGCACTACCAAATCGGAGACCATGCATATCTGAAGAGATTGGCGAGGGCATGGTTGTAACGGTCAGCTATCACCCGCAAACGAATGAACCTGTCGAGGTTTTTCTCACAGGCAGGGGATACAAGGCCAGTGACAATCCGATGACATCCGCGCTCTATAAGCTGGGCGTCACAGCCAGTAAACTTATCCAAAAGGATTTTGATGATGAGCAAACTGATAGAACTGATAAAATTGCATGAGGGCGTTGTAAAACACGCTTATCAGGACACCCGGTCATATTGGACTATCGGCTGCGGTCGCCTGATCGATGAACGGCTGGGCGGGGGCTTATCTGATGACGAGATAGACTACCTCCTAGCCAACGATGTGCAGCGATGCGAAAACGAAGCGGTCACCTATCCCTTCTATGCAAAAATGGATGAGGCGCGTAAGGCGGTCATCATTTCAATGCTTTTTAATTTGGGTAAGCCCAACTTCGACAAGTTTCAAAATATGCAGGCGGCTCTTTTGGTAGGTGACTACAATCTGGCGGCGAATGAAATGCTCAATTCAAGATGGGCGACACAGGTCGGGCATCGTGCAAACGAGCTTTCTCAAATGATGCGGACAGGAGTGTGGAAATGAGTATAGAGAGCGTAGCCCGCAAGATGCTTGAGCTTCGCATCTTGCCGCGATTTATGATGGTGACCATGACTCTGGTTTACATTCGCTGCATTGAGTGGGCCCTTGCGATGCCGGACTTATCAACGCAGCAAGCCAGCCTGATTAGCGTTGTCACTGGTGCCATGACCGGATCGCTGGCTGTTTGGCTTCAAAGCGAGAAACCGCAATGATCCAGCTTCTTGGTGTTGTCGGGAGCCTTGCCCAGACCTTTCTGGAGGGCAAGGTCGAAAAGGAGAAAGCCAAAAGCGAAATCATGAAGACTGCCGCCCAGCACGACTCAAAGTGGGAACTGATCATGGCTGAGTCCACGAAGGGATCGTGGAAAGATGAAATTATAACGGTGGTTGTATTGGCCCCCTGTGTACTCGCTTGGATAGATCCTGACCTTGCAAGGCGAGGCTTTGACGTCATAGCCACCCTGCCGGATTGGTACCAGAATATCTTGTACGTCACAATTTTAGCCGGGCTGGGTTTGAAAGGACTCGACAAGTTTCGGCGCAAATAGCGACTCGGAGGGCAATTGTCGCCACAGTTTCGCTCACTCGTCAGGCTCATGGGCATCTGTCGCCACCTTGTCGCCACGTCGAGTCGACCCGCAGAAAACCGCCAGTTTCGTCAGGCTCATAACCTGAAGGTCGCAGGTTCAAATCCTGCCCCCGCAACCAAATAGTTAAACAAATCAGATATTTACCAGGTCGCAACTCTTCGGAGTTGCGGCCTTTTTTTGTGTTTGGCACCCTCCTTTGTGTCGCCATTCTGTCGCCATACCGTCAGGCTCATCCAACAATATGCGCATATTATGGTTGCATATAAGTAAATTATGAGCATACTGGTCATATAAAGAGTGATCAGAAGGGAGATCAAAATGAGAAAATTAAGCCCATTAGTGAAATCAAGAAGGCTCGCTGAAAAATTAAACAAGCGGGTCTATCTTAAGCCAGAAGAACAGCAAGCCGCATTTGATGCGATGCAAGACGTTTATATTCGTCTTAAAAACCGCATCACAATGGGGAGCCTAAGAGACACCAACACTGATTGGGATAAAATCCCAAATAGCTATTTGGATGTTGGCGAGGAGTTCCGCCCCATTTTTGAGGCCAACAAATATTGGACTGGGGACTTTGAGTGGATTTTAGAGTTGCAAGAAATGCACAGAAATATTGCATCGAAAAAACCTAGAAAAGAGGCGCAGTCATGATGATCAATTTTACAGCCCAAGACGGCTACGATTTAGCAAACACGATTTGCAGAGGGTTTGAGACAGATGCTTTCGTGTTGAATGGCAAGCACCTGATGGATCAGACCGACCACCCAGAAGAGTGGACGTTCATGTATTTCGACAACCGCCTAGAGGGGCTGATGGCTTATAAGGCCTTTGCGGAGATCGAACCGCTGACCACATATTTGCATGACGAACATTGCTGGAGCATCGAGGGTGATGACAAAGAGCATTGGGAGTGGGATTGGATCGTGGCGGTTCCGATCAATATGGAAACGGTCACCCAGCGTTATCGGGAGGCCAAATAATGGAAACCATCAAGGTTAATGATGTGGAGATCACCCTCGACAAAGAGGGTGCTTTCAAAACGATCACCAAAAAGCGCAACAAGGATGAGGTGCGAGGTATCATTTGGTACTTAGATCTTGCGGGCAAACGCAAACGTGTCCTCTGCGATCCCACGCCAGAGGCTTGGCACAAGCGCTGGATGCAACTGCGGGACGAGCTTGCGGCTGGCATCCAAAACGCAAACAAGGCCAGCCTCAATTCGGTGGCAATGGATGCTTTGAGATATCGTGAACGGTTTGTCGGTAAGGCGCAGGGCATCCGCCCTCAAAGCCACCAGAACGATGTGCGTCACCTAAAGCTCCATATATTGCCGGAGCTTGGCAACCACCAAATCCACAAGATTACGGTCGGTGACATCAATATGTTCATAGACAAGCTGATGCTTGACAATTATGCGCCCAAGACTCAGCGCAGCATCCTCCACTCGCTGAACATGGTTTTCAAATATGCCATCGACAAAGGCATCGTGTTCTCCAATCCATGCGCAAGGGAAAGCCGCCGCAACATCAAAGGCGGGGTGGGCAACCGGGACGGCTATACGGCTGACGAGGTTCGCCGCATACTGGCTTTGGATATGCCAACCTATAGTAGGGCCCTTTTCAGCTTTGCGGCCCTCACAGGGCTTGCAGCAAACGAATTGCAGGGTTTGCTTTGGGACAGCGTGGACACAAAATCTGGTAGCGTTGAGGTTCGCCGCACAGGATATCGCGGGGCCCTTCAAGAGACCAAGACGGAGTTTCGGGTGCGCATAATACC
>Ga0255781_10001364_pt1 | contig 20110 bp, 12 predicted proteins | sample 101ome_21_FD_179979 | JGI IMG/M metagenome (GOLD analysis project Ga0255781, IMG submission 179979) | Coastal salt marsh microbial communities from the Groves Creek Marsh, Skidaway Island, Georgia - 101413BT metaG (version 2) | ecosystem: Environmental > Aquatic > Marine > Intertidal zone >... | reverse complement strand
GCATCATCGGTATTTATTGACTTGTAAATTAAAGCAAGAGCGGCACCGCGGCGGCGGTGGCCAAAGCGACGGCAATCGGCGTGGTGGCGCCGGCGCTATCCGCGGTGGTCGGAGGAGGGGCGGTACACCCCGACGACGACGCCGTGCCAGCGGTGGAAACAGTACCAGCCGGGCACGCCTTACAGCCGGCGGATGCGGCAGCCAAGGTTCCGCCCATGGCGTCCACTGGAAAACTGCCGTAGTAGTTTGCCGCGCACTGGCACGTGCCAAAACCGTCGGCCACGGCGCCTGAGTCCGCGTTTGTTTCAGAACAATCCGGATCACAATCAGTGACTGCGCTGGAGGCAGCGTCCGAAGAACCGCCAAAGGGGCACGCGCTCACGAGCGCATTCGGCGACGTGTCTGCCATCATACTCGCGGACGCCATCATAGGGTAATTCGCTCCGGTAACGACATTTTGTTGACCAGGAGCGTAAAAGTTCGCCGGTGCCTTGTGGATTTGGAGCGCTCCCGCAGTATCGGCGTCGGTGGCTTTGACATACAAGTAGTAGCCTGGAGCAGTCTCGCAGTCGTCTAATTTCCCGGTGGAAGGAGATGTGACGAGTTGAATACCATCACCAGCGGACAACGGGGTGATACCGTCACTATCTTTCGCGACAGTGAGCGAGGAGCAATCCGGAATACACATAGTGACTAAGCTGGAGCCAGCGACCGAAGAACCGCCAAAGGGGCACGCGGTACAGCCGGTACCGTCAAAGCTGGTGGCGGTGCCCCAGTGACCTGCAGCACAGAAATTACCGTCATTTGCGCTGGTTGGTGGCGCTTGTGCGCCTCCAAGGACTTTGATGTCTGCACCTTTGATAGCCGCGTTTACCGTCGTGGAGTGCAACTTGGTTTGATCGATTTCCCCGCATACAGCGCCAAAACCAGTGTTGTCGCTCGTGTCAGAGCGCGGCGTCTTCAGGTAGTACCCAGGTGCGCAGTATCTGCAATCGAGTTCAGGTGAGACTGGGGACGGAACAGTAGCTGTCTGGACTTGTCTGTCAGAGTAGCCAATCCCGCACTCGCAGTTTCCGTCGCCGTTCGGTTCAGAGTTCACGTGGCCAGGACCACCACATGTCGACTCGGCCGTCGCAGCGCCGTCAGCAGCGTAGGCCCCTTGCGCTTGAGACGAGACCAAGACGGCGCCCAACGCAAGGCCCGCCGCTTTCAACACGCGTCTGGTGGCGCCGCGGCGCGGCTGTTGAACAGTCGGCATGATGATGTCGTTGATTTGCGTCCCCACGAATGCGAAACGTGTCGGCGAAAGTCACGAACGTACTCGCGCGCGTCGCAAACAACGGACGATCGCGCACGACGTGGACCTTACCTGTCGCGCGAACGAACGATTCATGACGGGTCATGACTCGTCAAAGTCACACGCTCGAAGGGATATCTCCCGATCGCGCGTTCCACGTGTTATTCGGAAGATACCGGTGTAAAGTAGGTTCATTACAGGGGCATGTACACGGTACAATACGTGTATATCACCGAAAGTGCACGCGTCGGTCGGTCGGACAACCGCACAGCCCGACGCGCGAATGGCCGCCGCGCGCGCGTCCCGCCGCCGGGATCGACGCGCGTCGAGCCCGACGTCGACGCGAATCGTTGGATTCGTCCTCGCGGCGCTCGCGTGCGCCGGTCTCGTCGCCCGCGCGTCGCCGACGGCGTCAACGTCGAACGACGAGGGAAGGGCGTTGACCGCGGAAACGGCGCCGATTTGGACGCTCGCGACGCTTCGGGACGTCGCGCGGGGCGACGAACCGCGCGATGGAGGGTACGCGAAGACGGTGTCGTTCGCACTGGACGCGTTCGGGACGACATGGCGGGCAGAGGTGTCGGTGAAGGATGGGCTGACGTCGCGCGGGTGCGCGTCCACGCGCGAGACGGGGCGGAGCGCCGACGCGGATGGACGCGGACGGGCGCTGAGCGCCGGTGCGAGAGGGTCGAAAGTGATGCGCGAACGGACGTTTGAAATGTTTTCGTTGGATGCAGAGGACGCGCGAGGGGCGACGAGGTGTCAGTACGCGGGTAAAGCTTCGGACGGGGGGGAACGGACGAGGGCGCCCGCGGTGGCGGCGTTGTGCGACGGCGTCACGCGGGGACAGATTCGAGGAGGCGGGGATGCGAATGTGGCGTTCGAGCGGGCGAGCGAGGAAGCTTCGGCGGAGTACTTGTCGAGGGAGGGTGTTTCGGTCGGGTCTGATCCGTTGGAGCGGGTGGTGTTGAACGTCACGCGGTTGTTCAAGCGGGCAGCTGGCGTTATAGACGCGCCGTTGAAGGCGCCGGCAAACATGTTTGCGCGCGAGGATAGCGATGCCGTCGCCGAACTTGCGGGGGAATCCTCGTTTGCGAATGTATCCTCGCGCGCGCGTCAGTTATCGTCGAGCGACCAGCGATACATTGAAATGGTCGTGTTGAACGACAAGGCGAGGTACGACATGTTCAGTTCGCAGCTCGAGCTCGACGAAGACACGTTGTACGCCGTGAATGTCGCAAACTCACTGTACGAAGACGCGTTCGATCCGCCAATCAAGCTTGTTTTGAAGGAGATTGTGACATTCACGCAAGGTGACCCTTACCCTCAAAATGTCAACGCCCTTGAGCTCATCCAGGACGTCGACGATTGGCGTTGGGACAATAGAGCGTCACTCGAGCAGCACGACGTGGTGCATCTGTTCTCTGGCTTGGAATTTGAAAGTGATACGATTGGATTAGCATACATGAAATCTGTGTGCTCTGACTATCCGACTGCGCTGTCCATGGTCTGGAAGGATTACACGCAAGCCGACGCGGTGACTGTCGCACACGAAATCGGGCATCAACTCGGTTTCAGTCACGACGAAGGGCCAGATTTACCGCCAGATTATGTAGACTACGAAGACGAGTGTCATCCGGGCTATCACATCATGGCGGCGTACGCTGGATTTGACGTACCGTACGACTGGAGCGATTGCACGATGGAGGAATACAGTCGCGGCATTGACGGTTACACGTGTCTGTCAAGCGGAAGCGAGTCAGTGTGCGGCAACGGCATCGTCGAGCCTGGAGAGGACTGCGATTGCTTGGACAAAGATTGCACGACGCACGACGATCCGTGTTGCAACGGAAAAAGTTGTAGATTGCAAGGAAGCGCGCAGTGTTCTGCAAAGGATGCGTGTTGCGACGTCACGACGTGTTCCATCGCGTCCGCGGGCACGGTGTGCCGCGCGTCCGTCGGGCCGTGCGATACGACTGAAACCTGTGATGGTTCGTCCAATTTGTGTCCAGAAGACGTGCTGACGCCGGATGGTACGGAGTGCTCCGACGGGTACGGTGATAAAGGTGCGTGTTGGGCAAACAAGTGCCGTAACACAGAGTACCATTGCCAAAACATTAATGCGATTTATGAAAAGTACGCGTCGGTCAGCGTCAGCTCGCACGGAGGTCATGGGGTGACTGCGGTGTGCGCCATACCTGACGTACAACAAGCTGGGTCATCCTCCGTATGTTCGGGCAAGTGGTACTGTTTCGCGAGTCAAACCTCGTGCGATGCCGATGACTTTGACGACATGGACGCTCCGCTCGGCTTTCCGTGCGGAACGGTGACCGATGGTATATACGACAAAGTGTGCGACGGATACGGCGAGTGCAAACCGGTCGATTCAGTGCACGTACTTGAAGTCGACAATGACGACGGCGGCGGCGACGACGACGATTCAACACCGCCGTCATCGACAGAGCAAATCATAGACGCATCGTGCGTCATCACTGGCTATGCGGCTGCCGAATTCGACGATCAGAAGCGACTGGCCTTTAGACGCGCCGTCGCGAGCACCATGCCGTTTCTTACGGACGGATGGGAAGCCATCTTTATCACGCGCGTTCGCGACGTGGTGACGCTTCGACGCAGGGTGTTGTTACAGTCAAACGGCCGCATTGAGATTTTATACGAAATCCACGCGGCGAGCGCGTCGCAGGCGCAACAAGTTTTCTCGACGGGGGATGGAAATCTCCTAGCCGCGCTCTGGTCTGAAGGATTGACCGAGGCGACGTCGGCGGAGACGACGATTTTGTCTTCAAAAGACGATTCAAAGTCGTCATCGACGCGACAAGTCATCATCATCGCCGGTGCGTCGGCGGCTGGTTTCGCCATTATCGCCGCCTCTGTGGCCTGTTTCTACGTCCAAAGAAGCAAGCGTCGCTCGGGTGCGCAGTTTAGAGGATACGCCGTGACGTATCCCAACGCGTATCCCGCACCGAACGGAGCGATCCCGCGAATGGTTGTCGCCGGAAGACCGGTATACGTCGCGAACCAACAACGACGACAAGCGCCGCCGATGCCTATTTACGCGAGTCAACAACGCGTCGTCGGTGTGGGGGCGCCGACGTACGTCGCTCAACAAACGCCATCGTACCAGTAGGAGGATGCACGTGTGTTTCAACGCGTTTTGTAGGTACCAGTAGTAATCATTTCATCGCATGTTCATAACAATCGTGTTCGCTGTGCGCCGTCGCTCAACGAACGCCATCCGATGAGGCTAGTCGCGCGCGAAGCTCTTCATTTTCTCTTCTCAATTCTTTGAGCGCTCTGCGCATGGCTTCGACGTCGTCGCCGCGCATCGCGGCGTCCACGTCCAAACCACCCGCCGAATCGCTCGGCGATCCAAATTTCAGCTGCATGCCCGCCATGGGTGGCGACGACGAATCCGTCGAGGTGTCGTGCATCGCCATCAACCGTCCCGGCGCCGGTGACATGGAAAGTCGTCTGAGCGCCTTTTGGATCGTCTTCGTCACGCTCTCAATCGTCACCTCACTCTTTGAAGCTTCCGGGGACGACGCCTCGGTCTCCGTCTCGATTGATCGCTTCACCCCTGGCGGAGGCATCATGTCCCCGCTCTTTCGCTTTGACGCCCCCGCCTTGGATTTCGCCGGGACCGGGTTCGCAACCTTTGGCGCCGCCGGTGGCGCCGACATACCCGGAAGATTGGCAAACAAATAACCGCCGCCGTTCGCCCCGGCGAGTCGCGCGCCAGACATGTTGGCCAACGACTCTTGTTGTTTCGCCGCCTCGGTCGCCCGCGCTTCTCTCGCCGCTTTCACCGCCGCGGCGTTCGCCGCCGCCGCCGCCCCGGATGCCCCAGCAGCGCCACCGAATCGCTGCATGTGCGGTGGTCGTCCCGGTCTCGCCGGCGAAGGCGACGCCATGGTGGCCATTAAACGCGCATAGTATCCTTTTCCTTGCCACGACTCTTGCAACTGTTCCCTTAAACTCTTCTTCGGAAACCCCTTCGCCGGCGACGGCGAAGGGACGTAATCCGGAAGCGCCTCTGCCGCCTTCATGATTTCCGCCACGCGGCTCTGCACGTCCGCCACCGTGTCATCGCACGAAATGCCCGCGGCTTTACGCGCGGCGATTTCCTCTTCGTAACGCGCCTTGGCGTACGCCTCGAGATGGGCTTGACGTTGACGCGGGTTCCCCACAAACGCGGGTGAAGGCGGCACCTCATCCGCGGCGACGGTCTCCCAGCTCTGGAACTCACCGAATCGTCGAACTTCTTTGTGTGCGCGAGAACTTCTTCGCGTCGCCCCGCTTCCCGCGTCGGATTCAGTCGTCGCGCTCGTCGCGCTCGTCCTTCGCAACATCGTAGACCCCGGGGTGGGTTCAAACCCCGGCGGAGAATTCGACGCCCCCGTGAACGAATCACCTTTAGTCACGCTCGGGATCGAACTAAACGACGCCGACGTCGTCGCCGTCGTCGTCCCTCCCGTTGATTTTTTCCTCGACCCCCCGCTCGCGCGTCTCCCGCCGCCGCGTTCCTCCCCCCCGGTCGAGTTTCCCTTAGAACTCCCTCGCGTCGTCGCCCGTCCAGAGTGCGTCGACCCGGTTTTACCCGTCTGTAAAGTCACGAAGAACAAGGACGCGCGCGCGTCGTCGTCGTCGTCGCCGTTCGCGTCAGTCGTTCATCGAGCGTCGCGTCGTTACGGAAAACAAGATGTCGTTGCGAAATCGCGTTTTTGCACATTCACTCGTTCCGGTGTTCGCGCGCGCGCACCTTGTTCGTCGCGTCGTCCAACGCCGTCATCTGCGTCGTCTCTTCCGTTTCCTCTCGAGCGTCGCGGGCGTCGTCGGTCGTCGTCGAGGCGGGCGGGCGGCGTCGGAATGAGGTTCGTCGAGACTGCTCGACGCGCAAGGCTTCCATCCTTCCCCTCTGTGGCCCCTTTCATACTGTTTGTACATATGGATGCGAATCGTCGCTTTTGGTTTCGGTCGTTACAGTTACAACTTTAAGGCGGTTCAAAACGTGTGCGTGCGTATCGTACAGCGAGCGGTGCCGTTCACGCGTCGTCGGCGTCGGCGTCGTCGGCGTCGGCGTTCGTAAGCGTCGACGACGCCCCGGGAGGCTCCCAGTAACCGTCAATCATCCACTCTGTGGCGTCGCCGGCGAAAAAGTCTTGGACGTCGCCCTCCGCGGCGGCGTCGCGCGCCTCTCTCTCGTCCCAGGCGCGGTCGTAATCCTCGAGCGTGGTTTGATCCTCGCTCGCGCTGTCTAAGAGCATATTTTGAATGCTTATGGGGAGACTCTCGACGTAGTCGTAGGAGTGAATGCGGTAAATCAACTCGGGAAACTCGTGGACGACGGCGCGCGCGTCGCAACGGGGGTCTAAACTCGCCAGCTTTTCCACCGCGCGTTCAATGTGCGCGTGAATGTCGTCGACGAGCAAAAGCGTTGGATGACGCTCGATGAGTCCCGTGACGTCTCGGCACATGTCGGACGAACACAGGACGTCTTGAAGTTCCAACACGCGCTTGCTCGCTGAAACAAACTCGACTCGAATCGCCGACGGGTCCCGTTCAAACACCGCGCACACGTCGATATCCGGCAGCAACTGCCGCAAACGATCCCCCGCGACCGCGATCGATATCGGGTCTCGCATCGACGGTTCCTTTTCCGCGACAGAGATGAGCGCGCGAATGGTTCGGTCTCGCGCCGACGCGTAATCCCTCCAAAACTCAACCAAGTCTCGTTCCCAAGTTCCTCGCGCGTGTCCCAAGTGCGCCTCGCAATCGTCGTCCCCCGCGCTCGACGTCGTCTCTGCAGTTGTTTTCTCATCCTCCACCGCCCTGCTCGCCGCGGCTTCGTCCCGACGACGTCGCGCGCCGCGACAGATGACGCTGCGATTCTCAACCACTTTTTTTGAAAACCATTTTTGCCGACGCGAACGACGCGTCGCGATCGACGTCGACGTCGACGTTCGGCGATGGGACGACGACGACGCGGATGACGACGCCGCGCACATGTTCGTCGCGCGTCCGTGCGTCCACGCGGCGGCGACGAGTGAGGTGAGGGCGCGAAAGGGTGATCGTTCGTTTCGGTTGTGTTTTCACTTCAAGCTCTCAAGTCTGACTAGACGGTCGCGCCGTTACTTTTGTAATTTGGAAACAAAGTCGTCGACGCTAAACTCCTCAGCGTATTGCGACTCGTCCCACAACTCTTCTAAACCGTTGACTATGTTTGCGAGACCGCCAGAGGCGGCGCCGGCAGCGGCGGCGGCGGCACCCTTGGTGGCGGCGGACGCCGAAGCGGCGACGGGTCGTCCATCCTTGTCGAGCTTGGCGCCCTTTTCGGCGGTGAAAAGCTCGAGCATTTGACCAGTGTCCATGGCACTCATGGAAGCGTTGTCGGCGTTGACGACGGCGTTGGCGACGTCGAGCTTGAAACGCTGGAGAGACATGATTTTTTCCTCGAGCGTACCGCGGGTTAAAATGCGATAGACGTTTACCGTTCGGCGTTGACCGAGTCGGTGCGCTCGATCCATGGCTTGTAAATCCTTTTGTGGGTTCCAATCGTGCTCCAAAAAGACAACCGTGTCGGCGGACGTGAGGTTTAAGCCCAAACCACCGACGTGGGTGGTGAGGAGTAAGACGTCAATGGATGGATCGGCGTTGAATTTACGCACCACTTCGAAACGCTGCGACGGGGCGACGCCGCCGTCGAGTCTGAGCCAGCTCACGTCGCGCATTTGCGACGTGAAAAGTTCCGTCTCGACGAGATCGAGCAAGCTCTTGAGCTGGGAGAACACCAAGACGCGATGTCCGGAACCGGACGCCGGGTTCGGTTTGGATTCTCCGCTCGCTTTTTCTTCCTCCACGTCGACGCCGATGCCGCAATCGAGCAAAATTTGCTTGAGCGCGTCAAACTTGGGCGATCGCAGTTCTGGGTCGATCTTCTTCAATTTTTTCGGATCGTTGGCGACGAGCTTTGGGTGAGAGCAGAGCTTGCGCAAGTACTGAAGCGTCGTGAAGACGTGCTGCGCCGCCCCTTCGGCGGAGCCACCGCTTTCAACCGCCGCGACGGCTTCATTCTTCGCTTCGCTAGACTCAAACGCGTCGTACATTTTACGCTGCGTTTCGGTGAGCTCGACGTACACATCCTGGATAATCTTTGGCGGCAAATCCTTGAGCACTTGGTCCTTCGTACGACGCATCACAAACGGCATGACTTGCTTGTGTAACGCCCCAGTCGCGAGCGCACCTTGCTCCGTCAATCCACCACCCTTCTTTGCGGCGGCGGATCGCGCGGCGGCAATGCCGTAAGTCGACTTGAACTCTCTTTCGGTTCCTAGGAAACCGGGCATGAGAAAGTCGAATAAACTCCAAAGCTCGACGACGTCATTCTGAATAGGCGTACCCGACAACAACAATCTATGTTCGGCGCGAACCTGTTTGACGGCTTGCGTGACTCGGCTCTTTGGATTGCGAATGGCGTGACCTTCGTCGAGGACGCAGTAGCACCAATCAAACTTGTCGAGCGTGTGCGCATCCGCCCGCGCGGATTCGTACGACATGATAACGACGTCGTACTTGTCAAAGTGCTTCTGCAACGCATCGCGTTCAGCCGGAGTTCCTTGGTATTCGAGGGGCCGCAACACATCCGGCTCGACGTACAAACCAATTTCGTGCGCCCAGTGTCCGACGAGCGTCGTCGGGCAAATGACGAGGTGTGGCAGCGTTTTCGCGCCAGATTCTCTGCGCTCGACAGTCGTCGCAGCTAAGATACACGTAGACTGGAGCGTTTTGCCGAGACCCATGTCGTCCGCCAACGCGCCGTGCAACTTGAAACGACGTAAAAACGCCAACCAGTTGACGCCGTCTTGCTGATACGGACGCAACGTCCGCGAGCACTTGAAGGGAAGCTTGAAATCTTCGATTTTGCTATTGTCTAAGAGCGCCTCGAGGAACGCACCATCTTTTTTGGAGCGTTCCTTCTGCGCGTCGGTGAGTTCACTCGGAGGTTCCTTACCGCTCGCGAGCGGGAGCAGTGGTACCAAACTCGCGAACGCGCGCGTCGCAGCGCTTCTAATGGCCAAATCCGGATCGCTCATGCGACCCATCAATGGAACGAGCAAGAGCACGCAGTACGGCGCGAGCGTGGCGCCGAGCTGTTTGACGAGTTCGCTGGCAAGACCCACGGCTCCGGATCGCTTCGCCGTCTCAGACGCCGCTTCGCCTTGCTCGAGTTGAGGCACGATGTACTCGAGCAACGGACCGATGACTCGCTCGGGATGTTTCGAAGCGACGGTGGCAATAGTGCTCGCGGCCGTTTTGCGCACCGCAACGTCGGCGTAAAGCGCCGCCGCGAATGCCGCCTTTGTCAGTTCAATGACCTTGGGTTGAAGCGATTCGTGGGCAACCGGACCGTAAACCTTGAGCATTTGCAGAGCGTCAACCAGAGTTTGCAACTCCGCGACGCCGGCGGATTCAGACGGCGCCTGCGTGATTGGCTTCACCATGATGTTTGTCAAAGCGCCGAGCTTGTTGAACACGTCGGCACCAAACGTGGATGAAATGGCTCGCACCACCGCCTCCCCTCCTCTGCGGGCGATTGCGGCATCGCTGATGACGTCTTCGTCCACAATGCCCGCGGGTGATTTCTTCTTCTTTGCTGACGCGTCTTCCTCCACCTCGACGTCCTTAGTCGTCCCGGCTTTGAGCGTTTCTTCTTCGTCGCCGCAAACCATCGAGGTGATGTTCTTTATCAGCTTATCATTCGGAGACGGTTTGCGTTCCGCACAGAGCTTCAACATTGACGAAATGGACGCCGCGCCGCGTCCTTGCAAAACTTCGTCGCGTTCGCGGCGTACCGAAGCCATGAGAGGTTGGATAAATGGATTGAGCTTTGGAGGAAGCGCACCGAAACCGACGGCAGCACCCGCGGCTGCTGCGAGCACAGACCCGTGTATCTTCGCCTCCGCATCTCGCAGACGTTGCGCCGATGCGTGGAGGGAACTACGCGCGGTTTCGACCGCTTGATTATCAGACTGCGTCAAAGAAGAAAAAATCAACGTCAGTCAGTAAAACGTCTCCTCGTAAAGGTTGAAGACGAGCGCGAAACAATGCGTTTCGATTGTGCGAGAAAGTTATACTTCTCTCCATCCAATGCTAGGCTGGGGAAACCTGTGACTCTCGGTTTAATGTAGGAGTTGGACACGATTGAAAATCGTCCGGAACCCGAAATACTGCAATGCGCATCGCTGCGCGGGTATGAAGGGCGGAACGTCCAACGACGTCGATCGTCGCAATGCGTCGATCGTCGCGAACAAACTCCAAACGCGACGAGCGCGAAAAGGATAGAAAAAGAAGAAAAACGAGAGAACGAGAGAACGAGATCGAACACGTACCTGTGGAATGGCGGCAGAAAGCGTCGCCGCGGAATCGGCGCCGAAGCCATCCGCTTCAGGACTCGGGACGTCGCCAGTCAGCTTGACCCCGTTCGTCGCAGCGACGCGAAGGAACGCCATGGACTCGCTCTTGACGTACTTGACCATTTGAGCCACTTCGCCGTACGGAGACGGCGAAGGTGCGCTCGGATACGCAGGGTTGGTATTCGCGAGAATGGTACCGAGTTGAGCGCCCGGAGATTGCAAAGCCGGGCGCTGCGGGCCCGGAGGCACGACGTGAAGCCAAAGGTTGAGGAGATGCGCGCCCGCGAGACGCGCGGTGCCTTGAGCACTCGTCAACATACCCGTGACGTACTTTTCCATCGTCTCGACCGCTCCACTGCGTCCGTGAGCCCCAAACGCCGCCGCAAGCTTTGCGAGACACTCCAAGCCGCGCAAACGACCGGCGGTGGTCGCTGGCCAATCTTTCGCAACGGCGCGAATTTCACCCTTGACGCTGGGCGGAGTCGAGACAAAGATGAGTTTGCCTTCACCGCACGCTTTCGCCACCGTCGTCGAGAGCTCTGTCCATTTGCCACCGTGCACCATGAAAGTGGCCTCGATGATGGCGACGGGCACGGCTCGCAAGAGCGCACTCCACGCCTCGGTGGCAGCTTCAGCGCTCGCGCGATCGACGTCGAGCAGAGCTCCCTGGAACGCGTGGCGCATCGCCGGCGCACACGCCTCTTGAACCCAAAGCTGCGTCGAAGCGTCCGGCTCGACGGCGAGCAAACATAACAACGTCTGCCACACGGCTAATCGAACAGACGCCATCGGATGCGCCGCAAACGGCCACAAGCGAGGAACTACTTCCGCCAAGTCTGCGTTTGACTTTTCGCGAGTCGATTGCAACGCGTAGAGTTTGGCGATGAGTTTCATCACTGGCACCGCGCTCGGCGAGAGATCGTCGAGTTCATTGAGCAAACCCCAAAGAGACGACAGCAGCTCGTTGAACTTTGGGTGTTTGGGCAAATGCTCCGCCGCCGGGAGCAGAGACTCGGCGGCGGCTCCTCTGACGTCGTCGTCCGCGTCCACGAGCGCCTTGGTCGCCGCGGGAAGCGCCGCGGGCAAAAGGTCGAGCGCGAGCTCAGATTTCGCAGCCAAAATATACTTCAATCCGAGCAACGCCGAATGACGAACCTCCCACTCTGGTCTCGAGAGCAAAGTGAGCGTACACGAAACGACGGCATCTACGGCGTCTGGGGCGAGCGGTAACAGCGCCGCACCGAGCGCCTGGGCAGAGGTCTCGCGAACTGGGGCAACGGCACCATCCCCGGCGAAATCACCGAAACGATCGAGCGCCAAAATGCACAACAGACGCACGCACATGTCTTCCAACCACGCGGCGTTCGCGTCCCGCGCAGCCTCGATGGTTCCCGGTTCTGGCTTAATGCCCGGCGGGGGCGCCCAAATGGCTGCGCTCGCCGCTTGGTGGCGCAAAACCTCACGCAATGCGGCAGCGGCGCCGTGTCGTTCCTCCCAACCCTCGGAAAACATCATGTACGCGAGCGCCTCGCACGTTCGCGCCAGAGGCCAACCGCCCGCTTCGACTTCCGCCTGCTCTTCGTCATCCTCCTCGGCTTCCGCCTTTTCCTTTTCAATCCTCGCCGCTTCCTCATCTTTTTTCGACCGCTTCGCGTGCGCTGGATCTATGCCTTCTCTGAGCATTCTTTTCGCCTTTCTCTTGAGTTTATTCAGCTCTCGCGCGCTGAGATGGCTATAGTCCACGTCGCCAGTCAAACCGTCGACCGCTTCGGCGGCGCTATCCCCGACGGCAACCTTCTCCTTCACCTCCACCTTGTCCTTGTCGTCATCGAGCAGATCTTCATCTTTAACTAAATCGCTCATTTTCATGTTCTCATCCATCATCGCCCCGGCTTCCGGTCCGAGTTCCATTCCCAAACGTCTCTTGAGCGACGCTTTGGCTTGCGCCAGTCGTTCCGCCTTGGTTCCCGGTCCGTGCTCCAAGTGCCAGCTCGTCCCGCTCGAGCTCAAGAGAATCCCCGCTTTTTCCAACACGGCCTCCACGTTAAACTTTGCAAACGTCAAATCCAACGCATCCGATCCCGTTCCGTACGGCGCGTTCGCGTTCGCCGCGTTTCCTCCTCCGTCTTCGCGTTTCACCGCCGCTTCTTCGCTCTCCAACTTTATCAGCGTCTCCACCGTCGGGTGTTTCAACCGCGACGAGATCTCGCTCAACGTCGCGCTCGCCGCCGTGCGCGTCTCCCACTTTTTACTCCGCAGGTGCGCGCGGACGCGACGAAGAAGGTTCGGTAATTGGTTCGCGTGCGACGCCGCGAGTTCACCGATCTGTCTCGCGGCTTCGCGTCGAGCCTCTAGGGACGACCCGGTATCGAGGAGCCTGATGAGGCGATCGAGACGGGAACCTCCCGCCTCGCCGGACGGCGCCGACATCGGGAGCGCGGTGTCGTCGACGCGGTGTCGTCGCGCAGTGGCGCCGAGACTGTTGGATTTCGCGCGGGCGAGCGCGCGCGTCGTTTCGTTGGTATCGATTGAATGTTTCATTCATTGGTTTTACGCGCGTCGTCGGGCGTGATGGATGCGCGTTTCGGTTTCACATCGTCTGTTTGCTTTTCGTTCTTCTCGTCGCCTCGCGAAGGGCGTCATCGATTCGTCGCCGTCGCCCTGGATTTAATCGACGTCGTCCGCGGCTGAGCCTCGTCCGCCCGGAGCGGCGCCGCCGAACCCGCCGAACGGACCTCCTCCTCCCGGCGCGCCCCCTCCGGGCGTTCCCCCGGGCATGCCGTACGCAGCCATCATCTTTTGAATCACCGGACCAACCTCTGGATCGCTCATGTACTGCATCGCGCTCATCGGATTGGAGAGCATGGCTTGAAACGCTCGCATGACTTTTGGATTTTGCATCGCCTTCATCAAATCGGGATCGGACGCCAACTTTTCCGCCACGCCCGGTGGGACGCCGGGAATCCCGCCGCCCGGGAACCCACCGGGCATTCCCCCGGGCGTTCCCCCGGGCGTTCCACCGCCGCCCGCCGCCGCCGCCGCCGCGGCTTCCGCTTCCGCTCGCGCCTTGACCGTCTCGGCCCGTTTCCGTTCCGCATCCGCCTTCGCGCGCGCCTCGCGTTCCGCTCGCTTCTTCCCTTCCCGCACGTGCATCTCGTGCACGACGCTCAAAACCTTTTTATGAATCTCCCCGTACGTCTCATCGAAATCCGCGTTCAACCCTGCGGAGAGATCGCGGTTGGCGTCGTTCCACCGCCCGAGATACCTGTACGCGGCGCCTCGGATTTTCAACGCCTTGGCCGAATCCGGGTTCATCTTCAGCGCCGCGTCGCAGTCCCGAATCGCCGCGTTCGGTCGTCTCAGCTTGATCAACGCCTCGGCGCGTTTCGCGTACGTCAACGGCGACGGTGAGATGAGTATCGCCGCCGTGTATCCCTCCAACGCGAGCGCGTAGTCGCCGGCGTTAAACGCGTTGGACGCGTCCGTCTTCGCGCGCGCGAGCGCGTCTTCATCCTTTGGCGAAAGTCCATCGTCGCCCGGCGGTTCTTCGTTCCCCATCGCCGGCGCCGACGCGTCGATCGCGTCCTCGGGCATGATCTCGTCGTCGAGAAACGCGTCGTCGGCGTCGTCGTCGGCGTCGGTTTTCGTTTTCGTCGTCGGCGGTGGAATCGTCGCTCGTAAATCCACTTCCAACCACTCTCTAAAAAACGCCAGCGACGGCACGTCCAGGATCGCCGTGTCCTCTCGCGCGCATCGCACGAGGTGTTTCAGCGTTTCCAGCGTCTCCGTCGTCGCCATCGGTCGGTGGTCGGTCGTCCGCGCGGATCAATGCCGCGCGAATGGATGGATGAATGAATGGATGAATGAATGCGTCACACGACGACCGACGACTCGCGTACCGCCTAAAATGTCAGCCGTACTTCGCGCGGCGACGCGAGGGATGATCCTCGGTCGCGTCCGGGGGTATCCGTCGCCCCGCGCGCGCGCCGATGCGTTCACGACGGCGATAAAGGGTGGTGGTCACGATGATGATGATGCATCGGTGACGACGATGGGCACGGCGCGGGAAATGCTCGAATACGCCGCGTCGCGATGGCGCGACGGCGCGCGAGACGAATCGAGGGGCGTGCTCGAACACGGAGACTCCATCGTCGCCCGTAGCGGCGGCGCGGGATCGGGATCGGGGGACGCGAGCTCGAGGTTGGCGAGCGCGCGGGCGCACTTTACGCGAGAACGAGGCGACGTCGTCGGCGCCTCGGACGCGTGCGAAAGAGCGAGAAAGAGTGCGGAGAGCGACGACGACGCGGCGTCGAGCGCGGCGTTGTGGGCGCTGATGGCGTCGAGACGACGACCGAGCGAGGTTTCGTGGGAGGCGATCGAGGGTGGGATGGCGAAAGCTTTGACGCGCGCGAGCGTCGACGGTTCCGACGGTTCGCGATTTTTAGCCTTGTCGGGCGCGCGCGCGTTGGCGGCGTTGACGCGGTTTCGCGTCGAGGACGCGATGGAGAGCGCGACGCGGTGCGAAGAAATCTTGGTCGGACGCGCGAACGCGTTGGAATTGGCGAAAGGACAACCGCACGGATGGTGCGTGGCGACGGCGTTGAAGACGCTCGGACACGCGGCTCGATTGCGGGGAGAGAACGGAAGAGCGATTGAAATGTACGAACGCGCGATGGCGTACGCGGATGACGTGGCTCTGAGCGAAGAAACGGGGGCGATGGCGTCGAGAATCATCGCCGAGGAACTGCGGGTGGATTGTCGGTTGGCGTTGGCGCAGGCGTTGTTGGCGTCGGACGCGGAGGCGACGGACGCCGCGGAATCGTACGCCGCCGGAGCGGTGAGCGCGGCGGAGGCGCTCGGGGACGATAAACACCCGCGCGTCGGCGTCGCCGTCGCGGTGAGCGGGGACGTGTACGTCGCAAAGGCGCTGCGAGCGACGTCTGGGGCTGGGGAGCTCGGCGACGGCGCCGGGGTGATGTTCGCGGAGGGATTGTACAGAAACGCCATCAAATTGACGCATTACCCGCGCGTCGTCGAGGACGCGTCCGCAGCCAAGACGGATCACGAGGCGAGACACCTCTCGGCGGTGCTCCACGCGAGGTATAGCAGTGTACTTCGCGCGTCGGGGGAACAGCGGAAAAAGGAGTCGGAAACGTGGTTGGAGAGCGCGAAACTCCTTTGGCCCGACGAATCCGAAAACGCCGAGGGCGGCGTCGACGGGCGGACGTTGGTCGCCGACGTCGCGCGCAAGCTCGGGAGCAAACACACCAAGACGGTGATTCTAGACACGCAACAAATGACTGCGATTACGCTTTAGATTGATTTTCGATGAATAGTTTACTCTTCGCTCGCTTTACTCATTCTCACCGCGGGAGGCTTTACTCTTTCTACTGCGCGTCGTTCTCGGCTACGTGTAATCGATGATGTTCTCGCTCCGCCCTCGTAAACCCGAGTTCGCGATAGTTCACCCGACTCTCCGCCGTGTCGTTCGCGCCCGCGGGCGAGTGCATCGTCTTTTGCGATGGTCCACTGAGAATGGCGGTGAGATCGCCCCCGGCTTCCGCCGCCCTGAGCGCGGCTTCCAATTTCGCTTCGAAATCGAGCGAAGACGCCGTCGAGACGGTCGGTTTCACCGCAGGTTCGTACTTCTCAGGCGATTTCACGAGCAATTTCGGTTCAAACGTCTTCTTCGGAACCGCGCGTTCGAGCGGTTGTTTCTCCACCGGCGTCTCCGGCTTTGTCATGGCTCTGGCCAACATGCGCTCGAACGCCGCGTCCGACGCCGACAAATCGTCAGCCTCTGGTTCTCGCGCGGCGCACCCCACCGGGGACGCCGCCTCCGCGATGAACACCGGCGCGTTCGCGTCGATATCCATCGCATCAATCACTGGAGATTCAGCGGGAATCGGCGACGACGACGGTACCGGTACCTCTTCCTCTTCTTCCTCTTCTTCAGCCGAGACGCTCGTCCGAACCGGCGAATTCTGTACGCCACCCTTGACGCCAAACATTCGATCTAAACTCACCCCTTTACTCTCCGCATCCATCGCCGCTCGCAATCGCGCTTCGAAAATCGCATTCGTATCCTCCTCCTCGACGATACCGTCGTCGTCCTCCTCCTCCTCGTCGTCATCGTCGTCGTCTCTCTTCTTGACTTCCGGGACGACGACGCGCACTTCGGTTCCCGCGCTCGTCGTCGATACGGACTTCACCACCGCCACGCACGTCGTCGCTGGTTTCCTCCCCGCATCCGCATCACCACCGTCGTCATCGCGCGCGCGTCTCGCGGCGTACACCTCCGCTGTCGGTGACACCGAAAACGGAAAAGATCCATCCGCGGCATCGCCATCGCCATCGCCGCTCTTCCCCCTGGATAACCACGCCGCGCGAGACACGCACAGCGGACTGACGTTGGTGAGATCGAAGAGATCGGCGCGACGGGACATTTTTTTCGCGTTCGTTTCCGCGCGGTCCCAGCCTCCGCGCGACGTCGCGCGACCGGTCTCGCGCGTCGCCGAGTGGCGACGACGGTTCGCGTTCTCCGTGAGCAAATTGAGTCATAACAGCCTTTTTACAATGAAACAACAACTGGCGACGGCGTCGTCGCGCGAGCTAAAATAAGAATGAAGCGCGTTCCCCGCGTCGTCACCGATTCTTCTCGTCGTCGTGCCCGGCGGCGGAATCCGCGGCGAACGCGGCTTCGAGACTGGCGTTTACGAAGAAGCGTTCCGCGCGTTGCACGTCCAACCGGCTTCCGTCCTTTCTGTATTTGCCGCGAACGAGGTTATACATGGTCGTCACGCGATCGACGATGAACCACGATTCATCCACTTCGATGGTTTCCCCGCACGCGGTGTTTTTCGGGAGCTTATGCGTCCCGAGATCTTTCGGCGGGGGCGTGGCGACGCGCACCGCGAAGGGTACCAACCGAGGCGCCGATCGTTTCTGCGCATCCGTCTCCCCTTCGCGCGACGACGACGACGACGACGACGGCGACGGCGACGGCGACGACGACGCGTCGTCCCCGGGAATATCCGCGGCGTCGCCCGACGACGACGCGCGCGATCGAACGACCGAACCGCGTCGGTACCGACGAGCGTTCGTTCGTGCCGACGCACCGAGGGTGCCGATGACGCGTTCGCGTCTTCGTCCTTCACTCGACGCCGACGCCGACGGGTTCGTCGCGCGACAACGCGCGGGGACCATCGCGCGCATGGCGTGATTCACCCGCGTCGGCGCGCTCGGAGGGGAGCGGCGACGCGACGGTGTGTGACGACGGTGTGTGACGACGACGACGATGGGTGGATGGTTTTTAATTTAAATCAAGATGGGGCTTTGCGACGACGACGAAGACAATTGAATTTTTATGATACAAACGAACGAACGAGAGCGGCGACGATTGGGTCTCGTGAAAACAAACGAAACCGCACGACGCCGTCTCGGCTCTACGCGTCGGCGCAGGACATGCGATCGCGGATGAGACGTAAATTTTCCAATTCAACCAACGCCGAAGCGAGGGTGACGCGTTCGGCGGAATCGGCGTCTCTGTCGGCTCGTCGCTGGGACGTCGTCGCCTTATCCTCCGTCTGCGCCTTGACGGCACCGATACCGGTTCCGGCGCTCTCCACCTTGTTGACGATGGAATCGGTGGAGTCTTCGAGGGCGGCGTCGAGGGGTAAGGGCCCGTCGGTATCCTTGCGACGAAGACGCGAAGGCGCTTCCAGAAGCGAGAGTAAATCCGCCGGCGTGTGTTCGACAAACGTCGCCCCACCGGCGGAATTCTCGTCGTCGAGGGCGAACGGGGCGAATTCGACGTCATCATACGCGTTGGCGTCGTCGCCGTTCGGACCGACAGGAGGCGAGCCGCCGTCTTCCGGAAGTGTTCCTCCTCCGCTGACGCGTCTGCCAAACGCGCCGGGCGAATGCGGATAGACGCCGACGACGTCTCGCAGCGACGTACCCAGACTCGAACTCGGGGACCAAGACGACCGGCGGGAACCTCCACCGCCCGAGGAAAACCGACTCGGGAGCGATGGTGACGTCCCGAGACTCGGGATCGGGGACTCGGGACACCCGAGTCCGCCCCAACTGGGCGACGCGGCGCCGACGCCGTGTCTGGAAGCGCCGTGTCTGGAAGCGTTGGCCGACGAGTGACGCGCGTGCGGAAGTCCCGGGGAACACGCGATCGGGGACGCTCGCGGCGTCGTCGGCGATACTGACGGCTCGGGCGTGGTTTGTTGTTGTTTCGACGGCACCACCGCGACGCTGATGGGCTGTTGCTGTTGCTGCGTCTGTTGCTCCATCGACGTGCCGACGTCAATCTTCAAACACGACGCCATCGGTCGTCTTCCCGGTAAACGCGGTTGCGTCACCTCGGCGCCGATGATATTCCTGGACGCGGTGGTACCACCCGACGGAGGCGTCGTCGTCGTCTTGACTGGCGCGGCTTTGAATCCGTAAATCGGCGCGGGTCCGCTCGTCGGCGCGGAATTCGGCGCCGCGTCGTAGCGTTGATTATTCGGACTCGTGTAACTCGCCATCGGAGGAACGACTCCACGATTATCACCCGGCGGTGGTTTCAACGAATCAGACGAGTGCGATGTCGACATCGTCTTCGTCTTCCTCTCGTCGTTTGCTTCGTCGCCGTCGTCGAAACGTAAACCTCTGGATAAACTTCTGAGCGCCGCTTCGCGTTCCGCGGCGCGCGTCATCGTGCTCGCGTCCACCTTGGTCGGCGACGGCGATAAAGACATTTCCCCACCCGCGAGTTCGACGTCGATCCCGCCGCCGTGGAACGACGGTACCAGTGGTGGCGGTGCGGCGACGGCGCTGGCGCTCGCCGCGATGAACCGATCCTCGATATCCTTGACGGCGAGAGAATCCAAAAAGTAGACGCACGCGCGCAACTTGCCTACGGATGTCGCCACGTCGGTGAACGCGTACGTCCTGTAACCCGCAGATTTCCCAGGATGTGCGCCTTCGATCGAAGATGAGATGTCCAAATCACGCACGCTAAAACTAAACCGTCCACCGACGCTCGATCGCGAGGGATGCGCCGCTCTTCTTTGTAACGCGCGAAGCCTCGCCCCGTGCGACGGAAGCGTTCGCAACAACGCCGCGAGCGTCCGAACCATGATGACGCCTCGTTTATACACCACCGACGCGTCTAAATCCTTGTTAAAGTGGTTATTCCCGCCAACCTTATCCCCGTCCGCGCCCAGATGAAACACCCATCGCTCCAAGAGCGCGTCGTCAATCATCGTTTTCCGTTTCGTCGGCGGCGCTTCGTCCTCATCCTCTTCGTCCTCGTCCTCTTCGTCTCTTCCGAATCGAACATCCAACACCACCAACCGCTCCCTGTGCGTCCACGCGTCCCCATCCGCGC
>Ga0255781_10001352_pt1 | contig 20195 bp, 16 predicted proteins | sample 101ome_21_FD_179979 | JGI IMG/M metagenome (GOLD analysis project Ga0255781, IMG submission 179979) | Coastal salt marsh microbial communities from the Groves Creek Marsh, Skidaway Island, Georgia - 101413BT metaG (version 2) | ecosystem: Environmental > Aquatic > Marine > Intertidal zone >... | reverse complement strand
TCATGAGCTCAGCCTCTTGGAGGTACGGGAGCGTTTCCGGGTTCGCACCGAGGCGAAGCGGGTCAAAGCCTGCGAGACGGGTGGGAAACAATCCAAACCGTGCCAACCAAGTCAGTCTATGCACTTTCGACGAGTCACGATTCAAAGAATGACCAAATCCCCAACCAACCATATCTTTCGCAGACGCAAGATACGCGCAGCTACGCTCGGGAGGAGTGCACTCGACACGCAAACATCGCGCCGTGCGCGCCGTGCGCGACGACGCGATGCCGCGATGAAAACGCGCGAGCGAACGCGATCAAATTCTTCTAGCACGTACCGTAATCGCCAGCCATGGTACCGTCGAGGTAGGACGGCGCGACGGCGCCCGGGTACCACATCTCGCGGTCCGCACCGGCAGCGCGAACGCCGAGCGCACCGCGCTTGGCAGACTTGAGCGCCGGCTTGGACGCGGCGAGCTTGGTCGCGGCGACGGCGGATCGAGCGGAAAGGGACATCATCTTCTCTGAGGGTTTGAGTGAGAGGTTCGCGAGCGAACGAGTGAGGCGTCGGGCGTCGCGGTCGCGGGTGAGGAGGGAGTCGCGATCATTCGGGTGAAATGCGAAGGAACCCCCGTTTTTTTTCGTTTGCCTCTGCTTTGGCGATACCGCGCTCTTTGTCAAATTTAACATTATCAAAGAAACAAAACACGGGATTTAATGAAAAATTGAAAAATGGAATTTGATATGCTGAAGGTGGTATAGAATGTGAACCGTTAGTCCGATGTTTTCTAAGATGTTTGTACGCGCATTTTGTAACGACCACGGGCCGCGCGGCTCGCACGCGCGTTCGGGGCGCGTCGACGACACAGACGCGCGCGCGATGGGTCGCGCGCGACGCAGAATGACCCGTCGGGGTCGTGCGCGCGTCTCGAGGAGGTGGATCGCGGTGTTGGTCGCGGTTTCGGCGGTGGTGTCGCTCGTGAGCGCGCGGGCGGAGGAGTCATCTTCATCTTCCACTTCGGTCGACGCGTCGGCGTCCACGGAGGGTGACGCGTCGGCGACGAAGAAGAATGACGCAGACGAGGCGCTGACGCGAGGAATTCGCGCGTTCGAACGATGGGTACGCGCGCCGGCGACGTTGGGCGGGGATGAGGCTGAGGTGTCGGGTTCCGTGCGCGTGTTGGCGCGAACGGCGGGCGCTGGACGAGGCGTCGGTGTGACGGCGAACGTGAGCGTCGGAGAGTTGCTGCTATCGATGCCGCTGGAAAAGTGCGTGTCCACTGCGAGCGCGAGGGCGGATCCGGGGATCGGGGCGGCAATTGCCGGGTTGGAGGCGACGACTGAGAGTATATTATCGCTGCACCTATTGCACGAGGCGTTTGGAAGAGGCGCGAAGAGCAGTTACTTTCCCTGGATTAGATTACTCCCGAGGAGCGTGGACAGCACGATTGGTTGGAGCGAAGAAGAGCTCGCCGAGCTCGAGGGATCGAATCTGTTCACGTTCACCAAGGTTATGAAGGAAAGCTGGAGCTCGGAGTACGCCACGCTAGACTTGCCAAGCCTCGGCGAAAAGTTCCCAGATGTCTTCGGTGGCGATCACGCGGAAAACTACTCGTTTGATAAATTTATTTGGGCCATGTTTGTTGTTTGGTCCCGTGCGATAGATTTAGAGACTGGCAGTAAGGAGGCACCGACGACGAGAGTGCTCGTGCCGTTTCTAGACATGGCGAATCACGCTCCGCAAGGCAAACTTCGTCCAGAGTGGGACGCGACGTCCAACTCGATCAAAGTGTACGCCGCGAGCGCGTTTAGAGAGCGAACCGAACTTAGATTTGCATACGGCGAAAAACCATCGCAGTATTTTCTGCTGCAGTACGGTTTCATTCCAGAAAACAACCCGCATGAATGCGTAGAGGTGACGGTTCACATCAACGAGAACGATCCCTCGCGAGATAAAAAGGAAGAAATCTTGCGCAAGCACGGTTTGGATCCTCGAACGAGAAACTTTGAATGGAAACCCAAGGGGCTAGATTACGATTTACTCGCCGCTACGCGAATCATAGTGATGGATGACGAGGAAATCCAGGACGACACCACGGTGACTCTCGCCGTCAGCGGGGCGTCGGCGAGCGCGGTGAACGACGCGCGAACAAAGGCTGTGTTACTCAAATCCATATCGAGTTTCTTGGAAGCGTATCCAACCACTTTAGGGGAAGATAACTTGTACGTCGCTCGGGTGAATAACGCGACCGCTGAAGAGCTTCCAGGGAAGCGTAAGCGGTTTGCGGTTTTACTGCGCATGCGCGAGAAGCAAATTCTGCTCGCATCCGCGAATACAATTTTCAAGGAACTCCCCGATGAAGATTCCGCGCTCGTGGACGATGCGTGCAATCGTTTCTTCAAAGATGAATTAGAGAAGTGTGCGAAGCGAGCGAATGGGACGATGTTTGCCGCTTACGAGCGCGCGTCGTTGTCAACGTAAAGTTTGGATTACAAAGCACTTATTTTGTGTCAAGGTCAACGAATCATTTAGTCTCATCAGATAGTCAAGTGTCATTATAACCGTAGCTCTTAGTAAGGTCGATGACGATCTCCACCGCCGCGGCGACCTCTGCCACCACCACCTCTTCTCGGGCCACCCTGTTGGAAGGCGTACGCGAGCTGGCCGCCCGGCAAGATGACTGGTGTGGCGTTTTGATGCGCGCGGCCAGCGCCAGACCATGAGCGCGGAGCGATACCACCGCCGTACTGACCGGCACCGGATCTATACTTGGACCAGTCATCGCGACCGCCTCTCATGGGACCACCCTTACCGGCGTTCGCGTTCTTCGGCTTGGCGTCGCCGCCACCGCCGCCGGCGCGCGGCATTTTTCGAGCCAGAGACACTTCAAAGTCAGAACCGTCGACGCTCGAGGTGAAGCGACCACCCTTGCGACCTTCTGGAGCGCCTTCAATCGGATCACACTCGGCAAGAGCCTTTTCGGCATCCTCAGACTTGGCAAAGAGAACCCATCCCACCTTTGGCTCGCGCGTCGTCCTGACGACAACCTCTTGGATTGCGCCGAATCGAACAAAGCTCTCCTTGAGCGCTTCCTCCGTCGCGTTCGCGTCGTTCAAGTTACGACAGTGGATCGCGTTCGTCGCCGGTTTCTCCTTGGCCTGGGCCCAAGACACAGAGAGTCCTGCCTCTGGATCCTTGGCGATGGTCAACTGAATCTCCTTGTTCTCCTTTAAGTTTTTCATAAAACGTTCCGCGCACGCCTCGTTTACGTACGACGCAAAGCCAGAGCCGCTGTTATGTCCCTCCTCCTCCTTGCCCTTCTTCGGTCGACCGAGCTCGAAAAACTCCAAACCAGCGCCAAACTGCCTCAATCCCTCCACCACTTCCATGCGCGTCGCGTCCCTCCTCAACCCCGTGACGTGCACTCTGTACTTGCACGGCTTTAACGACGCTCGAATCTTCTGCTTCTTCACCTCGCACTCGCTCGCCGCGATGCACTCGATCGCCTTCATCGCCGCCTCAGCGCTCTCATACCTCGCAAACGCGTACCCACGATGTTTCCCCGACGTCCGATCCTTCACGAGCTCGAACCCGTTCGCCCCGGTTTCCGCTCCGCACTTTTTCAGCGCCGCGCGCACCTCCGATTCCTTCGCCTCGAGCGGGACAGATCCGATGAACACCTCCGTGTCCCGTCTCGCCCGCGTCGCCACCAGCTCGTCCGCCGCGTCCGTCGCCGTCAACACGCTCAGTTCCCCTCGCGAGTCGTACGCGTCGTCGTCGTACGCGTCATTCGTCGTCGTCGGTTGTCCATCCACGTCCATGATCGATCGTTCGTTCCTTCGTTCGTTCGTTCGTTCCCACGCTCGCGCTTCGTTTCCTTCCTTCTCGACCAAACCGATCGTCGTCGTCCGCTCGCCTATCCGCTCGCTCGTCTATCCGCGCCCTTATCCGTCCTCAACGTTCGACTCGGTGCGAAACGATCCGTCGGCGTGTGAAGCGAAAAGACCCCGAGACGATTCGATTCGATTCGAGATCGGGTTCGGGTTCGGGTTCGGGTTCGGGTTCGGGTTCGGAACGGCGGCGAAACCGAACCGAACCGAACCGAACCGAACCGAATCGCGCCCGGGCGTCTCACTCCCCGACGACGGCCGGCCGACGGATCGCTCGCTCGCTCGGGGTTTGCGTTTAATTTAATACGGCCGGAACAGCGCGCGTGGGCGTTCGCGAATCGATCGCGTCGGCGGCGGCGGCGGCGTGAATCATCGATCGCTTTTTGGAGGAACGAACGAACGCGACGGCGCCGCATCGATTCCATGGCGACGAAGGATGACGGAACCGACGGACGCGGCGACGACGACGCGGCGAGAACGGCGTTCGAGACGATCGCGAACGACGAGTCGCGTGACGCGGACGGGATGGAACTCTTCGCGAGGTTGGCCGCGGCGGCGGGCGCGAGCGAGCGGCGAGACGTCGCGGAGTGCGTGGAGGCGACGAGGAAGAAGGACGGGCGGCGGAGCGTGGTCGTGGACGTGCGATCGCCGGGAGAGTACGAAAAGGGACACATTCCGGGGGCGGTGAACGCGCCGTTGTTCGGTAACGACGAGCGGGCGGCGGTGGGGACGGCGTATAAGAGTAAGGGTCGGGGCGAGGCGATGGTTTTGGGCATGTCGTACGCGGCGCCGCGTTTGGATGAAATCGTGCGAACGGTTGAGGCGGCGTGCGAGGCGGCGTCGGCGTCGTCGTCGGCGTCGCGCGAGGGTGAGGAGGATGGGAAAGGTGGTGGTGGTGGAGTGAGTGACGTGTACGTGATGTGTTTTCGCGGAGGGATGCGGAGTTCGTGCGTGGGATGGTTGTTGCGCGAACGCATGCCCGGGCGTCGGATTCACGTCCTCGAAGGAGGTTACAAAGGTTTCAGAAGGTGGGTGCTCGAGCGGTGCGGCACCGAGAGCGGGTTCCCGGCGCCGAGGGTGTGCGTGATCGGCGGGCGAACTGGGGTTGGGAAAACGCGCGCGCTCCTCGCGCTGCGGGCCAAGGGTGAACAGGTTATAGATCTCGAAGGATTGGCCAATCACGCCGGAAGCGCGTTTGGGTGGGTTGGACGCGCGCCGCAACCGACGTCTGAGCACTACTCCAACTTGGTGGTTTGCGAGTGGCACTTTATGGATCCGAACAAGTGGGTCTTCATCGAAGACGAAGGTCCGCACGTTGGAAGGTGCTCTGTCGATCCGAAACTTTTTGAGCGCATGCGTTCGGCGCCGTTGGTTTTACGCATGGTGGCGTCTCGCGAGCTTCGATTGCAAACGCTCGTCGACGATTACGCGACGTCCGAGCTCACGTCCGACCCAGAGTGGTTACCCGCGATGCGCGAGAGCATCGAAAAGCTCGTCAAGCGACTCGGCGGCGATCGCGTCGCCGTGATTCGCGACAAGCTGGAAATGGGCGATTTTTCCGCCGTCGCCGAAGGCTTGCTCGAGTACTACGACGGCTTGTACGACAAGCACCTCATGAACAAGCGTAAAGACCGCCGCGGCGCTCGCAGCGCCAACACCGACACCGCATCGACGGCAAACGACGACACGTGTTCCATAGCCTCCACATCCACCGTTTCCGTCGGAGAAGAACGCGGCGGGACCGTCGTCGACGTCCATTGCCACCCCGACCCAGCCGGGAGAATCGACGAAGACGTCCTCGTCCGCGACGTTCTCCTCGCCGTCGGTCTCTTCGAATCCCGGATCGACGACCAAGACCCACTCGCCGAGTAGCGTTTGCAATTTAATTTCAACATCACACGCACATCACTCACCACGGGCACCGAGCACCGGGGAAAAACCGACGACCCGGTCCGGTTCGGTTCGGTTCGGTACCGACGGGCGGGCGGGCGTGACGTGCTGACTCAGCCCGGTGTCGAAAAAGAGCGCAATTACGACGCAGTGCCGACACAACCGACCGCGCGCGCGACCGCGACCGCGAACGACGGACGACGCGCGAACGCGCCGAGGAATAAAAAAACGTACCACTCGATCATGTTCTCTCTCACCGCCGCCGGGCCGTGCGCGACGCGCGTTTCGACGTCATTGCGCGTCAAGAATCAGCATCCGCGTCGACGCGCGACGACAATCGTCGCGTCGACGAATTGGTCGTTGGATTACGAAGGATGCTCTGGTAAACGAAACGATGACGACGGAAAAGTGCTCAAAGGTGGGAAATCCGTGACGTGCCTGACGGTTCCGATCGACGTGTCGGCGCTGATGACGACGCGCGAGGGCGATTTGGAGTTTGAAGGTGAAAAGTTGCGCTTTGAGCAGAGCGGACGCGGAGACGCGTTGGTCGTCCAGTCGTTGCAAGGACGAGCCGTTATTGACGGTCAAAAGATTGGAAAGGGTAAGAAGATCAAGGTAAAACCGGGATCGAAGATTACTGTGGATAAAGAAGCGTTTACGGTGTATCGTAACGCGCACGCGCACGCGTAACGCGGTCTGACTCTGTCTAACCGCCTACAGCCTTTGTCGTACCCGCGCTCTCTTCCGCACGCCAACTACTACTACTACTACTGCGCTGTACTGTACTTTCACAACTGTTGTACTACTCGCTACGCGACGAATGAACCAAATTTTGTAACACCAGATACGACGATCGAGCCTCAGGTTCGCGCTCTCAGGGGGCGCGTAAAACCTTGATGATCCCAGCCGAGTTGGCGGCGATGAGCGTGGAGTCGTCGTTTCGCCACGTGCACGCGCTGATGAATCTGCGAGCGTCGCTTTGCTCTTTTGAAAAGTCGACCGACGCGATCGGTAAAGGAAGATCCTTGCGGTAGATGTAAACCTCGTTGGTTTCGCTCCCGCACGCGATGTGGTCGTTGGAAACGGTGAGACCGACAAAGTTTCTTTCGTTGACGTGCCCTTTGAGGGCGCAGGAGAGCTCGCCTTTTTGCGCGTTCCACACGTTGATGGCGTTATCCGTCGAAGCGCTCGCGAGCTCGTTGGCGTTGAGAAACTTGACGTAACTCACCGCTTTTTCGTGACCGCTCAATACCTGAAGCGGTTCGTTGATCCGCCGCAAATCAAAGAGGTAAACCTTTTGATCGACGCATCCGACGGCGATGGAGTGCGCGCTCTCGGGAGAGTACTGCGCGCAGCACACGTTGGCTCGCATGTCAATCTCGTGCACGCTCCCGGGCTGGTCTGTGTTCCAAATTTTCACCAAACCGTCATCCGAACCGCTCACGAGCAGACGCGGGTCTGATTTGCAGTAATCCACCGTCCAAATGCGTTTTTCGTGCTCTTCAAACTCGATAACGACGCTCTTTCGTTCGACGTCCCAAATTGAAACTACGCCTTCGTAATCGCTCGCCGCGATGTGCTCGTTGACAAACTTGTTATAAGACAAACAAGAAATCTTTGACGACGCCGTGATTTCATCTCTGGCGTGTTGCGAGCCGTTTAAGACGTCGCCGAGGTTGTAGAACTGAATGCGCTTGGAGACTCCAGCCGTGGCAAAGTTTTCTTGTGTCGAGTCAAACTCGATGCTGCTCACAATCGTGCTCGGATTTGCCGGGTCGCCGTCGCTTATCTCAGCCGCAACCGTCATCTGTGAATACCGCTTAAAGGTGTCGATGAGCGCGGAAAAATCTTCCATGGCATCCGAGTTGTGATTAGACTCTCCGTCTTCATTGGTACCGCCACCTCTCGCGCATCGTCTGTTTGAGTACCACGTCTGAAGTTCGTTGAATTGCTGCAGCACTCTTCGTCGTTTCGCCGCGTCAGTGACAACCTGAGACGTCGACGCCGCGCTCGTCTCCGACGTCAACCCCAACGCCTGCATTGCGTGCGCAATCATTCCTTTATCTCGTGTCTCTCCTTGGCTCTTCTTCTTCGTCTCCGCATCGCGACTCGGGGATTCCTCCCCCCCCAACGCTCGAATTTCCCTCTTCACCGCGTCGATATCCGCGTCCAAACACCTCAGCTCTCGCTCCAACGCCGCCGCGCTCTCTCGTTTCCTATCCCTGCTCTCCAACAAAAACTCCTTCAAAACCTCTCTCGACGCCGCCCGCGACTCCAAAACCATCTCTCGGTGTCTCTCACCCAAATGTTTCACCAACGGAGTCAACGCGTCCAGGCTCGTCGGCGCGCTCGCTTTTTCTCTCGCGCTCCTCAATTCGGCATCCGTCTCCCGAGCGCGGCGCATCTCTTCCACCATGGCCTGCACCGCCGCGTTTGGGACTAGCTGATTCGACGTGAACCCCATCGAACACGTCGGACACCGCGCGGCGCGCGTCGATCCGTCTTCCGCCAAAGCGGAAGCGTCCAACGCCGCCGTCGCGCACGCGTGACAAAACGTGTGTCCGCACGCCGCCACGCAGTGCGGATTCACGAACAACGACAGGCATATCGGACACGTCCCGTGGGTTTTCAGTATGTTCGACAGCGAACTCGCGTCGGCGTCGGCGGCGTGACGCGTCGTCGGCGGTGGCGTGTCGGTGTTGTCACGCATGTCTACGTCGACTGACGTCATCAGTGTGCGTTCGTGCGTTCGTTCGTGTTCGCACGAATGTCTCGTATCTATGACGACACGTATCTATGACGACACGCACTGACGACGACGTTTACGTGTTTGTGGAACGTCAGTCGTTCGGTCGGAGCGACGACGAGTGACGTTGAGTGACTTGCGCTTTTTCAGTCGCTGGTGCGCGTTTGGCTATGACAACATTGAACTACCGCTACTACTCTAATTGATTGAAGAGATTCGACGGTGGACGCGATGACGCCCCGTCGAGTCACCCGGTGGATGTCCCGCCGCGAGGGGGTTTGCGAGCGGCGACGAGTCGGTTCGCGACGTCGCGCCAAAAAGCCGATTCGTCCTCGTCGGCGTCTACGTCGACGCCTCTCTGTCGAATGAGTTCGAAACGGCTGTCTCTTCTGTACGCGACGGATGTAAACTTGATGACGCGGGACGCGGGTGAGGAGGAATTACCATCACCGCCGGGGTTGGATTCCACGATATCGGGGCGGACCCAATCAGCACCGAGTCTGAAGATGCCTTTGAAGCGAATCACGTCGGCGCGCGCGAGGAGAAATTCATCGAAAAAAGCCTTGAGTAACGGCCGGACGAAAACGTCGTCGACGTGAAAAGCGTACCCGCACGACGCGAATGCATCCGTCGTCGTTTTCACCATCCACGGGTTGCCGTTCGGCGTGAGCACGGGTTTCATGACAAAGGGTCCGGCGCTCGTCGACGTTTGGACGTCGGCATTCGCGTCCGCAGCCATGTCTCTCCCCGTCCACCCGCACTCCACATCGAGTACGTCCGCATCCACCGTTCCGTCCGGAAACCGCTCTGAAATCACGAAAACCTCCGCTTTTTTCGGCCAAAACGATCGTCCAAACTCCTTGAACCCCTCGATCGCGTCGTCGGAATTGTCCTCTTGCGCGCGGTCGCCAAACGAGCCGACGAGCGCGTCGGCGCATTCGCACTGTTTCCTCCACAACTCCCCCATGCGCACCCCACCTCCTTGCCCACCGCTGCGAAATTCCCGCACATCCACCACCGCAATCGTCGCCCGAACATCCACGCTCTGCGCGAGGTGTTCCGATCGCAACGCGTCGATGACGCGTCCGGCGTCGCCCATTCCGCTCGGTTCGACGAGCACTCTGTGCGGTTTGTACCTTCTCAAAACCTGCGCCACGGCGAGCGTAAACGGCGCCGCCGTCGCGCAACACGCGCATCCACCGCTCACTTGACGCACGATGATTTTATCATCACTCGCGCCACCCTTCGCGCCGCCACTCGTACCGCCGACGGCGTCGTCAAAGAGCGCACCATCGATTCCGAGCGCACCGAAATCATTCACGACGACTGCCCAGGTTTCATCCGCGGGTTTCGCGTTTGAAAGCAGAGACGTGATGAACGTCGTCTTCCCGGCGCCGAGGACGCCGGTGATGACGTTCACGGGCGTTCGCATCGCGACTGCGTCGGCGTCCAACAGTGACGACGCTTTGTGCACTGAATTTCATTCAAACACAGCTGTCTGTTGTCGGTTCGAAAAGATGTCACACACCGACGCGCGATGCACACGGCGAACGAAGCGACGTGTTCCATCGTGCGAACGCGGTGCGACGTCGTCGACGACGCGCTGCGAGGCGGGGTGCGGACGAAACAAATCACCGAACTCGTGGGAGAGGCGGGAAGCGCCAAGACGCAACTGTGCGCGCAGTTGTGCCTGAGCGCGCAGATTGACCTGCGAGAGTGCTCGGTGGTGTACGTGCAGACGGATGGGGGTAAACCGCCGACGGCAGTGATGCGTCGGATAGCGAGATCGAAGCGGTTCGTCGAGGCGTTCGGTTCGGAGGAGGCGGCGACGGGGAGTTTGGAGAGGGTGTACATTGTGAAGGCGTTGGGAGACGCTCGGGCGTTGTGGGAAACCTTGGTAGATTTGAGTGCGGTGTTGCGGTATCCCGCCGATCCGCGAGCGCCGGTGAGGATGATTGTGATTGATAGCGTCGCGGCGCCGTTTAGGGACGGTGATGAGGATGAAGGTTATGGAGGAGAAGGCGGGCAAGCGGGAAGCGGCGGCGCGAGCGCGAGCGGCGCTGGAAAGGATAATGGATGGGCGTACGCGGTGAAACGAGCCGGTTTACTGCACAAGATGACAATGTTATTAAAGGAATACGCCACGTTGCACGATTTAGCGGTGGTGGTGACGAATCACGTGGTGGATTCGATGCGTGGGGATGGCTTTGCGGGAGACGCCGACGTCGCTTCTCGTGCGTTGGGAGAAGCCATCAGTAGTGGTAGAAGAGTGCTCCCGGCGCTCGGCGTCATGTGGGGCAACTGCGTCAACACTCGATTATTTCTCACTCGATACGCCAAGCGTTCGAATCGAGGTCTCGACGACGCTGACGAAGACGTCGTCGGTCGTCGATTAAGTGTCGTCTTTGCGCCGCATTTGGCCGAAGCGACGGTGGAGTTTACGCTTCGAGACGACGGTGTCTGGAGCGCGACGCCGGCGCGGTAATTGCTTGATCAACGAACGACGACCACGATGATATATTCTTAATTCTTTCATTGTATTCTAGCCAACGCACGAAATGTAACAAGAAACGAAGAAACGCGTACAAAAACCAACGAACCTCACTAATCACCCGCGCGCGAGTTCGCAGTCACCATGACATCGAACGCCGCCGTCGTCGAAGTGCCCGACGAGGCGCTCTCGCGCCTCGATGTGGACGATCATCGCGCGCGCTGGCGCTCGCTCGACGCCCTGCTGCGTCGAAACGGACGATTCGTTGGACCCGGGTTCGTTCCGGGTGATGACACCGTGAGCATTCTTCGCGACTACATCCGCGTGCTCGTCGTCGGCGCCGGTGGTCTCGGGTGCGAACTGTTAAAAGGGTTGGGTGCGTGCGCGACGCGATGACTTTTACGATGCGACGCGACGGGCGAGAAACGCGTGAGAGGGCGGGCTAGTTGAAGTGAACGCGTGTCGACTGACAGTTATGAGCTTTGCATTTGGTTTGTATCTTACGCCGCAGCGTTGAGTGGGTTCGCCAAGCTAGACGTCATAGATATGGATACCATAGACGTCACAAACTTGAATAGACAGTTTTTGTTCCGCGCCGAGGACGTCGGGGCGAGTAAAGCGGAGACGGCGGCGAAAAGGATTCAAGAGCGCGTAAGTGACTGCGCGGTGCAAGCACACCACGGACGCATAGAGGATCAACCGGATGAGTGGTATAGGCAGTTTGACATCATAGCGCTGGGGCTGGATTCGCTCGAGGCAAGGGCATACATTAATTCCGTCTGCTGCTCATTTTTAATGTACGATTACGAAGGAAACGTCGTGCCGTCGAGCATTAAACCGATGGTGGACGGCGGTACAGAAGGCTTCAAGGGTCACGCAAGGGTGATATTGCCCGGAATGACGCCGTGCTTCAACTGTACCATGTGGCTTTTCCCGCCGCAGACAACATTTCCGTTGTGTACGCTGGCAGAGACGCCGCGTAACGCGGCACACTGCATAGAATACGCGAAATTAATACAATGGCCCGCCGAGAGATACGGGGAGACGTTTGATCCGGACAAAGTTGAGCACATGACTTGGGTGTACAAAAAAGCACTGAAACGAGCTGAAACATTTGGAATCCCTGGCGTGACGTATTCGCACACACAAGGGGTGACGAAAAACATCATTCCAGCCATTCCTAGCACCAACGCCATCATCGCGGCCGCTTGCGTCATCGAAACGCTCAAGCTGGCGACAATGTGCGCAGATGGCATGCGCAACTACATGATGTACATTGGCACAGACGGTGTGTACTCACACACAGCTGAATACGAGCGCGACAGTTCTTGTCCGGTATGCTCACCAGGCGTGGCACACAGCGTATCGATCGATGTGACTTTAGAGGAATTCATGGCGTCAATTGTCGCGGCGCATCCAGATTTGCTCGAGCAACCGAGCGTGAGCTTCGGCGGTAAGAATCTATACCTTCGCGGTGTTCTCGAGTCAGAGTTTGCAGAAAATTTGACGAAACGCATGATTGATCTCATGGAGGGACAATCGGAGGGACTCCTCATGGTGAATGATAAAAAATTGAAAAAGGCGTCGATGAGACTTCGACTCTCATTTTCGCCATAGTGTAACATTACAGATAGCGTGCATGTTCGCATTCAAATTAAAATGTATCAGACTCTCTATGGTTCCTCAATCTCTGCGTGCGCAGCGGCTATAAGATCTGAGGCAGCTTTAATTTTATCCAAATCACCGGCAAAGAACTTCGCCAAACCAGCTTCTATGCTTCTCGCGTGCTTTTCGGTCATTCCAGCGGCGGCTAATTTTTCCGACGCACTCATCATCATTTCCCTTTCACCCTCCCTTTCAGCCTCGTTGGTCGGCGTCGACTCCACTCTAGTAGGTTGCGATTCCATCACGTTGGTTTCATTGGTCGATTTATTCATCTCTTCGATGGTGACGTCCGTGATGGTAATGTTGCGCACCGTAATGGTCGACGTACTCTCGGAGAGCGCGTCCTCAGCAGCCGGAAGCGCGAGTCTGGTTTCATTCGTCGATCCAAAAGTGTCCGCATCCACGGTTCCAGACTCAAAGAGAGTGACGTTGTCGAGTTTGTAGAACTCGTGATTGCCGATGCGGCAGCACCAGATCCCCAACCTGATTTGCTTTGTCGTCTTTGACTGAGATGAAGTCGTGACGCCAATAACCGTGTCAAAGTGCAAAAACTTTACGTTGTCCGCCGTGGAAAGATCCTGGACCAACTCGTCCAACGTTTCCGCCGGCTTCGCGAGTTTGACACTACTAGCCTTGCGGAAGACGCTGTTTCTCGCTGGAACGCACGCGTCACCGTTCGAGTCAATAATCTTTCCATCCTTGTCGCGCTTCTCGTAGCACATGGCGTACTCTTCCGGAATTTCCACCGTTTTGGAAAAGGACACACTCGGCGCGACGCTCACGCGGCGGACGTTCTCCGGCACGACGCTGTCTTCCGGTAAGTGCGGGTTACCAAGGAAGGAGAACTCTCTGTACTCCTTCATGAAGTCGGCCCCGTAACTCTCCATCGCCAAGACGTGATCGGCAGGACAGATGAACGGCAAGCGCATCAACGACCCAGGGAATCGGCCGCGGTGAGGGAACCACGCGCGATCGAGTCCGCAAAAGAAGGGTGGGAGAATGAGCACTCGTCCCAACTTTTTCGCGATCGCCGCAGCCTCGTAGAGCTGCGCGGCCTGGTGTTGGACCATTCGCATGTGCTCGCGAATGATTTCGTCGCCCTCCTGGAGAGATGGCGTGTTCTCAGGGTGAGGATGCCCAAGTTTTTCAAACTCCTTCACATCGACATCCTTCAGAACGCGCGGCGTGTACGACATAAACTTGACGTCAAAGTATTCTGGCACGTCGCGATCGCCGAGCCACTGGTTTGACTCGCGCATGCGGTTCCTCTTGCCCGGAGTGCCTTCGTACTGAAATGTCGCGTGCATGGCGTACGGATTCAACTCGAGGAGCTCGGGAAGACGCTGCGCAAAGTACGTGTGGCCATTGTTGAAGAGCGCGACGGGTAGGACACCGAGTTTGATCTTGCCATCGTACATGCTCCACACGCCGCTCCCATCGCTCTCCGAGCACCCGCCTCGCTTCATGAGGTTGTTAAACTCGGCTTGATCCCACAACTTGTCATCCTTCTCCAGATTATCCACCCACTCGCGGGTAATCTCTTGACTACCCTCTGTCGATCGGAACCACATCATTCCAATGTTTGCAGTGCCACCGCACGCGTTGTACTCCAAACCTTCATCGCCAAATCTGTGTTGCGCTTGCTCCTCTCTGGCGTGCGTGTCATTCTTCAAATTATCCGTGCTCACCAAAATGTCCGCCTGCGGATACCTTCTAAAGAATGGAATCGGGTTCCTCAACCACGTCACGTCGATGTCCGAAATCAACACGTCCACGCCCGTCTTGGTAAAGTCGTGAATCAACCGAATCTTATCCCGTCCCATCTTGTGGAAATTCTTCGACCCCCACCCGAAATCCTTCTTCACCGCCGCCGAATCGATCCCTTGCGATCCCATCAACCACGTGTTCACTCCCACCTTTCGTAACCGCGTGTACATGTCCTCGTCCATCGCACCGACGAGGTAATTCGTCGCTCCCGCCGCTTCCAAGTGCATCACCCAGTTGATGGCGAAATCGTAATAGTGCGAGTTGGCCCACGTCACGATCACCGACCCATCCTTGGCGACGCGATCGACCAATTCCTTGGAAATCCCCGTGCTTAAATGTTTTCTATGCACCGGCGTCGACGCCCCAGCGTGCGATCCGATCGACCGCAGCGCCCGTCGTCCCCCGACCGCGGCGCCCGAATCGCCCATCATCATCATCGCGTTCGCGCGCGTAGCGCTCGTCGCCGCCGTCGGCGCACCACCGCTCACGCACGCGACGACGCACACCGCGCACGCGACTACCACGCACAGCACCGCGCGCATCGCTCGACGCCCCCGCTCGCCCCCGCCCGACCGCTCGCCCCCACCGCTCGACGACATCGCGTCGGGCACCATGAAGCGCTTCCTCCTCTCAACACCCGATTTCTCGGCCGATTTCTCGGCCGACGCCGACGCCGACGCCGTCCCACCGACGCCGACGTCGTCCCACCGACGTCCAGGATCGACGCGACGCGTCGGTATCACGCGCACGACGCGCGTCGCGAGGTGTCGCGCGCGAACCGTTCGTTCGAAAGCCTACGATGGACGGGCGGATCCGCGAGTCTCGGAGTCTCGGAGTCTCGGAGTCTCGGAAACGTCAGTGCGCGCGTCGGCGTTTCCGAGACGGCACACCGTGCCGTTCGACGACGGGCGACGACGACGACGAAGCGACCGACGGAGGACGGAGGACGAGGGATAAACGAATCGATATAAAAATCATGCGCGCGGCGCGCGCGGCGTCGCTCGCGGCTCGACGGACGACGACGACGACGCTGACGACGACGACGCGTGTGGCGGCGGGTGGACGACGACGGGTGAATCACGCGCGAAGGTGCGGTGGTGTTTCGACGTCAGCGGTCGGGAGACGGGAAGTGGAGGACGCGGAGACGGTTGAAGCGCGACGGGTGGCGTCGGCGGGGCAGGTGAAGCTCGTGCAGTGGTACCCGGGACACATTGCGCGCGCGGAGCGGCTGTTGAAGGATCAACTCAAGGGCGTGGACGCGGTGCTGGAAGTGCGGGACATTCGGTTGCCGCACGCGACGAGTCACCCGGGGATCAAGGATTGGTGCGGGGATAAACTGAGAATCGTCGTGTTGAATCGGGCGGATATGGTGAGCGATCGAGAGCGGGCGCAGTGGGTGAGTCAACTCAAGGCGGAGGGGGAGACGCGCGTGGTGCTGACGGACGCGCGGGCGGGTAAAGGGGTGCGAAAGGTGAAGGAATTGGCCATGGAGGTGAGCGAGGAGATCAACGCGAAGAGAATCGCAAAGGGTTTGCTTCCGAGACCGGTGAGAGCGGCGGTGGTGGGGTACCCGAACGTCGGGAAGAGCGCTTTGATTAATAGACTGGTGGGCAAGGCGGCGTGCGCGAGCGCGCCGAGACCGGGTGTGACGAGAGATTTGAGATGGGTGCGCATCGGTGGGGATCTCGACCTGTTGGACGCTCCCGGGATTCTTCCGGCGAGAATTCACGATCAGCGCGCGGCGTCTCGGTTAGCCATGGCGAACGACATCGGTGAGGCGAGTTATATCGCGAGCACGATGGCGGCGGCGATGATTGAAGAGCTCAAGCTTCTTCCGACGTGGAAGTCCATCATCAAGCCGGGCATTGTCCGTCGTTTCAAGGTGGAGGACGTCGATCAAATCACGGGTGAGGAGTTTGTTCAGAGATTCGCCGATCGAACGAGCGGTGGAGATGTTGAAAAGGCGGGAATTCGCATGCTTAACGATTACCGCGGCGGTCACGTCGGCAATTTTTGCCTTGAGCTGCCGCCGCCGCGGCGCGCGACTTGATTTTTTTGGTTTAGGTACTGTAAAATTAAACGCAATGTTTCTTTTTAATCACCACTGTTCACCGACGGATTCGTCTCGCATCTTGCGCCCGCGCCCTTTGCTTCCGCGCGCCATGAACCGCGTCGGCGAAAACGGTCGAATGTCGATATCCGTCTCCCCTCGCGTGATCAACTGCGAGATGATTTCACCCGTCACCGGGGACCACAGGATACCCCAACAGTTGTGCGCCGTCGCCATGTACGCGTTAGAGATTCCATCCACCGGTCCAAGGATCGGCATGGCGTCTGGTGCGCACGGCCTCATGCAAGCTTGCGTCACGTCTGGTTCTTTACCGCCGCCACCGATCGAGTTGGACATCCCACCGAAACTCTTCATCGCCGCAGCCACACGACTGGGGTCGGCGACAATCTTGTCGCTTCGGTCGCAATCTCCGCCCGGAAGCAACCGCTTCTCGTCGACGTACACCGACCCACCAATGCCGCACAAGTACACTTCACCAGACGATCTCGGGTACACCTCCAAGTGACACCCGTTTTCATCCTCGGCGCAAAACAACGCGGCCGGTTCCGCCATGACTGCGTCCGACGCCGGATACACCACAGACGTGCTTCGGATCCCCGTCATCGGCACTTTAATCCCAAACCATTCCGACGCGCGCGTGCTCCACGGTCCCATCGCGACGACGACATCCTTCGCCGGCAACTCGTGCGTCTCACCCGTCGTCTCATCCTTATACACCAACCCAGTCGCCCGAGTTCCATCTTCATCGAACATCACCCCGGTCACCTCTCCTTTAATCGATCGAGCGCCCATTTTCAACGCCTCTTCGTGTAACCTCTCGCACAACTCCTTCGGCGTCACCTGCGCCGTCCCATCCGGTCCATCCATGTGTCTACACATTGAAATCTCCCCATCCAACCACGAAACCAACCGTTCGGGTTCATCCAAATCGTTCGTCCCGCCCGCGACGGATAACGTCGGTATTTTCCTGTACGTCTTCAATCCCAGCGTTTCCGCGAGCTCTTCGTGCAACGCGAACGACCTCCTATGCAACGCCCCCGTTGGGGTTCCGTCTCCCCAGCTCTCCGCGAGGAAACCACCGGCTTTTCCCGACGCCGCGGACGCAACGCCGACGCGTTCGACGAGGACGACGTCGACGAGGGATGTCTTTTGTAGCATGTACGCGCACGAGCACGCGACTAATCCTCCACCCGCAATCGCTACGATGGGTTTCGCTTTCTCGTTATTGTCGCTCATCGACGCCGCGGCTGTTCGCGCGATGGCGCGACGACGAGGATGATGACGACGAGCGCGCGTCGGCGTCGTAAAACGCGTGGTAAAAACGGTCGTCGTCGTCGTCGCGAGCATCGTCGTTTTGTAAAGATGATTTCATTTTTATTTTCACTTTGACGCGCGCGCGTCTGTCTCTTGAAAATCGTGGAAATACTCTTCTAACTACACGGACGAAGACGACTGTTGCCGGAACCGTAAGGGTTATCATCCTTGAAATCATCCCATTCTCTCGCCTCGCGGAGCTCCTCGTCTTCAATCTCGTCGGCGGATTTGGCGGCGCGTTCCGCGTCGCGGAGCGCCGCCCGACGCGCGGATTGCATTTCCCGCTCGAGCATTTCCTTGCGTTCAATCTCTCCGAATTCCTCCACCGTCATCGTCGGTAGTATGTGTGAGGGTTTGAAAACCCCATCGCGGAACCGCGAGCGGTGATCCGCGGCGGCGTCGAGGCTGAGCGCGGCGGTGGCGCGCTCAATGGTAAAGTTTTGAGCGCCCGCGCGTCCGACTCGATCGTCTTCGGCGGCGCGTCGGCGTTCTTCAATCTCACGCGTCTCCTCAATCTCATCCCGGCGTTCGAGCATCTCGCGCTCCATTCGCATCGTTGGAAGTTCATCGAGGGTGTCTAAAATCGCGGATTCAATCTCGAGAGTCCAGTATTCTCTCGCGAGTTCGTCCTCGTCGTTTCCTCGATCCGTTTCTTCATCCGAACCGTCGTCGTCGTCGTCGTCGTCCAATCTCGCCATGGCGGTCCGTACGGCGTCCAATCTCGTCCTAATCTCCTTTCTCCGTTTAAACCGTCTCAATTTATCCCCTCTCGCGTCTCTCGTCATCCCTCCCAAGCTCATAAACCCCGTCATCGGTTTCGCGTCGGACGACGTCGACGCTTCCTCCGCGCGTCGTCCGCTTCTCTCCGCGTCTTTTCCCTCATCCTCATCGTCCCGTCCCAGCGCCCCCTCGATCGCCTCTCGCTCCGATTTCGGCGCGCACTCCAACGACATCACGTCCTCTAAAAACCTCTCCATCGCGTCGCACGCCCGTCGCATCGCCAGCGCGCCGTCTTCCGCGACCTCTCTCGCGTGCGCCAACCCGAGCAAGCGCGGCGCCAAGACGCACCGAAGATCCATCGTCGCGACGTCGTCCATCGTCTCGTTCGCGCTCGGCGCGCGCCCGGACGCTCTCACCGCGTCCGCGTACGCCTCCGCGTCCTCCACCGTCGCGCTCGGCGCCCTCGCGCGGGCGCACAGGATCGGAAGGAGCGACATGTTATGTTGTCGGTGCGGCGTCGCGTCGTCACTCAATGACGCTCCTCGGCGCGCGGTTGCTCGCGGCGTGCGGATACAAGGGCGAGGGCGGGCTCGGGGCGCGAGAGGACGGGGCGGTCGAACCGGTGGAGGCGCGGGTGAAGCGCGACCGGGCGGGGATCGGGTCCGCCGCGGCGAAGGCGTATAAAGTCGTCGGTGCGAAGGATGATGATGATGATGCGCAGAGACGGACACGACGGGCGACGACGAGCGACGCCGGTGAAGACGCGGACGACGACGCGAACGACGCGACGCGACGAATGAAAAAGATCAAGACGAAGAGTGCGTCGGAACGGGCGGTGAGGGAACAGAGACGCGGGAACGCCATCGCGAGAGGGTTGTACAGGGCGTTTAAAGAGGAGGAGAAAGCGGGCGACGTCAACCCGTTGTCGCGCTTCGACGCGGGCGACGTCGGGAACGGCGGCGGGATGTCCGCGTCAAACCCGCTTCGGAGACTCGCGCGGTGACGCGGACATCGAATCGGTCGTCGGGGGTGTGGGTGGATTTGCGATTCGTTGACGTGGATTTCGCGGACGGACGTCGTCGCGATTGATGAAACGCCGACGTCGGATCCGCGAGCGGGCGAACGCGACGACGGAACGAATAGATTACGTACATAGAATTACACGCGCGCGTAGCGTGGTGGCTATAGTACCAGTAGTAGTGTACAACACATGTAAAGAAGACTGTAAACGCGACGCGTCGCATCGCTCACGTCTTCTCGACGAACACCTCGACCAACGCCTCGCCGTCGCCGCCGTCTTCCTCGTCTTCTTCCTCGTCCTCCGCGCCGCCGTCTTCCTCCTCCACGACGACGACACCGACGCAAATCTTCCCATCGGGCATCTCCATCCCCGAACACCTCCCCGCCCACGCCGCGTGTCTCGCCTCTTTCCCCTCGATGATCTCCCGCATCGCCTCGCGCGCCTCTCGGCTCTCCCGCTCCTCCAACGCCAATTTCCTTCGCCTCGCGCTTCGCAGAGAGAAATACGCCGCGAGCATGGTCGACAGTAAAAACCCCGCCGCGATCAACGCGAACGACCACATGATCGGATTCCGTCCTCGCCCGACGACGATACCGACGTCGTCCGGTTCGACTTCGGCTTCGGCTTCGACCTCTCCT
>Ga0255781_10001351_pt1 | contig 20196 bp, 22 predicted proteins | sample 101ome_21_FD_179979 | JGI IMG/M metagenome (GOLD analysis project Ga0255781, IMG submission 179979) | Coastal salt marsh microbial communities from the Groves Creek Marsh, Skidaway Island, Georgia - 101413BT metaG (version 2) | ecosystem: Environmental > Aquatic > Marine > Intertidal zone >... | reverse complement strand
ACGGCGAGGTTAGACCGGAGCACCTGGTGCTCGTTGATGCCGGCTGCGAGTTGGACTCTCTTTACACTGCCGACATAACTCGGACCATACCGGCCTCCGGGAAGTTCAGCGCGGAGCAGCGCTGGGTCTACGAAGCGGTCTTAGAGGCGGCAGACGCCGCTTTTGCAGTTGCAAAGCCGGGTGTGAGGTTCCGCGATGTCCACAACGCCGCCATCGCGGTGATCGCGCAGAAAGTATCGGAGCTGGGGCTGTTGCCAATAAGCGCGGAAGAGGCGCTCAAGGAAGAAAATCAGCATCATCGCCGCTACATGGTCCACGGAACCAGTCACCACTTGGGGATGGATGTCCACGATTGCGCCAAGGCGAGACGTGAGCACTATCAGGACGGAGTTCTGGAGCCGGGCATGATCTTCACGATTGAACCCGGGCTCTATTTCCACGAAAACGACCTAAGCGTCCCTCAGGCCTATCGAGGCATCGGCGTGCGCATCGAAGATGACGTGCTAATTACCGATACCGGTTGCGAAAACCTTTCACGCGCCCTGCCTCGCACCGCAGACGAGATCGAGCTGTGGTACGAGCAGTGCCAGCTGGGAGGAGCTGGCTAGTCCGTGGCCGAGAGCGCACGCTGCGCCTTGCCGGCTTCCGACTGGCTCACCAGAATCTCATAGCGAGTCGCCACAGGCATTTGGGAAGACAAATAACCGCGACGCGATTTTGAGAAGCTGAATCTCAGGATGTTGATGAGCATGCCAATTCCCGCACTCACAACGAGCACGGCTAAGAACTGCTGCGGGTTGTAACTGATTTCGCCATCGGGCCCGACCGAGACCCCGGCGCCAATCAGAATTGCAAAAATGAGACCCAGCCAGAAGCCCGTGATGATGCCGGAAAGAGCAAGCCTGCCGTATCCGAGACGAGAGCGAACCCGCTCGACCAGCACCGGATCGTGGCCGACAATTGATATCTCCTGAGGCTTGATTTCAGCCTCAATCAGCTTCTCAACCGTTGCGCTGGCGTCTAAATAGTTGGTAAATTCAGCAACGACGAAGCCCTTAGGAATCGTCGGACCAGACATTTTCCTTCTAGCATTGTTCTTGGCATCGGTCATGTAGGCATTTTGTCACGGATTACACCACCAGAAAGCGGGGTATCTCTGTGAGCGCAACCAGAGTATTCGTAACCCGACTCGTGGGCTGCGGCGTATTCGATCCACTTGGAGACCGCGTCGGCAAGGTGGTCGATGTCCTAATGGCCTACCGCAAGACCCAAGCTCCAAGGGCCACCGGATTCCTCATTGAAATCTCGGGGCGTCGCCGTGTTTTCCTACCCATGTCCCGGGTCACCGCAATCGCGCCTGGCCAAGTAATCACCAACGGCCTGATTGACCTAAGGCGCTTTTCCCAGCGCGGCCAAGAGGTCAGGGCGATCGCCGAGATGCTTGGTCGCAAAGTGAGCCTGGTCGCCAACAAGGCCGAGGGCGTCATAGAAGACTTTGCCATTGAGCGCAACAAGCGCGGCGACTGGATTCTCACCGAGCTGTTTGTTCGAAAGCCCAAGACTTCCGCACTGCCCTTCGCGAAGGGCCCCACAGAGTTCGTGCTCTGGCAAGATGCGACGGAGAAGCAGGAGCACCCAGCAGATCAGGATGCGCAGCAATTGCTCAGCGCGGTTGCCGATCTTCGCCCGGCGGACCTAGCTACCGCAGTGCTGGATCTGCCAGAAGATCGCATGATTGCTCTGGCAGAGGAACTGGACGATGAGCGCCTGGCCGATCTGCTCGAGGAGCTTCCAGAAGAAGAGCAGCTGGAAATTATCAACGAGCTTGAGGATGAGCGCGCCGCTGAGGTGCTGGACCTGATGGGACCAGATGATGCCGCCGACCTGATGGCAAATCTTCCCAACGAGCGAACCGAGGCCCTATTGGGCCTGATGGATTCCGAAGAGGCGGAAGACATCCGAGCGCTGTTGAAGTATGAACCGTATACAGCAGGTGGTCTGATGACCCCCGAGCCCATCATCGCGGCTGCCGACACCACCGTTGCCGAGGCCCTTGCGCTGATTCGTCGGCGCGAGGTTGAGTCGGTTTTGGCCGCTCAGGTCTTTGTCACGATGCCCCCGTATGAAACCCCCGCGGGTCGCTATCTGGGTCTGGTCTATTTCCAGAAGCTGCTCCGCTACCCGCCGGGCGAGCGCCTTGGAACTCTGCTCGATGCGGAACTTGAGCCAATCGCGGCAGACACCCCAATCGGGCAGATTCACCGCGATCTGGCCTCGTATGACCTGGTCGCGCTGCCGGTGGTGGACGCCGAAAACCACCTGATTGGAGCCGTCACCGTCGATGACGTGCTTGATCACCTGCTGCCCGATGACTGGAGAACGGAGGACGCTGATGGCTAGGAACCAATCAAAGCTGGAAAGGCCCCTTGGCCGCCGTTCGGTGCTTCGCATGCCCTATCTTTCCCAGGAGACCGTGGGCCGGGTTTCCGAGCGCTTTGCTCGCGGCATGGGCACTGGAGCTTTCCTGATCGGAATGACGGTAGTGGTCGCGGTGTGGCTAACCTGGAACACTCTCGCTCCGGAGGGCTCTCAGTTTGACCCCAGGGCGCTGAACTTCACGCTGCTGACGCTAATTCTTTCGCTGCAGGCATCGTATGCGGCTCCGCTTATCCTGCTGGCGCAAAACAGGCAGGACGATCGTGACCGGGTGAAGTTTGAGCAAGATCGTCAGCGTGCTGAACAGAACCTGGCCGACACCGAATACCTCGCCCGCGAGGTAGCCGCCTTGCGCCTGGCTCTTGACGAGGTGGCCACCAAGGATCAGGTCCGAGAAGAAATAAAGGGCGCTCTTGCCGAGCTGCTAGAAGAGCTGCGGCAAGACCAAAAGCCCAAAAAGAAGTAAATGTCGGCAAAAACCAAGCAGCTGCTCAGCTCGGTGATTGACCCCGAACTTCGGGCGCCCATTACCGAGCTTGGGATGGTGGGCGAAGTTGTCGAATCCAGCGATTCGGTTTCGGTGCAAATAAAGCTGACCATTGTCGGCTGCCCCGCAGCCCAATCCATTGAGCGTGATGTGCGGGAGGCGCTGGCAAAAGGCTTCAGCGATGTTCAGGTGGAAATGACCACAATGAGCGCGGAGGAACGTGAAGAACTGAAAAGTCGCCTCCGCGGCGGCAAGCCGGTGCGCTTCAACCCCTTCTCGCAGCCCGGATCGCTGACCCAGGTGATCTTTGTGGGCAGCGGAAAGGGTGGCGTCGGCAAGTCGACCATCACCGCCAACCTGGCTGTTTCCCTGGCTAAGCAGGGCAAAAAAGTTGGCTTACTGGATGCCGACATTTTTGGCTATTCCATTCCGGCAATCTTGGGTATCACTCAGCCGCCAACCAAGGTCGACGAGATGATGCTGCCCCCGATTGCCCACGAGGTAAGGGTGATTTCGATTGGCTTCTTCGTGGAAGACAACAAGCCGGTGGCCTGGCGCGGCCCGATGCTGCATCGCGCCGTCGAACAGTTTCTTACCGACGTCTACTGGGGAGATCTAGATTTTCTGCTGGTCGACCTCCCTCCCGGCACCGGAGATATTGCAATCAGCTTGGGGCAGTTGCTACCCGGCGCAAAGAGCATCGTGGTGACCACACCGCAGTCCACCGCAGCCACGGTTGCGGAGCGCTCCGGCGCTATTGGCCTGACCACCGGGCAGGCTGTGCTTGGTGTTATCGAGAACATGAGCTACTTGGAAATCGGCGGTGAGCGCCATGAGCTCTTCGGTTCCGGCGGCGCAGAGGCCGTCGCAGCGCGACTGAGCGGACTCAGCGGCACGGAGGTACCGGTCCTCGGCCAAATACCAATCAGTGAGAAGATGCGAATTGCCAGCGATTCGGGCCTGCCGGTGGTGCAAAGCAACGAAGAGGATCCCGCATCGATAGAACTCGCCCGCATCGCACGGCTAATTGGCTCCACTCCAAGAGATCTGGCGGGGAAGAAGTTGGACCTCGGAGTAATTTAGTTACTCATGAGCACAATTACAGTTTTTGATCCACTAACTGGCGCAGAGCTGCATCAGATCGCATCGCACTCGGCGATTGACGTGGCTCAAGCATTTGCAGCTGCCAGGGGTTACCAACCCACCTGGAATGCGATCGACGTGAAGCAGCGTGCCAAGCTAGCGCACCGGCTTGTCGACGAGCTGATCTCTTCGCTAGATCGACTGATGGACATGCTGCAGCGGGAGACTGGAAAAAGCAGGGCCCACGCCTTTGAAGAGGTGACGGGAGCGCTCGCAGCAATTTCCTACTACGCCAAGGTGACGCCAAAGCTGATGCGTCGAACCAAGGTGCGCGGCGGCGTGCCGATGCTTATTTCTGCCTACACCGAACCGTCGGCCATCGGGGTGGTGGGAGTGATCACTCCTTGGAACTACCCGCTGGCACTGACGATGATGGACGTCATCCCGGCCCTGTTGGCGGGCAATTGCGTTGTCCAGAAGGCCGACAACCAAACGGCGTTGACGACAGAGCTCGCCAAGGAGATCGCCGTTAGCGCCGGTTTCCCTGCCGAGGTCTGGACCGTGGTGCATGGCGATCCCGCTGAGGTGGGCAATGCCGTGACCGACAACGCCGACTATGTCGCCTTTACCGGCTCCACGCCTACCGGAAAGCTCGTGGCCCAGCGCGCGGCTTCGCGCCTAATCGGATATTCACTTGAGCTTGGCGGCAAGAACCCCATGATCGTCATGCCCGGAGCCGACCTGGCCGAGGCTGCCGACATCGCTATAGCTAGTGCCTTCGGAAACTCCGGTCAGCTCTGCGTTTCCATTGAACGGCTATACGTGCCCGGGCACGCCATAAATGAATTTGAAGAGGTCCTGAAGGCAAAGGTTGAATCGCTGACGCTCGGAGCCTCCAACGAATTCGAATTCGATCTCGGGGCACTGAGTTCGAGCGCGCAGCTTGAGCGGGTTTCCAGCCTGGTGAATCGGGCAATCGACGAAGGCGCCCGCCTGGTTACCGGAGGCAAGCCGCTGCCGGAACTGGGGCCGAACTTCTTCGCCCCCACGGTTCTCGCCGACATCCCGGCCGCCGCCGAGATTTTGCATAAAGAGGTCTTCGGACCAGTGATCGCGCTGGTCGGCTATGACGGTTTGGACGAAGCCATCGAGCTCGCTAATGCCAGCGAATTCGGGCTCAACGCCGCGCTCGTTGGCAACAAGCGGGAGGCTCTAGCTATCGCAGATCGACTGATGGCGGGCTCGGTGAACATCAACGAGGGCTACCGGGCATCGATGGCATCGATGGCTGCGCCGATGGGCGGAATGAAGCAATCGGGAATGGGGCGACGAAGCGGACCCGGGGGGCTCTTGCGCTACACCGAGAACAGAACTATCGGTGTGGCAAATTCGCTTCCCATCAAGCTTCCCAACCGGGCAAAGGATTACCGAAAGATGGCGCCACTGATGACCAAGTTGGCGCGCTGGATGGGTAAGTTCTAGGTCGACTCGCTGTCGAAGGGCGGCGTCTCCCCGAGCTCAAGCTGTTTCTGTGGTGGCCTGGAGCGGTTCAAGGAATCCGCGATGGTCGGCTTCTTGCGCTCCTCGAGCAGTGCCTCGCGCACAATGCGCCTGGGGTCATACTGGCGAGGGTCGAGTTTTTTCCAGTCCAAGTCCTCAAAGCCCTCGCCCAGCTCGCTTTTCATCTGAACCTGGGCGTTGTCAATCATGCGCTTGCCCTTTTTTACCCACTCGCCCAATTGCTTTGCGTAGTACGGCAAACGCTCTGGGCCAAGGATCAATACCGCGAGTAGCGCAAGCAGCAACAGCTTCTCTGCGCTAAGACCAAACATGGAGATGAGTTTACTCCCAAGAATGCCGGTATTTTGCCGATACAGACCTATGCTTATGCCCAAGATGATTGACAAAGTTTCTAGCTGGAAATTCGCCGAGGATTTCACTCCCGAGCCGCCGGCAATTCGCAGCGCTCGGGCTGCAGGCGAAGAGCTCGGTGTCGAGTCAGTGACCGAGGCAACCGGTGGCCAGCTCGCCGCAGTTGCCGCCTTGACGAGAGCTAAATCCATTGTTGAGGTCGGCACCGGAGCGGGAGTTTCGGCCCTGTGGCTGCTGAGCGCGTCCGAGGACTCGGTGCTAACGACGATTGACTCCGAACCGGAGTATCAGAACGTGGCAAAAAAGAGCTTTCAGAGCGCCGAGATTGCGCCGGCTCGCATACGCGCAATTTCGGGTCGAGCATCAGCAGTTTTGAAAAACATGGCGGAGGGTGGCTACGATCTCGTCTTTCTAGATCTCGAGCCGCAGGACATGGAACAGCTGCTGGATTCGGCGATCTCCCTGGCAAAGCCCGGTGGGGCAATCGTTATCGCTCACGCGATGTGGCGTGACAGGCTGGCAAACCCCACCCTCAGGGATGAAGACACCGTGGCAATGCGGGCGATTCACTCTCGACTGAGCGAGCAAGAAGAATTTGTTTCGACGCTATCTCTGGTTGGAGATGGGCTATTGATTGCTGTGAAGCGCTAGTCGCTACTTCTTTAGCACTCCGGTAAGCACCTTGTGCAGCTCTGCTGCCTCGTCATCATTTACGGAAACTACTAGGCGGCCACCGCCCTCCAGCGGTACTCGCAAAACAATTAGGCCGCGTGGTTCGCGCTCGGCCTCCATTGGGCCATCACCGGTGCGGGGCTTCATAGCTGCCATGCGAAAAACTCCTTGGAAAAAAGCGGAAGAGCCAATTATCCCAGATTTTTGGGGGTTAAGCCACCCCGCGGCCACTCAACCAGCCCCTGAGGCCGGCCTCGACGTCGAAAAGATGCCCCACCGGGCAGTTCTCATTGTCGGCATGGGCCAGCGACGGATCTCCCGGTCCGTAATTCACCGCCGGGATTCCCAGCGCGGAAAAGCGAGAGACGTCCGTCCAGCCGTACTTTGGTCGCGCCACCTGTCCGGTTGCGGCAACAAACTGCTGGGCCAACTCCGAGTCCAGCCCCGGGCGAGCGCCCTCGGCCAGATCAACCACCTCTACCTCCCAATCGGCGAAAAGCTGCTCAATCAGCTGCTGTGCCTCGGCGCCGGTGCGATCCGGGGCAAAGCGATAGTTGACCTCCACGTGGGCGGCATCCGGGATTACATTTCCCGCGATCCCGCCTTGGATCCGGACCGCATTCAGGCTCTCACGATATTCGAGCCCCTCGACCTCTCTGGTCTCGGGCTCAAAGCCGGAGAGGATTTCTAGGGCAGGCCCGAGTTTGTGGATTGCGTTCTCACCCATCCATGGCCTGGCCGAGTGGGCCTTCTTACCAGAGGTCTTTACCAGGGCGCGAAGAGTTCCATTGCAGCCGCCCTCGATCAGAGCACTAGTCGGCTCACAGAGCACGGCGAACTCGCCCTCAAGCAGCTCTGGGCTGTTGCGCGATATTCTGCCTAGGCCATTGAGCGAGGAATCGACTTCTTCGTTGTCGTAGAAGACCCATGTGATATCGAATTCGCTCTCGGTCAGCTCTGCCGCGAGCTTGAGCATGACCGCTATGCCGCCTTTCATGTCCACGCTGCCGCGGCCAAAAATTACCTGCTCCCGCTCGAAGTGGTGGAGCTGGGCGGGCAAGTTTTCTGCCGGAGGAACGGTGTCGATGTGGCCGGCAATTATGACGCGAGGTTTTCCCTGATTGGTCCTTGCAATGACTGCATTGCCGTCTCGACTCAGCGCAAGATGGGAAAAATCACTCAGCAGAGAATAGACAGCATCAGCCAGCTGCTTCTCTGATCCCGAGGTGGATTCGATGTTGCACACATCCAGGGTGAGCTCCACAAGGGTTTTTCTTACGTCTAATTCAGCCACCTAAAAAGGCTACCTGTATTCTGGTGCGGATGAGTGACGCTTTTCTAGACTCCAAGGCCTGGGGCCACGGCCTGGCAACAATCGCAAGCGATGGAACCGTGCTGGATGTGTGGTTCCCAGATCCGCAACTGGGCGCAGCGCCGCAGTCCGACCTGCAGTGGTTTCCACCCAAAGAGCTGGAGCTCGCGGCGGGAAGCGACGAGCTGCTGGAAGTAAGCACGCAGGTGGTGCGCACCGAGGTCGAGCTCACCCAGCCGGTCTCCTCCACCGAAGATGCATACCTGCGACTGCAACTATTGTCTGCGCTCAAGGTAGCCCCCAACACAATCAACCTTGACGGACTAATTCCCAACCTTCCAATCTGCATCTTCACTAACCGCGGTCCGGTCCTGCCCGATCTCTACCAGACCAAGCGACTCCAGCTTCGTGCCGCTGGCGTAGCGGCACACTCGCTCGACAAGTTCCCCAGGCTGATTGACTATGTGACCCCTGAAAAGGTACGCATCGCGGATGCAAATCGCGTGCGGCTCGGCGCTCATCTCGCCCCTGGAACCACGGTCATGCATGAGGGCTTCGTAAACTTCAACGCCGGCACGCTCGGCTCCTCAATGGTTGAGGGTCGAATCTCGCAGGGAGTTGTCGTCGGCGACGGATCGGATATTGGCGGCGGCGCATCGATCATGGGCACGCTCTCCGGAGGCGGCAAGCACAAGGTGTCGATTGGAAAGCGTGCACTGCTCGGAGCAAACTCCGGTATCGGCATCTCAATCGGCGATGACTCGGTGGTTGAGGCGGGCCTCTACATAACCGCCGGCACCAAAGTCACTTTGCTGGTTGATTCTCGATCGCAAACTGTGAAGGCGAGCGAGCTCAGCGGCATGCCGGGGCTTCTGTTCAGGAGAAATTCGCAAAGCGGAGCGGTAGAGGCGATTGCCCGAGAGGGCGTTGGCGTGGAGCTAAACTCCGACCTGCACGCCTAGCCGGTTACCGAGTCCCAGCCCCCGGGCTGAAGTGGGGCCCCATCCAAGAACACGCCCGAGCCCTCTTTCACCTCGCCGATGACCTTGAATCCCTTTGCGCTTACGCCAGGCTGAAGGGTGACAAGAAAGCCGTGGTCCTCGCCGCCATTTAGAACCCAGTGCATTGGATCTCTATCCACGCCATCACGTGATTTCATCGACTGGGCAGCCTGCTCGAGAACGGCTGCAAAGCCAAACAGCTTTGCCGATTCAATGTGCAGGGCAACCGATGAGGCCTTTGACACCCTGGCGGCATCCGTGCTCAGTCCATCAGAAATATCCAGCATCGAGGTGATTCCCTCGAGACCAGCGAGCAAAGTCTCCATCGGCGGCATCGGACGAAGCTGGACATCGACAAGCTCAGGGTAGCTGCGCGCGAGGCTCTGATCTTCATGCAGCATGAGATCTAGCCCTGCCGCCGCCTTGCCAAGAGTGCCGCAAACCGCAATATGGTCGCCCGGCTTTGCACCAGAACGCAGTATCGGTTTTCTACCGTCAAGCTCTCCGTGGGCGGTAACCGCGATTAATACTTGATCAGCTGTTGCCAGATCGCCACCAACGATTGCGGCCTTTGGGGCAAGCTGATCACAGCCTGCCTGCAAGCCTCGGGCAAATTCTTTCAGCCAGCTCATTCGAGTTTCCTTGGTCACGGCCAGCGAGACAACGAGGGCAACCGGTTTCGCACCCATTGCCGCAACATCGGAAACATTTGTGGCAACCGCCTTGAAGCCAAGATCGAAAGGCTGCGACAACTCAAGCCGAAAGTCGTGGCCGTCAATCATTGTGTCGGTGGTAATGACAACGTCACTGCCCGCAAGACTCACGACAGCAGCATCGTCACCTGGACCAACGAGGGTAGAGGGGACCTGACGAAATTCAGCCGTGGCTATCTTTATGGCCTCTAGTTCGCCAATTTCAATCACTAATGGGTCGGGTTCTTGCACCAGACAACGCTAGCCTTAAACGGATGAGATTTTTGGCGGGTATTGCAACAGTTCTACTGCTCAGTGGCTGCGCGGCAACAGTGAACCTGGAGGCGGCACCAGATTCCAACAACCCGCTGTGCGCGGAAGTGATGGTTCGCCTGCCCGACTCAATAGGCGAAAATGAAAAGCGCATCACCAATTCACAGGCCACTGCCGCTTGGGGCGACCCTGCAGTTGTGCTGCTTCGCTGCGGGGTGGCGCCAGTTGAGGTATCGGCCTTGCCCTGTGTGACGGCCGGCGGCATTGACTGGTTAGTTGATGACTCTCAGGCGCCCAACTTCCGGTTCATCAGCTACGCGACAGATCCCGGCATCGAGGTGGTTGTGGATTCCATGAACGCCTCGGGAGTAACCTCCCTGGAGCAACTCTCCGGTGCAGTGCGGCAAATTCCAGCCAGCAAGGTTTGCACCGAAATCTCAAATTAGCGGGGCGTGGTGCCCTGAGCCAAGCCCTGCTCAATCAGCGTCGCAACCAGCTTGGCGTAGTCGACGCCCGTAGCCGCCCAGAGCGATGGGTACATTGAAATGGGGGTGAAGCCCGGCATGGTGTTTACCTCAGTGAGGTATAGACCCTTTTTGGTGAGGAAGAAATCCGTCCTGGCCATACCGCTGCACCCGATGGCGCGGAAGGCGGTCCTTGCCAGCTCAGCCATCCGGCTGTAGTCCTTATCGTCCATTTCGCACGGAGTCAAAAGCTCAGCAGATCCACCCAAATACTTGGCTTCGTAGTCGTAGAAGTCACGTCCATGCACGATGATTTCGCCGGGTAGTGAGACCGATAGCGAGCCATCCGAATACTCCAACACCGAACACTCAACCTCACGGCCAATCATCTCCTGCTCAATAAGAACCGTGCCATCGTGCTCAAAAGCCGCGTTGATTGCCTCGACCAACACCGAGCTGTCCCTCTTGAAATCCGCCTTTGAAACCTTGCTAACCCCGACTGATGACCCTGAGCGCGAGGGTTTCACGAAGACACTGTCACCAAACAGCTTTGCGGCTTCCTTGATTAGCAAAGCCGCCTCATGATTCCAATCCTGCTTGGTGATCACCAGATCTTCCGCTACCGGAATTCCGGCATCGCGGAAGGCCTTTTTAGCTATGGCCTTATCCATGGCAATTGCCGATGCCAGCAATCCGTTTCCAACGTAGGGAACCTTGCAAAGCTGCAATAAACCTTGAAGCGAACCGTCCTCGCCATTCACCCCGTGCACAACCGGGAAGGCGATGTCGATCTTGCCGAGCGAGATGCCGGTGGCGGCCATCCTCAGCTCTCCCCCGCCAATTGGCATCAGCAGCTCCGGAGCATCTTCGGAAACCTCTGGCCAGTCGCCAAGTTCAACCTGATCCGGGATGGGTTCCAGCACAAAGCGACCACTCTTGGTGATTCCGATCGGAATAACCTCGTAGGTGTCCTTATCGATGACTCGGTTTATACCGGCAGCGGTCGAGCAGGAGACCGAGTGCTCCGAGGATGCACCGCCATAAATCAAGGCTAGCTTTGGCATCAGAACTCCACCTCAACATCATCAGCGAGATTCAGCTGCTTGCCAAAATCCCTCGGTTCCATTCTGCCTTCTATGACCTCGTGAACCTGGCCGACAATCGGCATGTCAAGGCCGAGCCTTTCGGCAATCTCAAGCACCGGCTGGACCGAGGACAACCCCTCTGCGGTCTGCCGCATGCGAGCGAGTACCTCCCGTTTTGAATAGCCCTTCCCAAGCATTTCGCCGGAACGGAAGTTCCTAGAGAGCGATGATTCGCTGGTTGCAATCAGGTCGCCAAGGCCGGCGAGGCCGAACATGGTGCGCCTTCTGGCCCCGTGCTCCACCGCAAACTTTGTGATTTCCGTCAATCCCCTGGTCATAATTGACGCCTTGGTGTTCTGTCCATAACCAAGGCCGTTCACGATTCCAATAGCCACCGCGATCAAATTCTTCAGAACGCCGCCGAGCTCGGTGCCGATGACATCTTGATTTGTAAACACGGTGAAGTAGTCGCTGGAGCAGACTCGGGCAACTTCGCTAGCTCGCTCCTGGTCAATACAGGCGCAAACTGCCGCGGCCGGGTCCTTGCGAGCAATTTCTAGTGCCAGATTCGGCCCGCTCAGCACCGCAATCTGCTCTGCGGGGAATCCTGTTACCTCCGCGATTACCTCGCTCATGCGAGCGCCGGAGCCAACCTCAAGCCCCTTCATGAGGCTGATGATTGTCGCATCCTTTGGGATTGACTGCGCCCACTGTTCCAGGTTAGTTCGCAGACTCTGCGATGGAACGGCGACGTAGACCTGCTCCGCGCCCTCTAGGGCAGCAGCCAGGTCCGATGTGGCACTTAGGTTTTCTGGCAGATCGACTCCTGGCAGATAGTCGCTGTTCCTGCCGGTCTGGGAGATTGATTCGACCTGCTCGGCTCGGCGCGACCAGAGCGAGACTTCACTGCCGCCATCGGCGATTACCTTTGCAATCGTGGTGCCCCAGCTTCCGGCACCCAGGACCACTACCCGGCTCATTTCTTCTTCCTAAAGTTGCCGGTCTCTTCTTGGGAGTGCTTTGCTGGATCCCACAACTCCTTTGGCGGCTGCTCCCCGCGCATTTCGCCGACGAGTTGTGCCACCTGTCGCATAACAGCGGCCGTAGCCTCGCTGAGCTCTTGTCCGGTGGGGGTCTCGCCCTTCACGCTGAGGTGCATTGGCTTACCAATCTTGACGTGGACGGTATGAAATGGATTGGGTCGGAGCTTGGAGCTGTAATTTCCCATAATCTCGTGCACGCCCCAGTGGGCCGCAGGCACAATTGGCACACCCAGCTCCAAGGCCATGCGAATAGCACCGCTCTTGCCGCGCATCGGCCAAAGCTCTGGGTCGCGCGTGAGCGTGCCCTCCGGGAAGACAACGACGACCTGGCCCGCCTTCAGAAACTCTTTTGCCGCCCGCAATGGCTCCTCGTTGTTTCTTCCACTGCGATAAACCGGTATCTGCCCAACTTTAGGCAGCAGCTGCTTCAGCACCGGGACCCGAAACAGGCTCTCCTTGGCAAGATAGTGCGGCACACGCTTCATGTGGATGTAGACCGAGTAGGCAAAAGCTAGCGGATCGAGATTGCTCAGGTGATTTCCCACCAGAATGTAGCCACCCTTGGGCAAATTCTCGACGCCGTGAGTCTTGACATTGAATAGCAGCCGAAGCAGCGGAGCGAGCAGGATTGCGACCAGCTTGAACGCGAAACTGCTCTCTTTGGTGACCTTGGGGAGTTTTGCCTCAGACATTCTCAGGCCTCGAACTTGAAATCAGCCCCGAGATCCTCAAGCTTTTGCAGGAATCGCTCATATCCCCTAGAGATTAGCTGCACATTGCTCACGTTCGACCTTCCCTCTGCGGCGAGTGCGGCAACCACGTGGGAGAAACCTCCGCGTAGATCCGGCACCCGAATGTCTGCCGCCTGCAGCTTGGTGGGTCCAGAAATAGCCGCGGAGTGATTGAAGTTGCGCTGACCGAAACGGCAGGGGTGAGACCCGAGACACTCGCGGTACACCTGAATATTGGCTCCCATCTGGCGCAGCGCATCGGTGAACCCAAACCGCTGCTCATAGACGGTCTCGTGAACAATGGAAAGACCCTTAGCCTGAGTCAAGGCCACGACTAGCGGCTGCTGCCAATCAGTCATAAACCCGGGATGAACATCGGTCTCAATCACCACCGGCTGCAACTCGCTGCCCGGGTGGTAGAACCGAATGCCATCATCAGCAATGTCGAACTGGCCGCCAACTTTACGAAATACGTTCAGAAAGGTCATCATGTCGGTCTGCCTGGCGCCGCCGACGAATATGTCTCCGCCGGTCGCCAGTGCGGCAGCGGCCCATGAGGCGGCCTCGTTGCGATCTGCTAGGGCCCGATGAGTGAATCCGGTGAGGCGCTTGACGCCCTCGATTCGAATAACTCGATCTGTGTCCACCGAGATTATGGCGCCCATCTTCTGCAGGATGGAAATCAGGTCGATAATCTCCGGTTCAATTGCAGCCCCGGATAGCTCTGTCTTGCCCTCTGCTGTAGTGGCGGCCAATAGCACCTGCTCGGTCGCCCCGACCGAAGGGTAGGGCAGTTCAATCTTGGTTCCCTTGAGCCCCTCTGGTGCCGAAAGCCTTGTGCCACCCTCGGTCTTTTCGATTACCGCACCAAAGCTGCGCAGCACATCGAAGTGAAAGTCCACCGGCCTGGAGCCAATCTCACATCCGCCGAGACCTGGAATGAAAGCCTCACCCAGACGGTGCAGCAGCGGTCCGCAGAACAGGATTGGAATTCGCGAGGAGCCGGCATAGGCGTCGATGTCCACCATGCGGGCCTGCTCCACATTGGACGGGTCCAACGTCATGTTTCCGGTGGCATCGTCGTGCTCGATTGTCACGCCGTGCAGATTGAGCAGTCGCGAAACCACCTCAACATCGGAAATGTGGGGAACATCGAGCAAAACGGATGGGGTTTCGCCAAGCAGCGCGGCAACCATAGCCTTGGTCACCAGGTTCTTGGCTCCCTTCAAGTCAATTCGACCCGAAAGCGGCTTGCCACCGTCAATGGTGATTTGGCTCAATCAGACTCCTTTTGCGGGGAGAGTCTTTGGCTTCCAAGACTCTCTGCGGGCCTCATAAGCCGCAATGGCGGCTTCGTTTTGCAACGTGATGCCAATGTCATCGAGGCCCTCCATGAGACGCCACTTAGTGTATTCGTCAATCTCAAACGGGATTGCGATATCTGAGTAGCGAATCTCTTGGGCGGGGAGGTCGACCTCGACCTCCATTCCGGGATTGGCCTCAATGGCCGCCCAGAGCCGCTCGGTGTCGACCTCGGAGATATGTCCGGCGATCAGGCCCTGCTTGCCCGAGTTTCCGCGGAAGATATCAGCAAACTTTGAACTGAATACCGCCTTGAAGCCAAAGTCGCGGAGTGCCCAAACCGCGTGCTCACGGGATGAGCCGGTGCCAAAATCACTACCCGCGATCAAGACCTCTGCGTTCTTGAAATGCGGCTGGTTCAGCACGAACTCCGGATCCTGACGCCAGTTTGCGAAGAGGCCATCCTCGAAGCCGGTCTTGGTGATGCGCTTGAGGTAGACGGCCGGAATGATCTGGTCGGTGTCTACGTTGCTGCGCTTAAGCGGGGCTGCGACGCCCGTGAAAACTGAGATGCGCTCCATCATGCCTCCAAATCTGCCGGTGCCGATAGCGTGCCGCGGATTGCGGTGGCGGCTGCCACCACTGGTGAGACCAAATGGGTGCGGGCACCCTTACCCTGGCGGCCCTCAAAGTTGCGATTCGAGGTTGAAGCCGCCCTTTCGCCGGGTGCGAGCTGATCGGGATTCATTCCCAGGCACATCGAGCAACCGGCGAATCTCCACTCCGCTCCAAAGTCTTTGAAGATCTGATCTAGACCCTCTTCCTCGGCCTGCAATCGAACCTTTTGCGAACCAGGCACGACCATCATGCGAACCCCATCGGCCTTCTTGCGCCCCTGAATAATCTCAGCTGCGGCGCGGAGATCCTCAATTCGGGCGTTAGTGCAGGAACCAAGGAACACAGTGTTGACCGGGATGTCCTTCATCTTGGTTCCTGGCGTTAGGTCCATGTATTCCAATGCCCGCTCTGCGGCTGACCGCTCCGATGGGTCACTGAAGTCATCTGGCGATGGGACCGTATCAAGCAGCGAGACACCCTGGCCCGGATTGGTGCCCCAGGTGACAAATGGGTCTAGCTTGTCGGCGTCGATGAAGACCTCTGCATCAAACTCGGCGCCTTCGTCGGTCTTAAGGGTCTTCCAGTACTCAACCGCGGCATCCCAATCGGCACCCTCAGGAGCATGGGGGCGGCCCTTGAGGTACTCAAAAGTAGTCTCATCCGGTGCCACCATTCCGGCCCTAGCACCAGCCTCGATAGACATGTTGCAAATAGTCATGCGGCCCTCCATGGAGAGCGCACGGATAGCGCTGCCGCGATACTCGAGCACATAGCCCTGGCCACCACCGGTGGAAATCTTGGCAATCACCGCAAGAATGATGTCTTTTGCGCTGACCCCTGGCCGAAGCGTGCCCTCGACATTGATGGCCATGGTCTTGAACGGCTTGAGCGGAAGGGTCTGGGTGGCGAGCACGTGCTCCACCTCGCTGGTGCCAATTCCCATTGCAAGCGATCCGAAGGCTCCATGGGTTGAGGTGTGCGAGTCACCACAGACCACAGTGAGGCCAGGCATGGTTAGCCCCAGCTGAGGCCCCACCACATGAACAATTCCCTGATTGTCATCGCCCAGCGAGTGAATCCGAACCCCGTACTCCTTGGTGTTGTCACGCAGCGCCTGCACCTGAGCCCTAGAGGTCGGCTCTGCAATTGGCAGGTGGATGTCTTGGGTAGGGGTGTTGTGATCCTCGGTCGCGATTGTGAGGTCTTTTCTTCTAATGTCCCTGCCGGCCATACGGAGACCATCGAAAGCCTGTGGCGATGTCACCTCGTGGATAAGGTGCAGGTCTATGTAGAGCAGATCGGGCGCGCCATTCTCACCCTTGACGACCAGGTGGTCGTTCCATAGTTTTTCGGCCAGCGTTAGTGGCTTTGTCATTGAATCACCTCGCGATTGCGCGTTAAACAAGTTTAGACCAGGTGTAGGTTTGTTGGGTGATGCACTACAGCAGCGATCAGCTGCAGGCGATACAAAATCGGACCGTGAAAGTTCTGGCCTTGGGCCAGGCACTCGGTGGTTTCGGACTCGGCGCAACCCTGTCAGTTGGCGCCCTGATGGCGGTTGAGCTATCCGGCACACCAGCCTGGTCGGGAGCAGCGGCAACCCTGAGCACTTTGGGCGCGGCGTTCTCTGCCATCCCGCTCGCCAACCTAGCTTTCTCTAGGGGCAGGCGAATAGCCCTGGCCTCGGGTGCGGCACTGGCGATTGCCGGGGCACTTGGAATGATTTTTGCCGCAGCTTGGCGATCTTTTCCGGTTGAGCTGGTCGCCCTGTTTTTGCTGGGCGCGGGCTCCGCGGTTGGATTGCAGGCCAGGTTTGCCGCGGCAGACATTCCCACTGGAGGACACAAGGGCAAGGACCTTTCACTGGTGGTCTGGGCAACCACACTGGGGGCAGTAATAGGACCCAACCTGATCGCTCCGGGTGAGGCCTTCGGCCTGTTTATCGGCCTGCCACACTTGGCCGGGCCGTTTCTGTTCACGATCATCGCGCAGCTGAGCTCGACCCTGGTTTTCTGGTTTGGGCTAAAGCCCGATCCGCTATTGCTCGCGCGCGAGGTGGCAAACCTTGAACCAACCAAGCGGAACACCAGTATCGCTGGGGCACTCAGCGCGATTCGCAGCTACCCGCTGGCCGGCTTTTCCGTGCTCAGCATTGCACTGAGCCACATGGTGATGGTGGCGGTCATGTCGATGACACCCGCTCACCTTTCGGCCGAGGGGCACTCGCTGGGAGAAGTTGGCTTCACCATCTCGCTTCACATTGCCGGGATGTATGCATTCGCACCGATCTTTGGAACCCTTAGCGATCGCTTGGGAGCAAAACGCGTCGTGCTCTTTGGCCAGCTGATATTTCTGGTTTCTCTGGCGGTCTCCGGTTTTGGGCAATCTAACTTCTATGCGGTCCTGTTTGGCCTGTTTCTACTGGGACTGGGCTGGTCTGCCGCAACGGTAGCGGCGAGCGCGCTACTGAGCGAAGTGCTGCCCGCCAAGGAGCGCACAGTGGTTCAGGGCTTCAGTGACTCCTTGATGAGCTTCTCCGGGGCGTTTGGTGGCGCGGTGGCTGGAACAATTCTGACGCTGTTCACCTTCGGCGGGCTAAACGCCGCAGCGCTGATTCCGGTCGTAATGATTGTGCTTGCTACCGGCTACTCCAGGCGCTGGAGTTAAAGAAAAAATCTCGCACCCGGAGATTTTGTCTCCGGAGCGAGATTTGTGACCCCAGCGGGATTTGAACCCGCGCTACCGCCGTGAGAGGGCGGCGTCCTAGGCCGCTAAACGATGGGGCCTGAACTGCAACCTGAAAATCATGCCACAAAAGCTCGGATTGGGCAATTTATTGGCTCAGGAGGTTTAGTGCACCGGGGTGCACCTTGACGCTGAAGGGAGCGGGACCAATCAGCTCGCCGTCGCAGGAAACCGGATAGCCAGCGTTTGAGACCGACACCTGACTGGCCTTAAATATCTCGACCTCGGGATGCTCGACGTGTCTTCCCTGGTAGACCTTTGGGAAGATCTGCAGCAGCTTGGGGCGGGTTACCCTGTGCAAAATGAACACCTCGACCTTGCCATCGGTAATTTCCGACTGCGGTGATATCTTCATCCCGCCACCAAAATTCTTGACGTTCGCCACCCCACACAGCATGGCCTCGAACCTTCGCTGTTTGCCATCGACCACTAGCTCGTATTCGATGGGTCGGAATCTCGGAAGCTCCAGGAGCATCGCCGCAACATAGGAGTTGGGGCCCTTGGGCCAGCTCAGGCCGTTGGCGCGCTCAGCGCAAATGGCATCGAAACCGGCCGAGACTGAGCCCAGGGAAAAGAATGCGCGCTTGCCGATCTGCACCTCCATGACATCGACCTGGCGCGGCTGGGCAAGCGATGCGGCGATATTTGTCACCGCTGCTGCGGTGTCGTATAGGTCTACTCCCAGCTGCCGAACCTGATCGTTGCCGCTTCCCGCGGGGACAAGTCCAACCGGCAGGGCCGTCTCCATTGCAAGATTGACCCCGAGTTGACTCGTTCCATCTCCCCCGATTGCAACAATTCCGGATACTTCCTCCTTGGCCGCTACGAGTTTGACTCGAGCCTGATCTGCGGAAGCAGCCGAAAAGTCAACAACGGGAATCGAGTGCTCGCGAAAGAGTTCGATTGCCCGTGCGCCTACATCTCTAGCTCCGCCGCGATTTGCGGTGGGGTTTACAATCACACCAAGTGGCTTCATTTCCCGCCCTATCTCAGTCTGAGCCAAACATAGCCCGTGGACGAGGCCAAAACTAGCTGATCGCGAAATAGGCTGGTGCAATGAAGGTCACCAAGTGGCAGCATGCACTGCTGCAAATTGAGCTCGCTGATTCGCAGCTGCTAATAGATCCGGGGTTCTACTCTGAGCTCCCGCCGACCAGCAATGTAGTTGCAATAACACTTAGCCACGTGCACGATGACCACAGCCATGGGGCACACCTCGAGGCCCTGATTGAAAGACATCCCGAGGCCAAGATCTTTGGTACGCAGGAAGTCTGCGAGAAGCTGCCCGACTTCGAGATCCAAACGGTCTTCCACGGCGATAGCTACCAGGTTGGGCCATTCAGTCTCGAGTTTTTCGGCGACCTACACCAAGAGATTCATCGCAGCATCCCGCTGGTGCAAAACTTTGGACTAATGGTCAATCAGGACCTCTACTACCCCGGAGATAGCTATACGATTCCCGATTTCAAAATAGGAACCCTGGCGTGTCCATCGATAGCACCATGGCTCAAGATTTCCGATGTGATGGACTTTCTCGCCGCTGCCCGCCCCAAGCGCTGCTTCCCAACTCATAACGCGCTGCTATCCGAGGTTGGGCACGAGCTCTACAATTCGAGAATTCAGCAGGTAACCGAAGAACATGGCGGCGAGTTTAGGTATCTCGTACCCGGAGATTCATGGCAGCTTTAGATTGCAACTATTACCGCTGCCAACAGCATCGCAACGGTAGTTCCGCCCCACAGCCGCCTCTCTTTTTGACTCTTGGTCACGTTGTTGGCCAGCGCGGTTAGCGCTGCGAAGCCCACCAGGACCCAATTCACCACCGCATTGCCGGCCTGGTCCAACAGCGGAGAAACAACACCGGTTTGGGCCAGATAGTGGCCTGCGATTGCGAGCAACAGGACAAATGAAATGGCGCTTGCGAAACGATATCCCAGGGCTAGGCGGCCTACCTTTTGGCCGCCGTAGGCATACTCCCCGAGCGGTGCCCCAAGGGCTAGTGCTAATTGAAACAGTGCGGTTGCGACGTATGCAAAAACAAGAAATCCGGAGCTGAATGCATCTAACATTCAGACCTCCGGATGATCAAGCTGGGGTACCTGGACTCGAACCAAGAACAAAGGTACCAGAAACCTCCGTGTTGCCAATTACACCATACCCCAAGGGTCGGACCCGTAGGTCCGAGGCTCTATCCTAGTGGGCTTGAGCAAAAGCCTCTAGTCGAGCAAGCGACCTTTCTTTGCCCAGCAGCTCCATGCACTCAAAAAGTGGCGGAGTCACCCGGCGCCCAGACATAGCCGTGCGGACCGGCCCAAAGGCGTTTCTCGGCTTCTCCCCCAGGCCTTCGACCAGGGCAGCGCTCAACTCTTCTTGAATACTG
>Ga0255781_10001350_pt1 | contig 20198 bp, 19 predicted proteins | sample 101ome_21_FD_179979 | JGI IMG/M metagenome (GOLD analysis project Ga0255781, IMG submission 179979) | Coastal salt marsh microbial communities from the Groves Creek Marsh, Skidaway Island, Georgia - 101413BT metaG (version 2) | ecosystem: Environmental > Aquatic > Marine > Intertidal zone >... | reverse complement strand
TACGTCATTGAGCAAACCACCCAACGTGATGCCTTCCTGGCTAGCGGTGTGGTGCAACCGATGGCAGAACTCAATGCCACCGAAGGTGGTGACACCATCCAAGTGCCTTTCTGGAAAGCGAACCTTTCCGGTGATTTCGAGGTGCTGTCCGACAGCTCCAGCCTGACGCCTGGCAAGATCGAAGCCGACAAGCAAGTCGGTGTGATCCTGCATCGTGGTCGTGCTTTTGAGGCTCGTGACCTTGCGGCTCTGGCTGCTGGTTCCGATCCCATGGCCGCTATCGGCGCCAAGGTCGCTGAGTACGTCGCCAACCAACGCCAGAAGGATCTGATCGCTTGCGTTGATGGGTGCTTCGGCGCTCTGACCGGTGGCGACAGCCCTGCATTCAACGCGCTGCGTTTTGACACCTCCGGCGCTACAACCCTTGGCCCCCGTCAAGTCGCCAAGGCCCGCAGCCTGCTGGGTGATCAAGGCGAAAAGCTGGCTGCTGTTGCGATGCACAGCGCTGTGTTCTACGACCTCGTTGAACGCAAGGCCATTGATTATGTGACCGCTGCCGAGGCACGCGTCACCGCTGATTCCGCCATGCCCGATGCCTTCGGTGGCTCCACCGCAATGGCATATGAAGGCAACATGCAGGTTCCCACTTACATGGGTATGCGTGTGATTGTGTCTGACGATCTGGTTCCTACCAGCACTGACTATCCGGTGTACTTCTTCACTCAAGGCGCTATTGCCTCGGGTGAGCAGCTGGCGATGCAGACCGAAACTGATCGTGACATCCTCGCCAAGAGTGATGCTATGTCGATCGACCTGCATTACGTCTACCACCCGGTCGGCGCACGCTGGACCAGCGCCACCATCAACCCAGGTCGCACTGAGCTGGCCACTGTTGGTAACTGGAGCAAAGTGTACGAAACCAAGAACATTGGCATCGTGCGCGGTACTGTTACTTCCAACTTCTGAGGCAACTAACAATGGCATCCATCTTTGAACTGGAGCAACCGGTCTTTGACCGCATGAACGCCAGCATTGAGCTGGTTGCTGCCTCCGATGAGGCCACCACCCTGACCGCTGCTCAATCGGTCAACAGTCTGGTGGTGATGACTCCTGCCGCTGGCCGCAACGTGACCACTGCTACGGCAGCTGCGATCGTTGCTGAACTCGGTTCCGGCGTGCGTGTTGGCACTACGTTCCGCATCATCCTGCGGAACCAAGCTGCTGCTACTCACGCTATGACCCTTGTCGGCGGCACTGGCGTGACGCTTGATGCAGACAACACCAACACTGCTGCTGCTGCATCTACGCGTGAGTTCATCGGTCGCGTCACTGCTATTGCAAGCGGTTCCGAGGCTGTTACTGTGTACTCCATGCCCAGCGGCACCCACTAATGGGAATGTTTGGATTCCGGCGACTGCGGGAACGTGAGGCTGCTGCTTCGGCAGTGGCCTCTCTTTCTAGTAATGAGCCTAAAATTACAACAGAGCCAAAGCCAAAAAGGCGGAGGACGGTAAAGCCCAAGCCGGAGAAACCTGATGGCGATTACAATTGATGCAACGGTTGGTTCAGCAAGTGCCAACAGTTATGCGACGGAAGCGGAAGCCAATGATTACGTTGATGCGATGATCAAAAACGCTGACGTTGTTCATTGGGGCAGCGGCAATGATGACACGCGCCGACGTTCATTGGCTTATGCAACGCAACGCTTAGACCGTGAACGATTTTTAGGCGCTAGGGCAACAGACACGCAATTATTGCAGTGGCCGCGCACAGGTGTTAGAAAACCCGACACTTATATCAACACTTATGCTGTAGGTTTTCCGTTTAGGATTACGACGGATTATTTTACTGATACAGAAATTCCTGAACAGATTAAACGTGCTCAGGTTGAGCTTGCTGTTTACCTGCACAACAATGTTGAAGGCATTGGGCTGTCAGGCTTGGAGGATTACAAAAACGTAAAGATCGGCAGCCTTGATGTAACGCCGAATCAATACGGCGCTACTGGTGCTGATCGCATCCCGCCAATGGTTGAGCGTTACCTAACTGGGCTTAGAATAAGTGGACCAGGCAACATCGCTATTCGACGGTCATGATGCTATCCATTGGCGGCGGTGATGCGGTAATGCGAGACGGGTTAGAAATCCCGACGCATGACTTCATCCAAAACACCTACACCGGCAGCAACCTGACTAAGGTTGAATTCAAGCGCGGCGGCAGCGGCGGCAAAGTTGTCGCCACGCTGGACATGACCTACGACGGCAGCAGCAACCTGCTGACCGTTGCACGGAGCTGATCATGGGCTATAAGTTCAATCCATTTACGGGCGCTCTTGACGAAACTGGGCCGTCAATCAGTGCCCTGAATGTACTTGGCACCGTCGCCAATGAGGCCGCGCTTCCCGGCGGCGCCACGACGGGGGATGTCTACCAGGCGGAAGACACGGGAGTCTTTTACGTCTGGGACGGCAGCGCTTGGGACAACCTTGGCACGCTGGTTGGCCCCCAAGGCCCAACAGGTGCAACGGGCGCGACAGGCCCTGCTGGTGCTGACGGCGCCGATGGTGCTGACGGCACGGATGGCGCGGACGGGGTAGGGATTCCCGCAGGTGGAACAACAGGGCAGTTGCTGAAGAAGTCAAGCGGAACCGACTACGACACAGCATGGGTCGGGGCTGATGATATTTATGTGATTGCCTGCAGTGATGAAACCACGGCGCTCACCACAGGCACCGCGAAGGTCACGTTCAGGATGCCCACTGCCGGCACGCTAACGGCAGTAAAGGCCACGGCCACGACCGCTCCAGTTGGCAGTGCGTTGATCGTTGACATCAACGAAGCTGGCACGTCGGTGTTGAGCACGAAGCTGAGCATTGACGACGGAGAGAAAACAAGCGATACAGCAGCAACGCCTCCGGTGATCTCAGATTCAGCCCTGGCGGATGACGCCGAGATCACGATCGACATTGACCAGGTGGGCAGCGGCACCGCAGGCGCTGGCTTGAAGGTCACCCTCTACGTCACCCGGAGCTGAGGCCATGAGCAGTAATTTCGCACTTTGGGATTCCATCGCTGAGCAGGTGCTGGCTTATCCGCGCAATGATGATGAGCCTGTCGTTGCACTTGACCCGCGCTATCGAGTGTTGCGCATCGTGCGTGAGCCGAAGCCGGATGCACCCGAAGGATGGAGCGTTCGGCAGCAGTGGTCGGTTGATTTGACCGCTGGTGAATGGCGTCAAGGTTGGGAGCTGATCGAGCTGCCAGTGCCTGCACCACCGCAGCCGGATTACGTGGGGTTCTACTCAGATCTACTGGGCAGCGCCACCTATGAAGCGGTGATCAGAATGCCTGCCACGGCTGAGCTTGCTCGCGCTTTGGCGGTGTTTGTCTCGGCCATCCAGGACGCGATGAACTACCGCGTCAACCCGCAGGCAATGCAAGGCGCAATCTGGTTGCTGCTAGGGCAGGTGGCGCTGACTGATGACCACGTAGCCGAACTGACTGAGCTGATGGCAACGCATCGCCTTGATCTCGTTTATACGTTGCAGCCATGAGCATCATCTACATCAACCCGTATCAGTTCGCAGCGGCGTATGACACCGATGCACAGTCTTACATCACAGCAGTTGAAACCGCAGACGGCCAAGCACTGGAAGTTGGCGTGAAGGATGCCATCAACGCCTTCGTGGTCGGCTGCAAGTCTGATGGTATCTGGAGTGCTATCAAGGCAAGTTGCATCTTGGCTGGTGCGAGGACGCTGGCCGGTGCATTGGTTCCATTGGCTGGGACTGCGCCGACGAACTTTAACTTTGTTGGTGCGGACTACGACAGGGAGACGGGGCTGGTGGGGGATGGGAGCACGAAGTATTTGGCCGCAAATCTAATCACAGCCGCTTCCAATAGTCATCAAGCTATCTATAGAACAAGTGGCTTTCAGGCAGGGCGGACGCTCATTGGATGCTTAGTAGGTAACGGAAGCCAGGGATGCAGGATAGGCTTTCAGTTTTCTTCGAACATAGGCTTTATGAACGGTTCCAACACATTCCCTTCGTCAGGATTAGGGGCTTTTGCCGGGCATAACCGTGCAAATCTCGCCGGAAGTTTTGACTGGCGCGTATCGCCAAATTCAGGTTCATTTACTCAGCTTGCTTACACTGGCGTCACGTCAAGCACTGCCGTATTTGCAGAGGATCGCAATGGCACAAGTATTGCAAACTATTCCAATGCCCGCCTCGCCTTCTACTCCATCGGCGAATCCCTAAACCTCGCCCTACTCGACACTCGTGTCACCACGCTGATAAGCGATCTCGCGGCAGCGATACCTTAACCGCCGCAAACTGATTCCATGAGCGTCCAACCCGGCCAGCACAATATCTCACTGCAACGCAGGGCAGACTTTGATCTGCAGCTGCAAACCGATGGGAACCAACTGACAGGCTTACACTGTTAGAAGCACGGGTAACGGCACTGGAGAATCCCTAATGGCACTTGCTGATTCACTGCGAAAGGTAGCCAACAAAGCCATCGGCAAGTTTGGTGGTGACATCACGATTCAATCAGTGAGTCTTGGCACCTATAATCCGACGACTGGAACAGCTACTGAGACGATTACGACTGAAACGGTCAAAGGTGTGTTGGAAAACGTCAACGCAGCGGAGGTGAATGACCTTGTGCGCGGTGATGACAAGAAGTTGACGGTTGCAGCATCAGCATTGCCTGCAGTGCCTGGACTGGACGATAAGGTGCTGATCAGTAGCGTGACGCATCAGATCGTGCGGATTGAAACGGTGGAGCAGGCCAACCAAGCAATTGTGTATCAGTTATTTTTGAGGGCATGATGATGGTAAAAGAAATCAAGCTGGCGAAAATTGCTGATTACATGGAAGGACAGGTTGAGCAGTTACTGCGTACGACGGTACTTGAAGCGGACGGCAAATTAAAGACTGCAAGTCCTGTGGATCTTGGTCGGTTTCGCATTGGCTGGCAAATTGGTGAAAATGCAAGCAACAGTACACCACCACCGCCAGGTGACTATAGAGGAAAAGAGGCGCCTCCAAAAGGATATAACTACATTGTTGGTCAAGAAAAGCTAGGCAACTATTACAGCATCCATAACAACCTGCCGTATGCAGAAAAACTAGCTAACGCTGCTCCTGGTTCTGGATTAACAAAAGAGAAACGATACAATCCAGAACGTACAGTGGAAAACTGGGAAAAACCAGGCGGCGGAAGTAGCCATCAGACAGATGGCCCAGGATGGATTGATCTTATCGGCAAAGAACTGCAAGCCGATGTACGATCACATTATGAAAAGATCAAGAGGCAAGGATAATGGCCGCAGCAGACCTAAACACCGTACGTTCAACGATTGAATCTAGGCTCGCCACTGAGCTTGCATCCAGTCCGTCAATTCCCGTCGTATTTAACAACGTATCCTATTCACCAACGCCTAATTCATCATGGGTGCAATGCCTGCTGAACTTCGGTGCTGGCGAGTACCTAAGCCTTGGCGGAACATCAAACTCATACAACAGAATTACTGGTGTCATCGTCACCAATATCTTTACGCCCAAGGGCACTGGTGCTGGCGCTAATTTTACGATAGCAAAGCGCATCCGCGACCTGTATAATCGAATTATTGTGTCGGGGGTTTACTTCGATGCACCCATTGGTCCTGAAGTGGTGTCCGCATCACCTGAGGGCTATTTCCAAACACAGGTCCGTGTGACCTTTGAATTCATCGAGGAACTCTGACCATGGCTACTCTTCGCGGTGAACAGGGCGCTGTTCAATTTGATGCCGCAGGCTCCAATAACGCCACAATCGTCGGCACCCGCAGTTGGAGCCTGACGATTACCAAAGAAACGCTGGACACCAGTGTCCATGGCGACACCTTCCGCAGCTTTGCTGGCAGTATGGTGTCCGGCTCTGGCACCGTTGAACTGGTTTACGATCCAGATGCTACCGGCCAAGCTGGTTTCCTTGAAGATGTGGTGACAACTGCAGACCCTGCAGATGCAACCTTTGAGCTGTTCACCAGTGGCACCGCCACTGGCACCGACTCCGTAAGTTTCGCGGGCATCATCACTGACATGGAAATCACTTCCACTGTTGGCGAGCTGGTGATCGTATCCTGCAGCTTCGTGACCTCCGGCACGATTACTTCTAACTTGGAATAATTCGGCTATAGTTTGAGCATCAAAGCTATTTTTTTTAATGGCCCGAACAGTTGACTTGCTGGTTGAGGCATTTGACCTTAACCAGCGCCGTAAGTTTGAGCTGAAGAATGCAGACGGCAAAAAGGTTGTTGATCTGTACTTCAAGCCAATCACCCGTGCGGATCGCAAGAAAGCACAAAGCCTTGCCGGTACTGATGATGCACTAGACATCAGCACCCAGATGCTGTGTCAGATGGCTGAGCTGGAAGACGGTAGCAAGGCGTTTGCGTCTGCTGATGCACCGAAGCTACAGCGTCGGTTGCCGGAGTCTGTGCTGAACGAACTTGAGCTGTTCTTGTTTGGGTTGGGTGAGGATGCTGGGATTGAAGAAGCAAAAAACGACTGAAGCAGGACAGTTGGCTCAACTTTGAGTTTTTCCTGGCCTGCGAACTAGGAATGACAGTAAGCAAGCTCCGCACGGAACTGACCGATGCGGAGTTCATTCATTTTGCAGCATTTTACGAATTGAAGGCAGAACGTGAAAAGGAAGCGATGGATCGTGCTAAGGCTGGCCGTCGTTAAGATGTAGACATCGCTTGAGTAAGCCGTGGCAGTATCCAACGTTGAGCTAAGGGTTGACGCACGGAATGCAGTCCAATCACTTAAAAAGGCAAGTGATGAATCCAAAAAATTAGAGACTGCAACGAAGGGCGTTACATCTGCAACCACAAAAGCTGGGCGTGAAATAAAGACTGCAGCCAATGGGATGCGGTATTTCACGGATGCAGCAGGCCGAGCGCGAAAGGTTAATGGGCAGTTTGTCACCAGCGCTGAAGCAGCGGCAGCAGGGATCAAGAAGCAAGACACGGCAGCTCGTAGCCTGATTGGCACCATGACCAAGCTGGCGGCAACGGCCGGCGCTGGTCGAGTTACATCAGGCATTACGCGCACCGCTGCAGGCTTTGAACAGGAGCTGCGTCGTGCTGCCGCGATCGAAGGCGGCGGCAACCTAGATCAGCTACGGCAATCAATCGAACGCGTTGCATCAACAGCAGCAGGTACGCCAACAGAAGTGGCGGCACTTGCCACATCATTGAGTCGCGCTGGCTTTACCGCACAAGAAACCAGCGAATCACTGCAAGGTATCGTCACTGGTGCCGAGGCAACAAGCGTTGCATTTGATCAGCTTGGCGACATCGTATCATCCAGCTTGCGTGCATTTGGGCTGGCCACGTCAGGCACCGCGTCAGTGGTTGACACGTTGGTGCAAGCTGCTAACAGTTCAAACCAGACAATCCTTGATCTTGGCGAAGCGTTGAGTTACGCAGCGCCAGGTGCGCGAACGCTTGGAATCAGTATTGGCGATCTATCTGCAACGATTGGCCTTCTTGCTGATAATGGCATTCGCGGCAGCCGAGCCGGTACATCGCTGTCAACTGGCTTGAATCGGCTGCAGCTTGCAGCATCCGGCAGCCAAGAAGCATTGTTTGAGATCACGCGTGGTAGCGCAATGCTGACCAAAGCGATGGATACATTAGGCAGTCAAGTGCTAGACGCAGAGGGCAACCTTAAACCACTTGACGAGGTACTTCTTGCGCTTAAGGGTAGCCTCGATCAGTTAAATGTCGGCCAACGCGTTGAGCTAACCAAGGCATTGTTTGGCGAAGAAGCGGGGCGCGGATTCCAGGCATTGCTGGCAAGCAGTGAAGAGAAGATTCGCAGCATGTTTCAAACAATCGAAAACTCGCAAGGCAAAACAGAACAGGTCCGCGAAGAGATGCGTGGATTCTCTGACAGCATGAAAGTGCTAGGTGGTAACGTTGAGAACACCACCAACGCAATTGGCGATAAGTTCATTGTTGTATTGCAGCCATTAGTTGATGGGCTGAATGCAACATTGAAGGCTGCATCTGAGCTACCCAAACCAATACGCGACATTGGTGCTGCCGCTGCCGCCGCCGGCATCGCTGTCGGTGGCTTTGCAGTGGCATTTAAGACAGCAGCTCCTTTAATTGAATTGGTGGCCTACAAGCTAGGAGCTGGCGGCCTTGCTGGAGCCATGGCAGCACTGCTAAATCCCATTGCGTTGGGTGCTGCAGCTTTTGTTGGTCTTTCTGCTGTTGTTATTAAGTATTACGCAGATCAAGCCAAATTAAACAAGCTGCTTAATGATTCAACTGTTGAGTCAACAGAACTTAAAGATGCTGTTAGCGCTAAAAAGGCTGAGCTTGAAGCAGCAGCTGTCAAGCTAGACAAACTTCGCGAATCGTCGCTTTCAAGCAAAAGAGCAACAGAGGCACAAAGGAAGGAAGTCGAAGAGCTAAGGCGCCAGCTGGAAGCTTTAGAAGGTGTTTATGACGTTCGGGTAAACTTAGAAATTGCTGCCAGTCAGATTGCTGCTGATGTTGAGGCGCAAGCAAAGGCAGCGGGGGGCAAGGCTGTTGGGTTTGATGTTCTCGACCAAGCTGGCATTCGTGAGGCTATTGCACGCGCCAATGGCACTTATAAGGAACCTGAGGCTTTTAAACCTTCAGTCGGCGGCGGCGGTTCTGGCGGTGGCACTGCTGGCGGCCGTGCAGGGCGTGGACCCAGCGCAGAAGATATATTGAAAGATCAATTAGCCGCCGGTGAACGTATTGCGAAACAATTGCAGCGTGAAATTAACTTACGCAATGCGTCAAATGACCTTGAACGCGAGCTGCTTAGAATTAAATTCAATCATGAAGATGTTGTAGCAAATATAAATGCAAACGTTGCTGAAAGGCAGCGGGAAGAGTTATTAAACCTTGCCGAAAGAAATAGGCTGGATCAAGAAAATTTAGCAACTATTGAGGCAAGAGATGAAAGGTTGCAAGAAGCTTTCAAAATGGATTTCGCCAGTTTGTTCAAGCAAGATCAAGGCAAGCTGCAGCAGTTTATTAGCGATTCGCAAGATTCACTCAAGGATCTTGAGCAAGTTGCTATTAACGTTTCTCAAGGCGTAGGAAGTGCCATTTCAAGTTCACTCGTCAACGGTATTCAAGGTTTAATCGAAGGCAGCGAAAAAGTTAAAGATGTTTTTGCCAACATGCTCAAAAGCGTTGGTCAGGTTTTGGCGCAAGAAGGCGCAAGAATGATCGCAACCTATATTGCAATTGGCATTGCAAAGGCATTTGCAGGATTGTCAGGCGGAACTAAGTTCGGAGATATGGGCAATTTTGATCAAGCCGTGCCTGGTGCGTCAGGATTTAGCTCGCCGTCATCCTTCAATGCTGCTGGCCTATTCGGTGCTCGCGCCAACGGTGGCCCCGTCAACGCAAACCAGCCTTACATCGTCGGTGAACGCGGCCCTGAGTTGTTCATGCCATTCAGTAGTGGCATGGTGCTATCGAATAACGACACCCGCGAAAAACTTGAGCAGCAAGACGCTGTGATGGGTGATAACGCCACCCGCGAAAAACTTGAGCAGCAAGATGCTGTGATGAGTGATAGCGCCACCCGTGACAGGCTCAAACAGCAAGATGATGCGCTGAGTGATAGCGCCACCCGTGACAGGCTCAAACAGCAAGATGCTGTGATGAGTGATAGCGCTGCTCGCGAAAAACTTGAGCAGCAGGATGCTGTGATGAGTGATAGCGCTACTCGTCAGCAGCTCAAACAGCAAGATGCCGTGATGAGTGATAGCGCTACTCGCAGCAAACTCGAGCAGCAGGATGCTGTGCTGCGTGATAGCGCTACTCGTGAACAACTTGAACAGCAGGACGCTGTGCTGCGCAGCAATGAGGCTATTCGTCAGCAGCTCGAGCAGCAGGATGCTGTGCTGCGTGATAGCGCTACTCGCGACAAACTCGAACAGCAAGATGCTGTAATGCGTAGCAATGAAACTACTCGTCAACAGCTCATTAAACAGCAAAATACTATAATGCGTAGCAATGAAGCTACTCGTCAGCAGCTCATCAAACAGCAAAATACAATGACGACAAACCGCATCCGCGAAGTGGAACGCACATCCCTTGCGATGATGGCAAGCCCAAATCCGATCGATGTGCGGTACGAATCCAGCGTGATCAACAATGTCGAGTACGTCACCGCTGAGCAGCATCGTCAAGGCATGGCGCAGGCTGCTGAACGCGGTCGTGCACTCACGCTGCAAGCGTTGCAGAATAGCGTAAAATCAAGACGTAAGGTTGGCCTGGCATGAGCGGATACGCTTTTTGCAACTATGTAAAATTCCGCAAGCCAAGCGGCTCATCTTATGTTGACACGTCGTATTACTTCCAAAACTTTACAATTAACGGCACACGCTCCAGAGGCGGCAACACTTACACCTTTGCGCCGTTTGCGCTATCGACAGGCGGTGGTGAAAAGGGTGGTGACAGGAGCAGTAATGTGCTGGCGATTGGTGCGTCAGCTGTAGCAGGCTCAACCATAATCCTCAATTTATTTAAGCAAGCCGTTGAAGAGCGTTGGCTGTTGGTTGTCGAAACTGTAAGCCTCAACGTCAGCAGCCTTGCAGATGATCAGTTAATTTCAGAGGAAACCTGGCGTGTTGCCTCCTATGACATGGACACAACAGCAATCAAACTGCGATTGATCTCACCGCTGGATGCAGTGCAAGGCCAAGTGCCGAATCGTCGCATTACCGAAGGGCTTGTCGGCGCATTGCCAACTACCGGCAACATAAGCATCTCATGAAACGTTGGCATCACTACCTAGGATTGCCGCATCAGTTTGGCGCTGATCCAGATGATGGTGTTGCTTGTGATTGCGTGATCATGACCTGGAACGTCCTGCGTGATGCTGGTGTTGATCATCCGCCTTACAACGAAAGCTGGCTGAAGATGGCAGCGCGTGGAGAATGGGCTGCACTGAAGCAGCAGTGGCTAGAACGCACTAAGCCATGTCCGCAGCAGGAATATGCGTTGACATTGTTTGAAGAGCCTGCCCACATGGGCTTAGGTATTATTGTGGATGAAGGCTTGCTATTCCCGCACCATAAGCGTGGCGTGCATTGGCTGCCAAACAGAAAAGTCGCGCACCGAGAGTACAGAACATTTCGATGAACATGCTTCCATCTGATCGCTACCTGTGCAGCTTGCTCGGCATCACCGAGGACGAATTCATTGAGTTTCAGGCTGCAGCACGGCAGCACCTGAAGGACAACCCGATTGAAGGTCCAGTGGCGGGGGGTGAGACTGCCTTAACGCTTGCCATCATTAACATTGTGATTGGCCTTGGCTCGATCGCTGCATCACTGCTGCTTAAGCCATCAATACCAAAACAAAGGCGACCGGGCGAAATAAAAACAACCGACATCAGCCAAGAACCAGTTCAAAGTAATGTTAATTTTGCGCCGCGTTTTGGCTTTGATTCAACACAGCAAGTTACAAAGCTAGGGGAAATTATCCCCCTAATTTACACGAAACGCGAAATCGGCGGCGCCAAGGTTGGCGGCGTTCGCGTCAACATGCCACTGATATGGTCTCAAGTTATTTCATTCGGCACGTCGCAAATGTTGCGAGCTGTGTTTTTACTGAGTGAATCAACTTTAGGAGAAGTTGACAACGACTTATGGGCAATTGGGTCAAACTCGCTAAAAAATTACAAGTTTAACTACAGCTCACAGACGGAAGAAGCAGCTCGCGTAACCATTTATTTTAGCAAGGACGGCGGTCGAATTACCCAAGATGATCGAGTGTTTGGACGCAGCGGTGAACAAGACCAACGCGCTAACGGCGGTGGATCGTCTTCCACTACTTCAACTGGAGATGTATTCAGTGTTTTTTATGGTGGCAGCGAACAAACTGATTTTTGCGCTACTCATAAACCAAGCTCAAACACTACATTTGGTGTTTACAGCTTGATTGGCAATGATTTAGTTCATCGCATAAACCCGTCAATACGACCGGCTGTAAGTATCCAGATGAAACCTAAAACAAAGGATGGCCGCGTTCAAATTAACTGTCCGATTGACGAAGAGCAGTTAAGCCGCCGAGAAAAAATGAATATCCACTACTCATCAAGGTCTGGAATTATTGCACATGCAACAACCCAGGGGGGACTAGCGTCTGGCACTGTAAGCAGCATAACTAGCCAGAGCCTGAGCAGAGGAGATTACGTCAGATATAAATTGTTTAGCGGCAGAAGTACAGAGACGCTTGGCAACAAAATGAAAGTAAAAAATGGCAAAAAAGGCAAGACATATCAGATAGTCGAACTAAGCAACACTGAACAAGATGAATGGAATGAGTTAGCCGGGACATCTGGCGTTACATATAATGAAGGCGATCAGCTTACTCTTGCTATTGACCCGCAAGAATTGTTAGATCTTACAGAGCTTCAAGCTGGCGAACGTTATCAAATTCAAGAGAAAAACCCAGAAGCCAACAAAGAAGTAATTAACTCTTTTGGTGATAGAAATTACCAAACAACAGACGACGAATTTGACCTTATCGCCGCTCCTAATTTAACAAGCTACATTATAGGAAATAAATTCTATGTAGACAGCAGTTATGACTCTCTGATTGCCGACGTTGACGTAAACAACTGCGTAGCAGGCCGTAGATACGAAATTACAGCTATAGGTAGTAACATGGACGAAGGATGGGCAACCAGTGAATCTGGGGATGGCGGTAGATGGGCCAGGCTTGCCGGGGCGCTTGGTACGCTTTCAGTAGAAGACAGCGATAACCGAGATGTACCTGTTGAAGTCGGCGACATCTTTACCGCAACAGATCAAAGTTTCATCAATTCAATGCCCAATTCCGCCGATGGAAGAGTGAAGGGCTACTTCGGCCCTGCGGAAGTTCTACGAGTTTGGGGCAATGGAAGAGTCAGACAGGTGCGTTCGGAACAAAGCCTTGGAGATGTTTCTGATGCAGTCGCATCTAGGCAGAAAACTTACGACCAAGCATTGATCGTTGGCGAAGTTTACAAAATCGGCACTGCCTATGGCGTATGTGTTGCCCGAACAGAAGGCGCGTTTATATCTGAAGCGGATGAGCTGGGTGATGACGCCCAAAATATTGAGGTTGATTTCTACATCACAGAAGCTGGATCATGCACTATTTACCCAACAGGACATTTGAATAAAACAGGCACTGATGAGACACAGCGCGAGACTGCTACAAGTAAAGATCACATTCTGCGAGTCGCGCAGGCAGTAGTCACAAATACACGCCCCTGCATTGCAACTGAGTTTGGCTTTAGGTCTGTGATGGGACTACGCATTACGAACCTATGCAACTTCAGGGATGCAAAAAGTTTCAAATTTGCTGATACGTCATATTGCACTGCATTTAGAAACGAAAAGGCCGAGCGATTGGATAGTCAGTTTTACGAAAGCAGCACAATTACGACTAGCGAACAACGTTATTCGTTTTTTACGATCCAATTCAAAGCTGCGGATGCCGCCGACAGTGACGGCGATTGGCAGGAGCTAGGTTTTACGTTTGGCTTTGCAGGTGAAACGCAACAGGCGCAGTTCAACTACCTTAGGCTTGAATTTCCTACGGCCAAACAACGCATTTTTAGATTCAGACCGTTGGCCGGATTTGAAATACGCAGTGGCACGGGAACTTTGTATGTTTTGGATGCAAGGGATGGATTGTATACACCAACTCTTCAAGCGACGATTGGCGGCGAGCTGGTGAAATGCGAGTTTAACGGTTACGCGATAACAGGCTCAGAAAAATCCTCGCGCTTTGCGTCACGCTTTAGCTGGAACAATTTTGGTAATTTTAATGAAAATGACTACGACTATACTACAAAAAAACTAGGCAACGGCGAGGAAGATACAGAAGAGCTGTTCGGCTTGTATGAAGTTGATGACGCCACAACCATTGACGGCGACACTTATCAAAATTACATCGACACTTACACGAAGCTTGCGGAATCATTCCCCTATGAAGAGGTAAAAGCATCTGCTGAGTCCGGACCAGAGCATGAAATTGTTTATGTAAATGAGATTGTCGAAAACCCCAGCCCGGCACCTGCCTATGACAATATGGCACTGGTCGGCATTAACATTCGCTCATCGCAGGAATGGCAACAGCTAGCGCAGTTCTCCGGTTACATCAGGCAAGGAATCCAAGCGCCTCAACTACGATCCGACCTTGCAGTAGGCACAATTTCACTGTTTCCTGATGTTCTCTTAGATCTGCTCACGAATGAGCGTTATGGGATGGGCAAGTTTGTTAAGGATGAAATGATTGACTTGGATGGTTTTGAAGATGCTGCTAACTTCAATCACAGAAGGGAATATCGATTTAACGGTGTTATTGCAGAGCAGTCAAATCTAAGGCAATATGCGGCAGACATTTCCTCCACTTACCTGCTGTACTTTGCAGAAATAAACGGCAAGTACACACTGAAGCCGTATTTCTCAACAGACGCTAGCGGCAACTTTACAGCTGTAGACATTAAGGGGCTATTTACTGTTGGTAATATCGCTGAGGACAGTTACGAGGTTTCCTACCTTGCGCCGGAGGAACGTGAACCAATCCAAGTGGCTGTGCAGTACAGGCAAGAGCGCGGCAGCAGCGATACAAACAATGAAGGCGTGTTCTCTGTGGTGCGATCAGTGCTTGTGCGTGAAGCCGGTGCAGCTTACGACCCATTCACCACTGAAACGCTGGACATGACCGATTACTGCACTACAAGAGATCATGCAATTGATGCTGCTAAGTTCCTGATCAGGATGCGCCGTGTGCCTGATCACACGATCAAATTCAAGACAACCTATGACGCTATTTTTGCCGATATTGCGCCTGGCGATTACATCAAGGTTGCGATGGATGCAACTGATTACGACCAGTACAACAACGGCGTCGTGCTTGATGATGGTTCATTGATCTCAACGCAGTCACTGTCGGATAGCACCTACAGCGTGTACGCATGGAATCCCACATCCGGCAGCGATCCAGCCAACGTCACATTGACGGTCTCTAACGGCGGCACCACAGCATCGCCCACGGGCATTGTTTTCACCGAGATCGTCAGCAACAAAGCATCACGCACCTACCAGATCGAGCGGATCACTGCAGGCGAGGATGGAACGTTTACAATTGAAGCGTTGCACATGCCCGTGAACAACAGCGGTATCCCTCAAGTCGTCGTGAATTTTGACAATGCCAGCAGTTGGGAGGTGAGCTGATGCCTAAGTTATTCATCCCAACATTAGATCCAATCATAACTGTCAGCGATGATGACCTACTTGTCATCAGCGACACAAGTGAGGAAAAAACACTTAAAATTACGATTGGACAAATAAAAGCAACAGTATTTGGAGAGATCCCCACGCTTGACGCGCTCTCAGCAGACAATATTGCTAACGATGATTTGCTAATCATCAATGATGACAGTGCAAGTGAGACAAAGAAGACAGGAGTAGGCGATTTAAGAGAGCATCTGTTAGAAGACAACAGTCAATATATTGCCCAATACAGACTTATGGGCCGTGAAGTTTTTTTGTGGAACAACAGAGATGGTGGCGGTAACGCAGAGTATCACCTGTACAACAACGGTGGCGTTGCCGAATGGTTGATAGGTCAAGCTTCAGGATCAAGTCATGAGTTTAGGGTCGTCAAAAAAGTAGGCACCAACAGAACCACATATTTCACTATTAATACAAACGGAGATGTAGATGTAGTAGGGGCTTTTAGCAAGGGCTCTGGATCATTTAAGATTACTCATCCGCTGCTAGAAAAAGCAAAAACTCATAACTTAGTTCATTCTTTTATTGAAGGCCCACAAGCAGACAATATCTATCGTGGAAAAGTCGAGCTAGCCAGCGGGACTGCAACGATAAATATCGACACTGCAGCTGGCATGACAGAAGGTACATTTGCTGCGTTAAACCGAGAAGTGCAGTGCTTTACGACCAACGAAACTGGCTGGACTGCTGTTAAAGGATCTGTCACGGGTAACATATTGACAATTACCGCTCAAGAGCATACTTGCGCCGATACGATCTCATGGCTTGTAATTGGTGAACGGCAAGACCAGCATATGTATGACACAAGCTGGACTGATGATAACGGTAAAGTAATTGTTGAACCTCTTAAGTCGTCCGAACCCGAGAGTCCTTAATCATGCCTGTTCTCACCGTTCAACGAGCACCAACCAGCCGCAGTTTTCGTGCTGGTAAATGGCCAATCACGACTGCAACAAGCCAATCAGGCGTTCGCAGCAAAAGACTTTGGGGCAATTTGGCCAGCGGTGGTTTGCTGAGTTTGACCTATGCAAACATCCCTGACAACGTAGCCGAGGACTTCATTGATCGCTGGCAGCAGACAAAAGGTGGATTGGATTACCTGGAGACAACAAGTGGTAGCGGCATTCAGTCAACAGACCCGATGTTTGATGGAATGTCGAATGATATGAAAGCTGAGATTCTTAGTGCGACGACAGGTGCTCGTTGGACCTACGCCCAAGAACCAATTGTCGAGAGCGTAGCGCCTGGCATCAGCACTGTTAAGGTTGAATTGATCGCTGAGATTAGGTCAGACTGACAACATCAACTAGCCTATTGCGACCGCAGAAGCTAGACTGACCTAAAAGGCAACCCTCATGGCAGTCACCAGCACTACGGGCAGTTTTACGATCGCCGGCTCGACGGCTGTGGTTCGTGATGCAAGTATTGATATTTCACGCGATACACTGGAGACCACGAATTTAGGTGAGTCCAGTAGGACATACGTCACAGGCTTGCGTGGTGCAACAGGTAGCGCAACTTTGTTATACGAAAACAGCTTGCTTGATGATGTTTACGCCAAGATCAACACAGATTCGCAAAGCGCTATCACCGCAACGCTGACGTTGACCACAGGTAAAACGATCTCCGGCAGCGTGCTAATTACAAGCGTCGGTTCAACCGTGACCGTCGGTGATGTCACAAGCACAAACGTCGCATTTACGTTTACTGGTAACTTGACCATTACCGCAGCGTAATGGCAGTCCTTGGCAGCAATGGCAGGGTCATCCTCAACCGCTCGGCGCCAACACCTGTTGTCGTTGAAGTTACTGACCTAAATCAAGACAAGAATATCGTTCTACTTTCAGCGCCAAGCTTCAGAACTGGTGATCTTGTCGAGGTTACTAGCGTTGACAACTGGCCTAACGACTATCTTTTCGATTCGCGGCTGGTCCCGACGTACGCCAACACGTATCAGCATCAGGACTGGGCCGAAGCTGTGGACTACAGCGTCGCTTATCCGCCAAGCTTGTTGAGGCCGTTCAGGTGGTTGAGTACAGAGGAAAACGAACCGCTGACAACCCAAGACGGTGATGCTCTTGTCATTGAACCAGCAGCCGCAGACCAGCAACCGTATCGAAACCAGCTTTATGTACACGTCGATCAACTAAACAGGCTCTCGTTTTATAGAACTAGGGCTGCTGCTTTGGCTGGAGCGTCAGACGCAACACGCGAAAACATTGATTTTGATGATTTTCTGCCCATTGCTGATGCCGTCAAGATTGACCAAGGCGCTGGCTTGAGCGCTTATGCGAATGCACAGTGCATTACGCATGTTATTGAATCTTGCAGTTATGAGCTAGCCGACATCGTTGGAACATCGGGCAGCCTTTCGGAATATGGGCCGGATTACGACGATGCAAGTCTGGATGCTGGCGCAAGTTCGTATGACAATGCAAATATCACACCAAGGACTGAAATTACTGAGGTGCAGCTCAGCGATCCTTTGCCAGATACTTTGATTGAATTAAGGCTGGTCAATGAATGGAATCTGGAGTGTTCGCTGCAGAGCTGGGAGCTTAGCCTTAACGGCAACGAGATCGACACGACGGGACTTGGCGATCAGTTCTTTGATGGCGTCAAATCGCTGATTCAAGGCGGTGGCAGCTTGGATTTTTTGGTGGAGCGTGAGTCCGTCGACACACGCACAACTGCAATCGTTAATCGAGATGATTATGCCAATGCACGCTCCTTCGTTGGTGTTGAAGAAAACCTGACATACAACTCAGCGGACATCATTGGAACATCAGGAAGCCTTGCCGATTACGGTCCAGATTACGACGATGCGAGCCTAGATGCTGGCACCAATCCATACGACAATGCGAATATCACGCCGCGCAGCGAAATTGGTGAACTTGCTGATCAGGTGCTCGCCAGTGTTGGTACAAGCAATTTGCTCCGCTTGTTGCTCAATACCGCAGAGCAGGCCGAAGCAACTGCTGAGTTCTGGATGATCGATCCAAGTCAGCGTGATCGAGTCAGTTACACCTACACGCTGCTACCAGGTGACCTGTACTACAGAGCGCAGATTTTGATCACAAACACGGCAATCAGCACACGCGCAACGGATGTGATCAGTGGATCGGCAAACTTCGTGACTGTACGTGAGGTGCAGTTGCGCGAAGGCTAGACTGCAACCATCAAGCTGTAGCATCATGTCGCTTAAGATCATCCACAAGAACAATACAAGCGTTGGGCAGGCACCTGCTCCAAGCGATCTTGATATTGGCGAAATTGCGATCAATGCGGCAGACGCTGAGCTTTATGCCAAGGACATCAACGGTAATATCAAAAAGTTTGCAAATACCGATACCACCAGTACTGCGGAAGGCGTGCAGTTTACGCAGGCTGGCACGGGTGCTGTTGAGCGCACCGTTGAATCAAGGCTGCAGGATGTGGTTAGTGTTAAGGACTTTGGTGCTGTTGGAGATGGGGTGACGGACGATACGGCTGCAATTCAGGCGGCGATTGATTCTGTTCAAGCGTATGGGAAGCGCCACGTTTACTTCCCGGCTGGCAATTACAAGACTACTGCTCCGATCTTAATTCAGCAAGGTATTACCCTAGAGGGATCCGGAAGTTCTGTTTGCTCCATACTTGCAAATCATGGAGGCAACGGGCTTGTTTTTCAGCCGTCTGATGCAGGTAGCGCAAACTCTTACCTCAGCGCGGCTGGGATCAAAGGCTTAGGAGTCACACGCACTGACTCAGGCGATGGTGGAGCCGCTATTTGGCTGCGGCAATGCAATGGCTTCAAAGCTGTCGATGTCCGAGCTCACAACCATGATTACGGTATTAGGGTTAGCGGTGGCCAGTTGAATACGCTAGATACGGTTAGGACATTTTGCTTTTCTCCTTATACAGGTGGACCTGTTGGTGCTTCTGCAGGCATCCTTTTGGAACAAGCAGACATTGGAGGAGGTGATTACCAGTATTGCTACACCGTTCAGATCAATAACTGGATCGCTACTAGCGGTTTTGACAAGCGCCATTCGTATGCCATCCAGGTGAAGATGGTTGATGGATTGAGTATAAATGGTGCCTATTTAGCTTATTATGCCTCGTCACATTTTAATATAAAAAGATCTCTTTCTTCTGATTACGTCACTGCAGTCACTTTAAGTAATATCTATTTCGACGGAGTAGCAGCTACGCCTGGAGCCACTACTGGGACTCCTAGAGCATTTTATGTGGTTGCGTCTGGCCTAGGCGGAAACACTCTTAGGTCTATTCGCGTCTCAAATTGCATGTTAGCAAATTGCCGAGGAGGACAGCCTATTGTAGATATTCGAGAGTTTATTGATAGACTTTCCTTTAGTAACTGCGTGTTCTCTGGTTGCGATAGTACTGCCGTTAACATAGGTCCCGCTACTTCGAGTGGATTAAATGAAGGAAGCTACACATTTTCAAGTAACTCTTTCAGTGACGTATCAGGTGGTATTAAAATTACCGATGTTGATTCAATCACAATAACGTCTAACTCTTTTAGCAGCTTGACAGCTTCTATTGGAATTCAATTTAACGGTTTGGCGGACAAGGTACGAATTGCGTCCAACATCTTCGATTCTACCCTTTCGCTTCCCGTTGCCAGTCTTCCTACCGCGACTGCTTCGGATCTTGTTGATATTCGTCAACAATACACGGGTTCATATACTCCTACTGCCACCTCGATTGTAAACATCGATTCAGTCACCCCATCACAGGTGCAGTATTTCAGAATAAATGATACCGTCCATGTCTTCGGCAAAATCGCAGTGAACGCGACTACGGCATCCACTGTTGCACGTTTTACGATAGACGTACCTATTT
>Ga0255781_10001344_pt1 | contig 20225 bp, 39 predicted proteins | sample 101ome_21_FD_179979 | JGI IMG/M metagenome (GOLD analysis project Ga0255781, IMG submission 179979) | Coastal salt marsh microbial communities from the Groves Creek Marsh, Skidaway Island, Georgia - 101413BT metaG (version 2) | ecosystem: Environmental > Aquatic > Marine > Intertidal zone >... | reverse complement strand
AAAATAAAAAATAATGGTTTACAATTGATATGAAATATGATAGAATGGTTATATTATGTTAGGAGTAAACTATGATTTTAATTGACTTCAATGGTATTGCCATCGGCAATGTAGTAGTACAACGATTGGCTGCTGACGAAAATCTCATACGTCATATGATTCTCAATTCAATTCGTATGTATCGTCAAAAGTTTCACCGTGAATATGGTGAAGTTGTAATTGTTGCCGATGGAGCTGGTAACTGGCGTAAAGATGTATATCCACAATATAAAGCCAGCCGTAAAAAATCACGTGATGAGTCTTCCATTGATTGGACTGAAATGTTCCGTATCATTAATATGATCCGTGACGAAATACGTGACAATTTCCCATATAAAGTTATGCATCAATATGGCTGTGAGGCTGACGATGTAATTGCACAAATTGCAATGGAGACACAGGAATTCGGTAAACACGAACCTGTTATGATTGTATCTGCTGATAAAGATTTTATCCAGCTACAAAAGTATGATAATATCAAACAGTTTTCTCCAATGACTAAAAAGTTTGTAAAGCATAGTAATCCACGACTATATATGATGGAACACATTTTCCGTGGAGATGGTGGCGATGGAGTCCCTAATGTGTTGTCTGATGATAATGTTTTTGTTGATGGACGTAGACAATCTCCAGTAACAAAGAAAAAGATCGAAGCTTGGATCCAAGCAGAAGATCTACAACAAGCTATGGGTGACGATATTTATCGTAACTATTTACGCAATAAAAAATTAATTGATTTAACTGAAACACCTAGTTCTATAAAACAAGAAATTATAAATACATATGAGAGTCAGGATCAAAGTAAAAACAAATCAAAAGTGTTTAACTACCTGATTCAGAAACGTTGTAAATTATTATTAGAAAGTGTTCAGGAGTTTATTTAATGGTAAAAAGTGTCCATGAAGTAATTGAAGAAGCCAGAAAAAAACGAACTAAAAGCGAAAAGATTGAAGTGCTAAGAGCCAATGAATCATGGGCTCTCAAAGACATCCTTAGAGGAACGTTTGACGACAGTGTTCAATGGAACCTACCTACAGGTACACCTCCCTATCAAGCAAATGAACCACATAGCGCGCCAGGCAATTTATTGCGTGAGCATATGAAGTTTCAATATTTTGTTGCTGGTGGTAAAGGTGATAAGATGCTAAAAGCTAAGAGAGAGCAAATTTTTATTGGGCTATTAGAAACAATAGAACCACAGGATGCGGAGTTAGTCATAGGAATGATTAATAAAAAAATCCCAGTTACAGGACTTACAAAAGCAACAGCACAGGAGGCATTTCCAGGATTGATTGTGAAATAGAAAAAAAAAACTAAAAATTTTCACTTATAAGGAGACTATTATATGTCTACACTAGAAAGACTACAAAAAGATTCAGCAGAATTAGAAATGTTCGTAGAAAAACTAGCGGAAGAAGGAAAATCAGATTTGGTAAAAAAAATAAGAGCCAAAAAGAAATTTCTAGACGATAAAGTCAAGCAATTAATTCAGGATAAAGCAGCATAAAATGGTTTACAAAAGTGAAAATTATTGATAGAATAATTTTATATTATGTTCGGAGTAACACATGAATATTTTCATTCTCGATAAAGATCCAATTACAGCGGCACAATTACAGTGCGACAAGCATGTAGTTAAAATGATTGTAGAGTCAGCACAAATGCTTTCCACAGCTCATCGTATGCTTGATGGTTATGTTGAAAAGCGTCCATCAAAGTCTGGCAAACGTATGATTAACTATTGGGTTCATCCAAAACCTTACAAGGAAGAACGTTTATACAAAGCTGTCCATCATGGCCATCCTTCTACAGTGTGGACTATGGAATCAGATGCTAACTATATCTGGCATTATGATCACTTTGTTGCTTTACTTGACGAATACACCTATCGTTATGGCAAAGAACATGGTACAGCTAAGCTAAAACATACGTTAATGCAACCACCTAAAAACATTCCAATTGGTCCATTGACACCATTTAAACTTGCAATGGCTGACTATCCAGAATGTATTGCTCTTGGCGATCCAGTTAAAGCATATCGTGCTTTCTATCAAACAAAACAATCTCGGTTTAAAATGGCATGGACTAAACGTAATATTCCAGAATGGTTCGAGGTAGCTGCATAATGACTTGGGTAACATGGATGGTACTAGCTTTCTTAGGAACAGTTATCTACACCGTGTGGACTGAAGTTCAAAACATAGATCAACATCTTTGGCAGCAAAACACGGATCTAAAAAACAAGATTAATCGTTTACAAGATGAAGTTGTAGATTTAAATAGAACTATTAAAGTTTTAAAAGAAAATCTAGAAGAAAAAGAATGATAACCTTTACTGGATATAAACTATCTCCTTTACAAAAAGATGTAATATCCGAAGCAGTTAGTTCTGCTTTGGATATTCTTGTTTCTAAACGTATGAAACATACTCTTTTCTTTGAAATCTATATTCAAAAAGATTTATATAAAGAAAGAAATGTATGGGGTGATATGGACGTGGAAGATCACGATGAAAAGTCACCAAAGTTCTATACTATTAGACTTAATTATTCAGGCATCGAGTCCTTTGCTAAAATGCTTGAGACACTCGCTCATGAGCTTATCCATGTAGAACAGTTTGCCACAAGAAGATTACGTAATCTAGCCGGTCCTTTTAGAGTTGCATATGAAAAAGATCATTATAACACATTAGAAGTGCCATATTATGAAAGACCTTGGGAGATTGAAGCACATGAGTTAGAAAAAAGTGTTTATAACTACATGGTTAAAAATTCAACTAAAGTACAAAAGTATGTTAGTGCCAAAGCAAATGAAAAATTTGGTGAGGGATTATAATGTTTGGTGAGATAAAATATGAAATATTAGATGAAGTTATAATTGGTAATCCAGAGAATCCTGGTGTATGGCTTAGATTAGAGCGATCAGAAAAAGGAAAAAAGATTATCAGATCGTGGTCTGGAGCAGGAAAGGAAAAATATTGGAAAGTCATGTATAGATATGATGTAGATAAAGCATGGAGCAGCTGGAAAAGAATATGCCAACGTATACGCTAAAAGATAATAAAACTGGAGACACTTGGGAGTTCTTTGGCTCATATGAAGAATTACAAATTGCACTTGATGAAATGCCAAACGTTAGTCAAGTGTTATCAGCACCTAAAATTGTAAGTGGAACCGGTAGTCTTCTTTCAAAGACAGATGATGGTTGGAAAGAAAACTTAACAAGAATTAAATCTGGCTCCGGCCGAGGAAATACAATTAAAGTATGAGTAAAATGAAATTATCAAACTCACTAAAAGTAACTCCTGATGAATTAGAATATCATGAGCCTATTACCGATGCGCAAGACGAAGCTTTTGAAAAATGGAAAGAAGGCTATAACTTAATCTTATCAGGTTCAGCTGGTACAGGAAAAACCTTTATTGCAATGTACTTAGGTTTAAAAGAACTATTCGATAAGCCTGAGATATATCGTGAACTCATTATCATTCGATCTATAGTACCAACTAGAGAAATAGGTTTTTTACCAGGTGGTGAGGATGAAAAAAAACAAGCATACACCGTACCGTATAAGTCAATTTGTTATGATTTATTTGGTTATGACCAAGCTTGGCCAAAGCTTGTAACACAAAAGAAAATTAGATTCGAGTCTACATCATTTATTCGTGGATCCACATTTGATAATGCAATTGTTATTGTTGATGAAATGCAAAATTGTAATTTCCATGAATTAGATAGTATTATGACACGAGTCGGTGAAGACTGTAAAATTATATTTTCTGGAGATTATAATCAAACAGATTTTAAAAATGAAGATGAGAAAAATGGTTTAATTAAGTTTTTAGCAATTGTCGAGCAAATGAGATTTTTTAGTACCGTGCATTTTGGTTGGGAAGATATTATTCGCTCTGATCTTGTAAGAGATTATATAATGACAAAAGAAATGTTAAAGATAAGGTAGGTGTAAAAATGGTAAGAATATTTGCAACAGAAACATGCCCATGGTGTAAGAGAGCAAGAGCTTTAGCTGAGCAACATAACTTGCCATATGAATATAAAATTATTTTTTCAGATGAAGATAAACAAGAATTTAGACGTCTATTTGCAGACGCTAAAACTGTACCACAAATTATGTGGAATGATAAGTACATTGGTGGCTATGAAAATTTTGCCGCTGAAATTGAAAACACTCGTGAATTTGGACAAGGAGCTTTTTAAATGGCTAAGTATAGCCGATTTGATCCCCGCAATAAGAAACGTGGTCGACACAAAAGTCAATCACAACATAAAGATTTTCGTATAAAAAGTGCTGATAAAACGAAAAAAAACTATTTACTTTCTCCGAATACTATGGTAGAATTAGAATATAATGAAGGAGAAAATAATGTTGAACAACTTAAACAAGGTTATCTTAACTGATTGCGATGGAGTCCTAATGAATTGGGAATACGCCATGAATGTATGGATGCAAACCCAAGGATATGAAATTGTAGAAGGTGGAGAAGCTAACTATGACATGGGAGATCGCTATGGCCTCTCTAAAGAATTAAAGTTACGTTTAGTTCGACAGTTCAATGAATCAGCTGCTATGGGATTCTTACCTCCTCTTCGCGATGCTATGTATTATGTAGACCTTCTACACCGTAAGCACGGCTATACATTTCATATGATTACATCTTTATCAAAAGATGAACATGCTCAAAAACTTCGTATTCAAAACACTAAAAAGTTATTTGGCGAAACTGCATTTACAAAGTTCATATTTGAAGATACTGGTGCTGATAAAGACGATGTTTTAGAACCTTATCGTGGCAGTGGACTTATGTGGATTGAAGACAAAGTGGAAAATGCTGAGCTTGGCGATCGTCTTGGTCTTGAATCGATTGTGGTTGAACACTATCATAATATGAACAATGGAAAATTCCCTACCTTTGCAAAATGGAAAGACATTTATGAGTACATCACTGGCTGAAATATTAGTTTTAAGATCTCAATGGGAAGAGCTAGTTAAGCGATTTCGGTTTGTTGACGATGATTGCAAACACGGCACTATAAATAACTTAGAGTGGTTCGTTAATAACGGATTCGCGAGTAATCGTCTGCGAAAAAATTATGATGAAGCGAAAAGAGTAGCAGAAGAAATATTAGAAAAAGCAAATGAAGTGACCTTTTAATTATGCCTTAGTTATATCTAAAAGGATAACTAACATGGCAGAAAAAAACGCTTTTGGCGTAGAAAAAAAAGTAAAAAAAGATGCAAAGGTATTACAGCCTGATTCTATTTTTGCTCATCTTGATGCTGATGGTGATGGTATAATTACCGATGAAGAAATGGCTAGAGCTAAAGAAATAGCAGAATTTGAGCATAGAAAAAAGATGCAAGAAAATGAAGATGCAAAAGAAGATCAGATCCGTGCTATGGCATGGTTTGCTCTTTGGGGAATGCTTCTTTATCCAATAACAATTATAGCTACGTCTTTATTAGGTCAAGAAACAGCTGCACAACTCGTAAGTGATATTGCACCTACGTATTTTGTAGCAATTGCAGGCTTAGTTGCTGCTTTCTTTGGTGCGCAAGCATACTCTAAAGGAAAAGCTGAACCGCCTAAAAAATAAAATGGATTTTCGTTATGAAAAGATTGATATATCAAGTTTATGTAGGAAAAAAATCGAGGCTATACGATCACTGTACGGCCTCGGTTAAAGCATATGCAAAAGAAATTGGTGCTGACTACGAGTGTCAGCGTACACCTATATTAATGATTAAACCAGATCCCTTTAACACGAATAGAAGCAAGGAATCATACGAAAAGTATGGTGGCTACTTACCAATTTATGAGAAAGAAAATGCGTTTACGTATCTTAAAACTTATGATCAAGTTGCGATCATTGATAGTGACGTATGGGTTAGACCCGGTAGTCCTAATGTTTTTGATATTCTCGATCCAGATGTGGCTTTTGCTGGCGTCATAGAACGTGACATGCCAATTCAAAGTTGGTATATTAATAAGATTAAAAACTATTCTCGTATGCAATATTCAAATATCAAAAATGTTGATTGGAAATGGAACGGTCGTGGTGGTGAGTTCTTCAACATGGGTGTTATGATTATGAATAAATCGTTTGGAAAATATCTAAACGGTGAAACGCCACAGCAATTTCTTTCTAGACCTAGGTTTAAACCTTTTATTGACGGGTTAGGACCTTGGAAATGGTCTACCGACCAGACTCTTCTTAACACTTGGATTAGAGAAGAGAAAATGAAGTTACAGCACTTAGAATATAAATGGAACGCTCTTTACACTGCAGTTAAACCTGAAAAAATTAAAGATGCATATTTTGTCCACTTTTTCTTGAAAGATAAATTACCAAATAAAGGTGAAAACGTAGAAGAGCTTATGAAAGATGTCGCTTAAAAAACTTTTTATACACATTCCAAAAAACGCTGGCATGACGATTCGTAAGAGTCCTATGCTAGTAAATAAAATTATTCCAGCCGGATCTAATGTACATAAATCACCGTCTTATTCTCAGGCGGTTTTAGATAAAATGAATTCACTAGGAGATCATCATGGTTTTGAACACGCCAGGTACCGTGACATACATCCCTCAGTACGTGACACAAACAACTCCTTTGCTGTCATTCGCAATCCTTGGGATCGTGTGGTTAGCCGTTACTTCTTCGCCAAGAAAGTAATAGAGGTAGAGAAAAAAGTTAAACCATCTTATGCTAATGTATCAACCTTCGAAGCTTTTCTTGAAGAACGACACAAGTGGGGCAATGAAAAATATATGTGGCACCGTGCTGTAAGAGGTTGGTATCCTGCATATGATCATGTTTGTGATGAATCTGGTATAGTAAAAGTTGATATGCTACGATTTGAACATTTAAACGATGACTTATGTAAATATTTTAATTTAAAAGAAATGTCCAGAGCTCGTAATGTTACTGCTTTAAATGAAGGTAGTTATCAAGACATATATACTCCAGAGACAATACAAATTGTAGCAGATTGGTACAAGAAAGATATTGATCACTGGGGATTTGATTTTGATACAGGAGCAACAAGGAATTACTGGAATGCTTGAATTATTATTTAATAAGTATGGCTGCGATAAAGCAAAGAAACACGGATATCATAAAGTATATGAGCCAGAGTTTGATGGTATGAGAAACATGCCAATCAATTTTCTAGAAATTGGAGTATTTAGAGGAAATAGTATTGAGGCTTGGCTAGATTTTTTTCCTAACGCAACATTCTATGGTGTTGATACATTTCACCGCATTGATCCAAAAGATGTACCAGTGTTGCAAAATGAAAGAGTAAAGTGGATCCGAGCAGACTCAACAAAAACAGCAACTAGAGATTTAATTGCTACAGTGTGGGACGGTGTAGAGTTTGATGTAATTTTAGACGATGGCTTACATACGCCAAGAGCTAATGGACAGACATTTAATGTATTTTATCCGTTCTTAAAAGAAGAAAGTGGAATGTATTTTGTTGAAGATGTCTGGCCTTTACATATTATGAAAGATGAAGAGTTTAATCATCCTTGGGTTAAAAAATATCCAGAAAGATATAATAAATCAGAGATGGATTACTTTATGGAACAAATTCCAGTATCAAAGACAACAGAATTTGACTTACGTGAAGGTTCTGGCGAGCCTGACAGTTATATTATGAAGATTGATAAATGATAGCTTATGCAATTACAATAAAAGATAATGCTGTATCTGAGGCTGGCTATAAAAATTTGGTTACCAGCTCTAAGAGTGTAGGTAATGAGTTTAAAGTTTTACGTTATGATGCTATTACTCCATCAAATGTAGAGCAAATTATGGAAGAATCTGATGTTAAGTGGAACTGGCCTTGGGAAGGTGAGGTCGTAGATTTTGCCACTGGACTTACTAAAAAAGCATATCAAACAAAAGACAAAAGAAAAAGAAAAGCATGCTCAATGAGTCACTTTAATTTGTGGCAGATGTGCTTTGAACTAAAAGAACCAATGCTTATTCTTGAGCATGATGCAATGTTTGTGAATAGAGTAGATTTTGATATTAGAGATACAAAGTTTCAAATCTTAGGTATCAATAATCCATTAATGGCTACTCGTAAGGCACATGATTATTATGATAAGATCGTAGATAGTTGGGATGCATTTCAATACACACCATACATCGATGAAGATATAAAAATGCCACAAGGATTAGCTGGAAATTCTGCTTATATTATGACACCTGAAGGTGCAGAACAAATGATATCACTTACGTATAAACATGGTGTCTGGCCAAATGATGCTATGATGTGTAGACAACTGGTTAATAAATTAGGAGTCACTCGTAAATTTTATACAAGAGTTCAAGGTTTACCAAGTACTACAACGCTATGAAAAATTATGTAATTACAATTGAAGACATTCCAAGATCTGTTCAAATTGCTGAACGTTGCATTGCATCTGGTGCACGTCATGGCACTAGAATAGAAAAATTTAAAGCCATTACACCATATAACACAGACATATATGCTATGGCCAAAGAGGAAGGAATTAATGTTGATGGATTCAAAGAAGTATATTCTAGGTTGGACAATTGTTTGGCTGCTTTCTTATCTCATTATAACATATGGAAACTTGCAGCAGAATATCATGACACAACCACAATATTTGAACATGACGCAGTTGTCGTAAATCAACTTAACAGTACAATCCCTTTTAATAAAGTTGTAAACTTAGGTAAACCTTCTTATGGTAAATTTAACATTCCAACAGCCCTTGGCACTCAGCCTTTAGTTCATAAAAAATATTTTGGCGGAGCTCATGCTTACAGAATGAACAGTAATGGCGCTAAAGAGCTAATTAAACAAGCAAAGATCCATGCTAAGCCTACAGATGTTTTTTTACACATAGATACTTTCCCTTGGCTACAAGAAAATTACCCTTGGAAAGTAGAAGCAAGAGATGCTTTTACTACAATTCAAAATGAAAGAGGATGTTTAGCTAAACATGGTTACGGAGAAGGCTATGAAATTCTCTAACTTATTTATTACAGGCTGTGACAACACAACTAAGTGGATGCTCCCTTGGTTCCAAGATAACTTTTACAAGTATAATCCAGACGCACACTTAAAAGTGTATGATTTTGATAAGTTTGAGCCAAGTATGAAAGGTTGGTTTAAAAAGCCTGCTGCTATGATGGATGCTGCAAAATTAGCAAATAAAGTGTGTTGGCTTGACACTGACTGTGAAGTAAGATCTAACTTAAACGATCTTTGGTCTTATACAGCACCTAATAAATTATCCATGATAGAAGATGTCCCTTGGTCAAAAAGAAGAGGAGAGACATGGCATAATAGTGGTGTTGTTTTATTTAAAAGTTATCCTAACATATTATCTGAATGGGCTGCAGCATGCAAATCAAATCCACAAATAGGAGACCAAGAAGTGTTACATGCTCTTGTAAAAGATGGAATGAGAAGAATGATACATATATCAGACGTTCCAAGAGAATATAATACACTTAGATTAGATTTATTAGATAAAACAGAACCTAAAAATATAAAAATTATGCATTGGACAGGTCGTAAAGGTAAAGAACATATTCGGAGTATGATGAATGACTAAAGTAGCCCACGTCATTGGCAATGGGAAATCAGCAGGATTATATAAACCATCAAAAGGTTTAAAAATAACATGTAATCTTCCTCCATTTGAAATTGCGAATGCATATACCACTTGTATGGTAGATTTTAAAATGATGAAAGCAATTGCTGATGGTGTAGTCACAGTACCAGGTGACTGGACACTTGGAGCTAGACCTAAGAAATGGATGGAAATGAAGCCTGCATTTCATATGCGATATGCTGCTCAGATCAAAGAGTATCACTTAGATCTTCCAAAATATGCTATTAATTACACAAACTTTAATTGTGGACATATGGCAACACATTATTCAGCTAAAAAGCTAGCTGCTGAAGAAATCCATATGTATGGATTTGATACTTTATTTGCTTTTGACATAACATCTTGCACAGATGCATATATGAGTAGTGATAGACAGATAAATAATACTCAAAGGCTAACAAATAACTGGCGTCCTGTTTGGCAAGGTATTTTTAAAGAATTTTCCAATACCCAATTTGTATTATATTATCATAAAGAGGTGGACCCTCTTATTAAGTTGCCTGAAAATGTAGAACTAAGATTAGGTAAAAGAAAATGACTGATTCGGATGATCCTTGTGACGATTGTACAGATTATGGCGAATTACATAAATGGGTCGAGAAAAAAAACGTAAGTGATTGATTTTAAATAAAAACAAAATGCATTTTATCCTTTACAATCGGTATGAACTATGGTAGTATAGTTATATCAAATGAAGGAAAATGGTTATGAAAAATTTCAGTGTATATCAACTTCAAGGTTCAGACTTCCGCGATGAGCGTTTTCAATTAGGCTTTGGCAAAGATCCAAAAGGTTTAGCTGAAAAACTTTTCAATGATTGGTCTTATACGCTTGTTGCTGAAATCACAGCACCAGATCTTAATGGTGTATTTCAGGTTGGTAACATTGGACCTGAAGATAACATCCGTCGTATTTCGGATCGTATGGCTTCAGTTTCAGTTGGTGATATTATCGAAGATCCTGAAACACGTAAAACATATCTTGTTGCTAACTTTGGATTCACTGAACTTTTTGATATGGAGACAGCATAATGTATATTATGGAACAAGCACTTAAAGACACAATCAACGCTCAACGTGCAGAAGCTGACGAGTTTAGCAAAACTCCAGGCAACTGGATGGGTAAGTATCCATGCCCATCAGACCTTGACTACTGGGAGGCAGCTGTTCCTTCAGGTACTTTGAAGGAGTTTAATCGTACTCAGTTAGTTAATGATGCATATTATCTTACAGCAGAAGTTGTTTCTAAATCATATGCACGTTCACTCGATTTTGCTAACTGGTCAGATCGTAATCTTGAACGTCATATCGAAAATATGCTAAGACATGAGGAGGCTGTATAATGTGGAGAGTTGAAGCAACAAACGCTAAAGGCAAAAGAGTCGTTGAGTTTTTTACTGACTCAAAAATTGCTGATGTTCGTCATAAACAGCTTTGGAATGAAATAGATAAAAATGGTATGCTACTTTGGGGTACCGTTAGAACTACACGTTGGGAAGAGGAAAGCCAATGAAACGTATTTTACTTACTGCAGCGTTGATTGCTGCAACAACACCAGCATTTGCTGATAAAGTCAATGCTACGATTGAAGATAAATATACTATCATTTACGAACAAAAACCAATTACACGTCAAGAGTGTGTTACGGTAGACGTGCCAATTTATGGCACCACCCAAGGCTCAGGTGCTTCTGGTGGTGACGTGTTAGCTGGCATGATTATTGGTGGACTTCTTGGCAAAGGCGTCACTGGTAAAGATAATGGTGCTGCAGCTGGTGCTGTTATGGGTGGCATTATTGCTGCTGACAAAGGCCAAAAGCAAAAGCAAGTGGTTACAGGTTACAAGCAAGAACGTCGCTGTGATAATGTAACATATTATGAGAATATTGAAAAAACAGTGTACAGCCATTCTATCATCCGTTGGTCAGTAAACGGCCGAAAGTTTGAAGCAACATTTGTAAAGTGATGTTAAAAAACGAGAAGACAAATGACTAAACCATATGAATTAGAAGAAAAGATTATGGATTGTTGGGCTATTTGCAATGATCTGAAAACTGCTTATACTCAGATCTGTGATGGTGAACGTGAACCAACTATTGATGAAATTACCAACGCTTTTATGGGCATGCGACAACTCTATGAATGGAAGTTTGAGCAACTGTTCTTTACATATGAACAAATGCTTAAAACTTTAAAAGAAAAAGAATTTGAAAATTTGTCTCCTTAGCTCAGCAGGATAGAGCAAGTGCCTTCTAAGCACTAGGCCGTGGGTTCGAATCCTACAGGGGACGCCAGTTAAAATCCATCCACAAGTCTGCAGCTTTTGGAATGGTGTGTGACCCTCAGCACATAATGAGGCACGGTCTTCCGGTGTACAGGAAGATAGGTGGGGAGGCACCGCGGAAAGTCTCCCCACTCATTTATAAAGGAGTTAAATTATGGCATGGTTATTAATTTTTATTACGTATTGGGATGGTCAAATTATGACAGTCGGAAATGGCCTCTTTGAAACACATATGGAATGTTTTGAAGAAAGAGAAAATTTAAGCTTTGAAGTCGGTGGCCAACACGGACATTTTCCAACAGATATGCAGGCGATATGCATGAAAGTAACAGTGAAGGAGTAATCTATGGAAATTATTGCAGCAATTATCATTTATACACTAGCAGAAGGTATTAAAGAAAACGACGCTCGACTAGACGACATCCAAGGACAAGTTGTAGAGCTAAATAATGATTTTTTAAAATTGTCTGGTGCTCATTCAGCGCTATCAGCTCGACATCGTGTAGATCATGATACACATCATGCTAAAATCGATGCTAATAAACAAGCTATTGATGGTATGATGGATGCACTTGATGCATTCGCTGAAGCAAAATAATTAATCAAGTATCATTGGTCTTCGAATAGCAACGACATATTCAATAGGATAAAATCTAAACTTGACCATGTCGCTGCTATTCCCACTAATGATCTGATATGTTTCGCCTTCGGTCTTAACATAAAAGCCAACGTGTCCTTGCCAATCAGCGCCATCAATTCTATTAAACACTACAATATCACCTGGTTCTGGTGTCAGAACTGGTACACCAAATTTGCTAAAACTTTTAGCAAGTAAAGGATTGGGAGATACTGCTTCCGATCCTTTGTATCCATTTAGATGAATGATGCTATTTGCAAATGCTGCACACCATTCAGTCTTAATTGGATCAACATTCATTAGCTTTTGTAGCTCTGATCTATCGTTAGTTTCTGTCATGCCTAAATATTTCATTGCTGTGAGCAAGAAAGGATGACCTAGATCTGCAGGATGAGCATTTCCAGTCAAAGGCATAGATATAATAATAAGTAAAATAATTGCTCTAAACATGATAGTATATATACATCAGGAGAACAAAATGAAAGACAGTGATGAACCAGAACGTTATTATGAATGGATGTTATGGAAATTGAAACAAGAGCGTGAAAAAGAAAAAGAATGAATTCATATAAAGATTTTTATGATAATCATGAATTGCATATGTTCATAGATATATCTACTTATTGTAATGCAGGCTGTCCACAATGCCATCGTACTGATCGTTGGGGCGGTGGATTAGGAAAAATTGAATGGCTTCCTTTAATACAATGGACACTTGAAGAGTTTAAAAATGCTTATGATGAAGAACTTGTGAAAAGAACTTATTTGTGGGAAATTTGTGGCACTTGGGGTGATCCTGCTATGTGTAAGGATTTATATGAGATCTGTGAATATATTCTCGATACAAATCCTAGAACTCAACTTACAATTGATACAAATGGTAGCATTCGTCCAAAAAGTTGGTGGCGTAAAATGGGTGAGCTTTCTAAAAAATGTAAAGGAAAAGGACTTATTCGCTTTGACTTTGCTATTGAAGGTATTAACCAAGAAATGCAAGAAAAATATCGTAGAAAAACAGAGCTTGATAAAATTCTTGCAAATATGAAAGAAGTCACTGATGCAGGTGCACAAGCAGATGGATTCTGTGTGGTGCATAAACATAATCAAGATTACTTACAAGAAATTCTTGACCTATGTAGAGCGTATGGTGCTATCGATGTTATTTTTGTAGAGTCAAATCGATTTAGCGATGGGCCGGTATTTGAGTTTAAAAATGAACACGGTGAAGAAGATGTTTTAGAACAAGCAACTACATATTACAAACCTAAAAAGGTGAGAGACGCTCAAAGTGATTGGAAAACTCGATCAGAGTTTCAGCCTTGGTTTTTAGAAATGAAAAGGAAAGTTGAAAATGTCGGAGAAGAAGAAGACATACATTAAATGCTCTTGGCAAGAAATGGGTAGAATTCTTATTAATCCTGATGGACAAGTTTATCCCTGTTGCTATCTTTGTAATAAAGCATTTAAAACAGAAATTCTCGGGGTGTTTGGTCCAAATAACCAAGTAGAAGATTTATCTCAAAAAGGTGAAAACTGGTATTGGAAGACGAATCCAGAATCTGAAGCTGGATCTGGTGATATGGTTATGATAGAATATAAAAAACACTATGATGAGTTAAATTTAAAAAAGAAATCTATGAAAGATATTCTTAATCACAAATGGTTTACTGAAATACTTCCTAAATCATGGGAAAAAGAAGAAACAAGATCAGATCAGTGTCGACAGTTTTGTGAGCATTATGTAGATGAGTAAAAAAAGACTTATATTTTCAATTTATATAAACTTTACTTATGCTGGAGGTGATCTAAATGAGTATGAGCCGCGTCATGACTTAAACTTAAATGTTTCTCTTATTAGTTACTTACAAAAAAAGTATGCAGAAAAATGTAATGCTGATTACAAACTTGTAGGATATGGTAACTTATTTCATGATTTAGAAAATTATTTGAAAGAAAAAGAAATATATGAAGGAGAATATCAATCCATCCAGCACTTTAAGTTTTATTTGCTTGAAAAGTTTTCAAAAGAATATGATGAGATTGTTTATTTTGATTTAGATGTAATTCCTAATACAGATGAAAATATTTTCGAAGCTTTTGATTTTAATAAAGGAATATTAATGCATGGATTTCATGATGATAGGCCTGAAAACGTAGAAAATATCGAAGAAGGTTGGTTAACTTATGTGCCAATGAAACGATCAGTTGCTGTAAAATATGCGTTAATGAAATCACTATGCAAAAATAGAAATGTAGAGTCAAAGCTACAAAAAGTATTAAATACTGGAATTATGGGTTTTACGAGCCAGCAAATACAAGACATGAGTTATATGAAATCTTTAAGTTGGGCTGGTGTAGACGTGTGGAGAATTAAAACCAAAGGGACTAATTTTTATCAAAAAGAAATAGAAAAGCTTTTCAATATAAACAATGAGTCAGTTGTTTCCTTTTTAATATCAATACACAACTTACCTTTTCAAGATCTTGGATCAAAATGGCATTGGGTTTGGAATCACCGTAATAAAAATGAACCTATTGCACCAGATGCAAAGATTGTTCACATTATAAACAAACAATTTAATCAATTTTTTAATGTAGAGAAAGTACAATGAATATAGGTTTCTTTTCTTCCATGATTGATGAAAAGATGACGGCATGGGTAGACATTACGACATACTGTAACGCAGCTTGCCCTCAATGCCACAGGACAAATAGAAATGGACTTGGAAAAGCAGATTGGCTTCCTCTCGTTCAGCATGACCTAAGTCACTTTCAAAAGCAATATCCTATTGACACCTTACATATGTTTAATTCATTTGAGTTTTGTGGAAGCTGGGGTGATCCAATTATGAACAAGGACATCTTAGAGATTTGTAAATATATTCTTGACAACTCAACTGCAAAGATCTTACTCTTTACTAATGGAGGAATTCGATCAAAAGAATGGTGGACTCAACTTGGTCAATTAGGCGGAAAAAGAATTCAATGTGGATTTGATATTGATGGTATCAATCAAGAAATGCATAACAAATATCGCCGAGGTGTATCTCTTTCAAAAGCATTAGAAAATATGCGAGCATTTGCAGATGCTGGTGGAGACACTAAGTGCTTTATTGTTGTATTTAAACACAATCAAGAATATGTTGATGATATTATTCAGCTTACAAAAGAATGCGGGGCCACGTCCTGGTCAATCACACCATCAGATCGATTTACAATATATGAACCATCTCCTTGGGAATTCATTAACGAGAATGGAGAGCGTGAATATCTTGAAGAAGCAGATAACAAAATCAAAAGGTTTGAGTTTAAATGACATATCGCATCGAATGCAAATGGCGAAAAAATAATAAAGTACTAATTAACCCTGACGGCCAAGTATATCCTTGTTGCTATCTTGCAAACTTTATGTTTATGCCAGAAAAAGAAGAGTGGAAACAAATTCACCTTAAACAAAATGTCATGAAACAATATCAAGAAAATAAAGATGATCTTAACTTAAATAATAAGACTATGCCAGAAATATTGAGCCATGATTGGTTTAACAAAACTCTTGTGGAGTCTTGGTATAAAGAAGAAACAACACTTATGCAATGTGAAAGATTTTGTAAAGTAAAAGAATGAAAATATTAGGATTAAGCGAAGGATTTCATGATGCTGGTGCATGTCTAATTGAAAACAATGAAATCCTATCAGCAACTCACTCAGAAAGATATTCACGTAAGAAGAATGATCGTTGGCTTCATCCATCACAAATGGTTGAGGCCGATGTCGTTTCATTTTATGAAAAGCCTTGGCTCAAAAGAACACGTCAATTATATGCTGGTCAAGGATGGAAACCTGCAAGAACAAAGTATGATGTAGCATTTTCTCATCATAAGACTCATGCTGCAGCTGGTTTCTATACCTCCACATTCGATGAGTGTAACATCCTTGTTATTGACTCTATAGGTGAATGGGATACGATCTCTATCTGGAATGCATGGATGGATGGTGAAACACCACGTATGAAGAAGATCAAGAGTGAGAAATATCCATTCTCACTTGGCTTGTTCTATTCAGCTATTACTCAACGAATTGGCTTGAAGCCTAATGAAGATGAATACATTACGATGGGAATGGCTGCATATGGTGAGCCAATTCATGTTTCAGATCTTCGTACATACATGTATTCCAATTGCCACAAAGGCATAGGAAACGTATTACCTACAGCTCGAAATGAAGACATTGCCGCATCAGCTCAAAACATGATTGAGAATGAAATACTACATTATGTTCAACTATACTGTAAGCACGACAATCTCGTATTCATGGGTGGTGTAGCACTCAACTGTGTAGCGAATAGTCGTATCGCTGCTTTTGGTAAAAATATGTGGATCATGCCTAATCCTGGTGACTGTGGATCATCTCTTGGCGCTGCAGCATTAGCATATGGCAAAAAGCTAAAGTGGAAAGGACCATACCTTGGAACAAATATCTGTCAAGAAATCAATCCTCGTGAAGTTGCTGAGTATTTGTATGATCATGCCTATTGCGGTATTGCAAATGGCCGTGCAGAGTTTGGTCCTCGTGCCCTTGGCAATCGTAGCCTGCTTGCTGATCCTCGACGAGAAATTAAAGACACTGTTAATCAAATTAAACGTAGACAACTCTTTCGACCCTTTGCACCCGCAATCTTGGAAGAATATGCTGAAGAATATTTTTCAGGCCCAATGAACGAGTATATGCAGTTTGTTGCAAAAGCAAAACACGATTACTCATCAGTGACACATGTCGACGGTACAGCAAGAGTGCAAATAGTTCGTAAAGATTGCCAGTCTATATTACGTCCTATACTTGAAGAATGGTATGAAAAGACTGGTGTCCCAATGCTTCTGAACACGAGCCTAAATATTAAAGGTCAACCTATGGTAGACACTTGGTCCCATGCTCAAGAATTTATGGAAAAATATAATGTCAGAGTCTTCTAAATACATTTTAGCTTCGGGTTGCAGCTTTACTGATAAAAATTTTAAATCAAATATTGTAGAGCACAAAGATTTTCCAAAATGGCCGGAGTTACTTGGAAAAATGCTTGACAAACCTGTAGTCAACGTAGCGGAATGTGGAGTCTCGAATGATTGGATTGAAAAATCAATCATTAATAGAGTGATAAGCGACAGTGATAACATAGAGCTCGTCGTAATAGGTTTTACCGAAACATGGAGATATAGTGTTTATAATCTAATGCATCATAATCCTCTCGCTTGGTTTGATCAACAAGACCGAACGAGCGATCACTGGGACACTGCTTCAAGAGTAAAATCAATTCCATATTATCGATTTATGATTGAAGAAAGACTTGCAAATGAACACTATCAACAAAATGAAAATTTATTTCAAATCATTGTCAATAATCACATTGAGACGATCATAAGAATACAAAAAATTTGTAAAAAATATAAGATTAAATTAATAGCAGCTAATTTATTAAATGCATTTCATCAAGGCAGATATATTTACTGCGTAAAAAGTTTAGGAAAAGAATTTCATTACAACGAAGATCAGTGGGCATGGATGATCCAAAACTCTCCAAAGTTCAATGAAGTCGACAACCATACTCTTATTGGTTGGCCATTTCACCCATACATAAATGGTTGGAGCTTAGGCGCTGAGATCTTAACAGATAAAGAGCGTATCGCACCTGATAAAGGAGATCACCATCCAAATAAAAAAGGACATGAACTTATAGCAGAGGTTTTCTATGACAAATATCAAGAGATATATGAATAAGATAAAAATAAAGTGGAGACTTTTCAAATTACGTTTTCGAAAAGAAACGCCAGAAACAGGTTCTCTCTACATCTACGAACAGGACGAAAAATGACAAAACACATATACGCTTGCGGCTGCAGCTTTACAATGAAAAATTGGAGACAACGCGGAAAAGGCGTAGGTGGCTGGCCAATGTGGCCAGAACTTCTTGGAAATGAACTCGATCTACCTGACGTCAATCTTGGCCTAGGTGGCCACGGCAATGACTATATCTTACAAAAATCAGTTCAATACATTCTCGATAATCACAACGACATCGAACTCGTCGTAATTGCATGGAGTCAAACGTTAAGAATGTGGCTCTACGACACTGAGTCATATAATCCTGGAGTCTGGCTAAACCTTGAAAAAAACGGCCCGAATGACGTGTATCCAATACACAATCAAAATCATGAAAGATACATGTACCTTCCTGATCCTTACGAAATTTCGAAACACCTCATAGACTACTTTAATCGAAAACCTGACCCAGGCGGCCTCGGCTACACTCTTGGAAAAACATTCACAAGACAAGTCTATACACTACAAAGACTATGCGAAGAACTTAATCTAAAATACATCTTCGCTCACGGAACTCCACCCATGATCTTTCAACACCTCGAAGATCTTCAAATCAACAACCTCACCGCACGTAAAGAATACCTTGAATTCTCTCTCGTCGACCTCTTTCATAAAATCAATACCAACCACTTCATAGGATGGCCCGGCCATCGAGAACTCGGAGGAAACTCAGTCCTCAAACTCGTCCCAGGCAAACAATCAGATCACGAAGTCGGTTTCACAAACCTCGTACCAGACAAATGGGACCCCCACCCAAACGCCAATGGCCAACAACTTATTGCAAATCTTTATCTCAATAAATATAAAGAACTATACGGATAACACATGAAAAAATACCTCTTCATTCTCAAGATGCGAATCAACCTCTTTCTATCAAGATTTCGTAAATCTGAAAAAGACTTCCACTACATCTATGAGAAAGACGAATAACATAAGGAATAAAAATGTCAGACATATTCGACTTTGGATTCACTGCAGTAGATGAAGAAGAACTCTCTGCTGTCCAAGCAACTCAAGCACTCGCATCAGACGCAGAACAAGCAGCCCAATCCACACAACAAAGACTCGACTCTCTATATAATGCAGTCGTTCCACTACTCAATAATCTCAAGAAAAATCCAGAAAAAGAATACATTCTATGGCCTAATAGACTAGCTAAAGTAGAAGAATTCGAATCCATGCTACAAAAAATCTATAATGGATAACTCTTTCCTATACTGCATATCCGATAACAACGGCCACTGCAAATTCGGATATTCAAACGACCCTCTCAAACGCCTCAAACAACTACAAACAGGCAATATCCACACTCTCACTCTACTACACTCTATACCAGTACCAAAACAACAAGTCAAAATCCTCGAATCAAAACTACACAAAGAAATCAACTACAAAAAAATAAAAGGAGAATGGTTCAATATCGACAACGATCAAGCAATCAATCTCCTCACATGGTTCGAAATACACTATATCGAATAACCTTCAAGCAAGATATTCAATCCATTACTATCTAGTTATACAAAAAATCTAATCTATAACTAACCATATGCATATGAAAACAAGTGGGAAACTGCCATTCGGCTGCAGCCTCACCATTTCCCCTGGCTTGCTCCAATCACGTAGAATATGGCACCAAGGACCCCAGAAGTGACACAGAATAACAGAATGCCTATAATCCATTCCCTTATTGCTTCTGCACGTTCAATGGCCTGA
>Ga0255781_10001341_pt1 | contig 20257 bp, 16 predicted proteins | sample 101ome_21_FD_179979 | JGI IMG/M metagenome (GOLD analysis project Ga0255781, IMG submission 179979) | Coastal salt marsh microbial communities from the Groves Creek Marsh, Skidaway Island, Georgia - 101413BT metaG (version 2) | ecosystem: Environmental > Aquatic > Marine > Intertidal zone >... | reverse complement strand
GCTTGGCAACTTTTTTGTCGAGGTTACGGACACCGCTTTCACGTGTATATCCTTCTACCAGGGATTTCAGCACCGGCTTGCCGATAGCAAACTGCTCCTTCGTTAACCCGTGGTTTTCTAGCTGCTTTGGAACCAAGTGACGCTTTGCAATCTCTACTTTTTCCTCTGTGGTATACCCAGTAACATCGATGATTTCCATACGATCCAAGAGCGCAGGTTGAATGGCGCCCAGATTATTCGCAGTGGCAATAAAGAATACCTTGCTCAAGTCATACCCCATCTCAAGATAGTTGTCGTAAAAGCTATCGTTTTGCTCAGGATCCAATACCTCAAGCATCGAAGACGATGGATCCCCTCCTACGCCGTAGCTCAATTTATCAATCTCATCAAGGATGAATACAGGATCGTTAGTACCCGCCTTTTTCATGTTTTGCAACACTCTACCAGGCATGGCACCGATATAGGTTTTTCTGTGGCCTCGAATCTCAGCCTCATCGCGCAATCCACCCAAAGACATGCGAACATATGGACGCCCCAAAGCTTCGGCAACAGATTTACCCAATGAGGTCTTACCCACTCCGGGAGGGCCTGCTAGACAGAGAATTGGGCTCTTCATATCACCCTTCAACTTCAGAACGGCCAAGTGCTCCAAAATGCGCTCCTTGACTTTCTCCAAACCATAATGATCGCGGTCCAAAACCTTTTGAGCCTTCTTTAGGTCAATGGTATCATTGCCCGAACCAGCAAATGGAAGGTCGAGCATGAATTCAAGGTAATTTCTTTGAATAGCAAACTCAGGCATTTGCGGGTTCAATCGTTGCAACTTTCTCAACTCTTTATCGAAATGCTCAGCCGATTCTTTGCTCCATTTTTTGGCTTTTGCCTTGGCACGCATCTCTTCCACCTCTGTTTCAGAGCTATTTCCTCCCAATTCCTCTTGGATGGTTCTCATCTGCTGGTGCAAGAAATATTCACGTTGTTGCTGATCAAACTCGTGCTTGACCTTGTCTTGGATTTCATTTTTTACCTCGAGCATCTTCAACTCAAGATTCAAACCTTCGAGGACTTTAACCGCACGATCTTTTAAGGACTCAAGTTCTAAGACTTCCTGTTTTTTAGGAAGCTTCATACTGCTATTTGAAGCGATGAAGTTCAACAAGAACGTGTTGCTTCGAATGTTGTCCAGAGCAGCCTGTGCCTCACTTGGGATGTGCGGGCTTTCTTGGATTAATCGCGCCGCAATGTCTTTTATTGAATCTACTAGAATTGGAAACTCAACATCCTCGTCACCAGGTACGAATTCAGGTAAGAATTCCACCCTAGCAATGTTAAATGGCTCGGTTTGTACCCACTCCAAAATGCGGAAACGCTTCTTTCCTTGGATAATGATGGTGGTATTTCCATCGGGCATCTTGAAGCTCTTGACGATCTGCGCTAAGGTTCCAATCTGGTACACTTCACTCTGGCTCGGATCCTCCGTATCGCCCTCCATCTGGGCCACCATCCCGACGAATTTATCTTTTTCAGAAACGCTCTTGATTAAGCGCAAACTCTTGTCGCGACCCGCAGTTATAGGCGCAACAACGCCTGGAAAGATGACTGTGTTTCTCAACGGAAGAATGGGGAGTAATTCCGGCAGTTGGTCATCATTGATCTCAACTTCTTCATCCGAAGTCATCAACGGAATAAATTCCGTATTCTCATCCATTATATCGCTAAGTGACAATCTGTCCATAAGTCTATATCAAAACGTGGTTAGGGGCCAATTTCTGCGACATGCTGTCATTATTGGCCAAAAAAAGGCCGCTCCGTAGGAGGGCCTTATATATGGTTCAAAGGCTGTGCCGAAATTATTGCTCGAAGAATCCGAAGCTCATTCCGAACTTAAACGTTACACTGCCGTCCATGTAGTTGCTCAACGCAGGATTATCAGCTAAATAATCCGCTTCATAGTTGAAGCCTTCAATGTTAGACGCACCGAAACCATTGTAGTAGATACCTAGGTTGTAAAACGATTTTAGCGAACGACGAATACGCCACCCAAAACCGACTGCGTACGTATAGGTATGTCCAGTCCCGGGGTACAAAGCAATGCCATCCGGGTATTGTGCGTTCGTATTCAAATGCGGCTGGTAGGTCAGGGCACCAATTCCTGCATGGATAAAAGGTGTGTGGTGGTTGCGCTGGTTGTACTTACCGAACGGAATGAAGTGAACGTTTGTGAATACGTTCACGTTTAATAGATCCGTATCAACTTGATAGTCGCGGTCTGGATTTCCATGCAAATTATCATGGCTGTATACACTTCCGTAGTTAACATCGGCCCCTACACTTAACAAGCTACTAAAGTTGTATTTAAGCTGAGTACCAAGACCAAAACGCGCTTCTTGCGTCAATGCGCTGAGGCTATTTCCATTGACATCACCTAAATAATTCTGTGTCATCCCGTAGCCACCCAATTCTAAGAAGGCTGTAACTCTTTGGGCATTTGCTGCCATTCCAAATCCAACTAGTGCCGTAAGTGCAAGGATGTATTTTATCTTCTTCATAATCATTGTGAATCCCTCAAAAATACCAATTTATTGTCGTTGTTGCTATGCAATTCATATCCCATTTCATCAAACGCATACAAATCAGTAATGGTATGAATATCATGCTCTAAAACCCATCGTGCAAAAGCACCCCGAGCCTGCTTTGAAAACGCTGAAACAGATTTCATCTGTCCGTTTTTCAGTTGTTTAAAGTCCACCTGAACTACCGGCTTTTTTATATGCTTCCAATCCACGGCCTTGCTGTATTCACCACTGCAAGCATCAATGAGAAAGCCCGATTTATGCTCATTCAACCACTTTGTTAGCTTCGGTTTCCAGAGTGAATAAAGCGACTTATCATCACCCACCTCTAATTTCATCTGCATTTCAAGCCGGTACGGCCGAATGCAAGAATTGGCCTCAACTACACCATAAAGAGCACTTAAAATTACCAATTGCTGAATCGATTTACCTTTCGCTTTTTCGCTCAAATTTTGCGCGTCCAAAAACTTGAAGGCTTCTCCATTGTAGGCATACAGTCCCTGGATCCCTTGAGATGGCGACACGAATTCAGACCCCGCGAGTTTCCACAATTCTTCAACTTCTGGCCACAACTTATCGCTCACCTTAAAACGCTTTTTTGCCTCAACGGCATCGAGTGATTTAACGGCATTCACTACCGCTTTCGTTACACCAGGAAATTGAGGCTTAGCTGCGGCAACACTTACATCGGCAAGTTCAGTGGACATGCCTTTCGATGGCGACAGGAGAATCAATGGTTCATTCATAGGATAAAAATACATCGTACCCTACCTTTAAGCCGTAAGGCACGGCTTTTGTTTTATGGGAATTATGAGATTGATAGTAAGAATAAGTTTGTTGGTTGGAGTTGTGTTGCTATTGACCAATTGTCATGGCGCTAAATACCACTACAAAAACGGCAAACGCTATGCAGATGCTCGAATGCTAAAGGAGAGCGTGACCTCATATAAACAAGCCATTGACCGCAAGCCGAACAAAACAAAATACCGCATTGCCATGGACCAAGCAGGCACTGCGCTTTTGGAGGAGTTGTACACCAACTACCGGTTCGCCGACGGAGATGATAGTGTTTCCGTTTATAAATTTTTGGAAGCTGAAAAATGGCGCACCTACCTCAAACCCTATATCAACACCACAACCTTTGAAGGTTTTTATGAGCGTGACTACCAAGAGCAATTAGCTCGATTCTTGGAAACAAAATATAATCGGTCCCAAAAGTGGATTCGTACACGTCAATTTGAACGCGCACAAAAAAACTTAGAAGAGATAAAATCGCTTTCGCCGAATTACAAGGAAGTCCAATCATTACTTGAATTCAGTGAAGTGGAACCCATTTACGTAAGTGCTCTAGCGCTCTTTGAAAACAATGAGTTCCGCGAGGTTTACAACATGCTACAGCCTACCTTAAAAAAGTATCCCAAACAGGAAATGCTGCTAAAGCTCGAGGAACAAGCAATAGAACGTGGAAAATATAGACTGGGCATTATTTCCGACCCGAATATCACGGGAAGTGAAGCGACTATGTCCGCAGCTCTTCAAAGCGCCACCATCTCACTCATCCAACGCAACCGCGATCCGTTCTTAGAACTCCTCGACCGAACTAACTTTGATATGTTGCGCCAAGAACAAGAGGCAATTATTCAAGGAGCAACAAATGAAGCGGCCGTGACACAAGAAATCTTGGCGGCCGATGCCTACCTGAAAGTTATCATCACCCATGTGTATGAGCATGAAGGAACCCTGAATAGATCCACAAAGAAAGGTTGGGAACAGTACTTCATTACCGTCAAAAATGACGAAGGAGAGGAAGAGAAAAAGGCTGCCTACAAAAAAGTCACCTACACAGAATTTGATAAACAGAATGAAGCGAGCTACGACATGCAACTTGCATTGGTTGAACGCGCCACTTCCAAAATATTATGGTCGGAAAGCTTCCACCATGAAGAGAAAGATGAGATTCACTATATCGAATTTTCTGGTACTGGGAATTTGTATTCCGGTGATTGGAAATACCAAAGTAAGAAGCATGCAAGCGACCGTAGAAGAAACGATAGCGGGACAATGAACAGGTTAAAACGTTCAAGCAAGCGCATAAAAAGCACCTCAGCCATGAGAAAAGATGCTGTGAGCACTCTAGCTAAAAAAGCTGCTGACTACGTGAATCAACAGAAACTATCAAAGTAATGAGATACGCCCTCGTCCTTTTTTCAGCATGCTTTCTTTTCGCCTGCGGCACGAAGAAAAATGTTGCGCCAGAATGGATAAATGGAAAACCAATTGATGCTACAGGGGCCTATGTATACGGTTTAGGCAGCACATTTATTAATCCAAACACTGCCTACCAACAAGCGGCAAGATCAAATGCATTAGCCGATCTCGCCCAGGAGGTTCAGAGCGAAATCTATGATGAAACCCGCCTTTTACAAAAAGAGGATGCTAATGGTTTTAATAGTGCTTTTGAATCTAATACTACGGCTACCTCAGCACTTCGCTTGGAAGATTATGAGTTGGTAGATACATACGCAGACGAACTCAGGTATTACACTCTGTACCGCCTCGACCTTCAATCTTTCTTAAGGAAGAAGGCTATCCAAGATGCGGAAGCGATGGATTGGATCAACAGAAAATTTCTAGAATCCAAAGATGTTCAACTTTCCTCGCCAACACGACTAAGCGCTCTTGTGGATGCTCTGGATAAAGCTCATGATTATCAACTGATGAGCGATATTCAATTCAAGACCAAATTAAACGCAAGTGCTACAGAAGCCTTGCGCGCTTTAGAGCAATCTATGCTAGTTTATTTGATCATTCCTGAAGAGTTGGCTTATCTCGGATTGCCTGGAACCTTCAGGGCGCAATGGCAATACGTTGGTCCTGATCAAATCCCTATGTCTATTGAATCAACTTCAGGACAATTCATTATTCAAGAACAACAAATCCAATGTCTACACACAGGCTCGGAATCGTTGGTTCAGCTCAGCATCTTGTGGGATTGGGATAAAATTCAGACGGGCCATCCTACAACGAAACATTGGCTCAAAAACAAAAGCCAATGGAGTCAAAGTGAGACCGTTCATTTTCAGAAACCTACACTTCAACTCACATGTCCAGAAGAATTAAGAGAGGCGTTAGCACAAAGTCTCTCCCAATATTTCGCTGTTCAGTCCACCGAAGGCGCAAGACTGGGATTAGATTCTCGCATCGACCTATTCACTGAAACATCTTCTCAAGGAACCTACAAAGTCATTATTGAAGGAACTTTTATTCTGACCCAAGTAGGCGAATATGTCGATTTAAAATGGAAAAGTTCGAATGTGATCGAGGGCACTGCAATTTCAAGTTCCAAAGAACGCGCCATGCAAAGTGCTAAAAATGCATTCATGGAGGACTTTAACTACTTCGTCCTCCCCCAACTCCATAGAAGTTTGGACTACTAAAATATTTACTATGCATGCATAGTATTATTTTCTATATTAGAGCCTCGAGAAGTAAGAGTAATGAGGCCCGAAGAAACCTTTGATTTTCGCATTCGCCGTAGTTGGATCTCAATGTCCAAGATGTACAATGACCTGGTGAGCAGCAGTGGAATAACTGTTTCGGTAGGTTTTGCATTACTTAATATTGATGTTAAGAAGGGCACCCCTTCTACGGCCTTGGGGCCCATGATGGGCATGGAGAGCACTTCTTTAAGTCGCATCTTAAAAAACATGGAACGCGACGGATTGATCTTTAAAGAAGCGCATCCCCAAGACAAACGAAGTGTGCTTCTAAAACTCACCCCGTTGGGCATAGAAAAGCGAAATGCAAGTAAAACTGCCGTTATTAAGTTCAATGATGCCGTCCGACAATCGCTTGGAGATTCAAAAAGCGAGGAGTTTTTCAACACCATGAACACTATTGAGAAGACCATTGACTCCTTAAGAACCCTACCTTAAATGAACCGCGCCTTAGCGCAAATACACTGGCTTTCCCAAGAGCCGTCACAGAGTGAACGAAAAATCGCTGCCCATAGGTGGCGATTTTTTTTTATTTTAAGTTTTCTAAACCGCCATCAATGATTTCAAATGAAAAAAAAATGTCCGAAATGCCACTCGGAAAACTTTGTTAAAAGTGGAATAATTAAAGACCGTCAAAGATTTAAATGCAAATCATGTAATTACTATTTCACTGTACAGAAACTTGGTAAAAGAATCGAAGGTGAATACGTGATAAAAGCACTTCAGCTCTATCTCGAAGGAATAAGTTTCAGAGAGATTGAACGTGTTTTAGGTGTGAGTCATGTTAGTGTTATGAACTGGGTGAAAACTTACAATATCAAAAGGCCAAATAAGACCACAAATATTCAACCGGAAGTACAAATTTTACCTTTTGAAGACTTGATGGATTTTATTACCGATCAATCTGTCTTAAATCAAGGCGGCTTACTAGTAACACCTATTGAAAACAAATATTTAGTACTTACTTGGAAGTCCAATTATTCGAAAAAAAATAGTGCCTTAAAATGAGCAACTACCATTTAGAAAGCTTTGAAAAATATCAAAACGCTTACAAGGAGTCTGTTGAAAATCCTTCAGAATTCTGGAACGGTATTGCCCAGAACTACCAATGGCAACAACCCTGGAGCAACACCTTAGATTGGAATTTCTCAACTCCCAACATTAAATGGTTTGAAGGCGGAAAACTGAACATCACTGAAAATTGTCTGGACCGCCACTTACCGGAACATGGCGATGATGTCGCACTGATTTGGGAACCAAATGACCCCAAAGACAAAGAAGTTCGCATGACCTACAAAGAGCTTCACGCCGAGGTGTGCAGGTTCGCAAACGTCTTGAAGTCTCGCGGCATTGGTAAAGGCGATCGCGTCGCTGTATATATGCCCATGGTACCTGAACTTACCATAGGCGTACTGGCTTGTGCTCGAATAGGTGCGGTACATAGTGTTGTTTTCGCAGGATTCTCTGCAAGCGCATTGGCCGATCGCATCAACGACTCCTCATGTAAAGCAGTACTTACTTCCGACGGCATGTACCGCGGCGCAAAGGCTCTTCCGGTAAAAACCACCGTCGACGATGCACTCGAAAATTGTACCAGTGTAGAAACCGTTATCGTTGTAAAACGCGACGGTAGAGCGGTAAGTATGGTGGAAGGACGCGACCTCTGGTACGATGAGGCTGCGGCAACAGTGGGGACCGATTGTCCCGCTGAAACCATGGACGCGGAAGATATGCTGTTCATCCTGTATACCTCCGGTTCTACCGGAAAACCCAAAGGTGTCGTGCATACCTGCGGCGGGTACATGGTCTACGCCGGTTATAGCTTTAAAAATGTATTCCAATACAAGCGTGGCGATGTTTATTGGTGTACCGCGGATGTCGGTTGGATCACAGGACACAGCTACATCATTTACGGACCGCTATTAAACGGGGCGACCACCATCATGTTCGAAGGGGTACCTACATGGCCGGATGCGGGCCGATTCTGGGACGTTTGTGACAAATACCACGTCAACCAATTCTACACCGCCCCTACGGCCATACGCGCCTTAATGGCCTGCGGCAACGAGTTTGTGGAACGCGCCAACCTCAGCAGCTTAAAAGTCATAGGATCCGTTGGAGAACCCATCAATGCAGAGGCATGGCATTGGTACCATGAAAAAGTAGGCAAAGGAAACTGTCCTATTGTAGATACATGGTGGCAAACTGAAACCGGGGGAATCATGATCTCAGGCCTTGGCGGGCTTAGTCCGCAACGTGCGACTTTTGCCGGTCTTCCACTTCCGGGCATCCAACCGGAGCTTTTGGACAGTGATGGCAACGAAATTCAAGGCGATGGTGTCGAAGGCTACCTCGTAGTCAAACACCCATGGCCTTCAATGCTCCGTACTACATACGGGGATCACGAGCGTTGTAGAACCACCTACTTCAGTCATTACGATGGGTACTACTTTACGGGCGACGGTGCGCGTCGTGAGGACGGCATGTACAGAATTATTGGACGTGTGGACGATGTAATTAATGTCAGCGGACACCGTTTCGGAACGGCAGAGATAGAGAATGCAATCAACTCAAGTTCGGTTGTAACGGAAAGTGCGGTAGTTGGCTACCCCCATGACATTAAGGGTCAAGGCATCTATGCCTATGTTATTTTGGAAGGTGGAGATCACGATGCTGCAGAAGTGCAAAAAGCCATCATCAGTACCATAGTAGATGAGATTGGACCTATTGCTAAGCCCGATGTAATTCAAATAGTTCCCGGACTTCCAAAAACAAGGTCAGGTAAAATCATGCGTAGAATCTTAAGAAAAGTAGCAGAAGGTGATACTAGTAATCTTGGCGACACTTCGACATTACTTGATCCAAGTGTTGTTGAAACGATAAAAGAAGATGCTCTTAAATTGAAAGGATAAAGGGCTGAATCAAACACTATTTGTTACATATTTAACAAGCTGTAATTTTTGAGACTAATCTCATTCACTTTTAAATTGGGCGCAAGGTCAACCCCTACTTTTGACACCCTAATTCATAAGTGCTATGACCACCTTTCCATTACACCAAGCGACGCAATGGGTTCAAGATTTCGGATCCCCACTCTACGTCTATGATGCTGCCACCATTGAGCGACAGTACCACAGAATAACCGGAGCGTTTGATCCCTCCATAGATTTGGGGATTCACTATGCATGTAAGGCATTGAACAACATCAATGTGCTCAAGCTTATGAAATCCCTTGGGGCTGGGCTCGATGCGGTGAGCATGGGCGAGGTGCACTTGGGACTGCGTGCAGGATTTTCGCCAGAGGAAATTCTGTTTACACCCAACGGTGTTGGCATGAGTGAGATTCGCGAGGCCGCGCAACTTGGAGTTCAAATCAACATCGACAACCTCGAGACGTTAGAAGAATTTGCCAATGAATTCGGGAATTCTATACCTGTTTGTGTGCGAATTAATCCACACATCATGGCCGGCGGAAATGCAAAAATCTCCGTGGGTCACATCGACTCGAAGTTTGGGATTTCCATTCACCAAGTACGCCACCTCCATCGCATCGTAAATAATATGGGACTTCACGTTCATGGATTGCACATGCATACGGGAAGTGATATTCTTGATATTGATGCCTTTATGCGCGGGGCTAGTCTGTTGATGGACCTTGCGCACGACTTTAAAGAATTGACCTACATCGACTTCGGCTCCGGATTCAAGGTGGGGTATCGTCCCGATGAAAGCACAACGGATATTGAAACCTTTGGTGCCAAAATGGGTGCCCGATTCCATGATTTCTGCCTCGAATACGGCCGTGACCTTAAGCTGATATTCGAACCTGGCAAATTCTTGGTATCGGAAAGTGGTATTTTCTTAACGACTGTAAACAGCACCAAGACCACGCCTTCAACCGTGTTCGCCCAAGTAAATAGTGGGTTCAATCACTTCCCACGCCCAATGCTGTACGATGCGTATCACCACATTGAAAACGTGAGTAATCCAGAGGGTGAGCAGCGTATTTATACCGTGGTCGGTTACATCTGCGAAACTGATACGTTTGGTTACGATCGCAAGATTGCTGAGGTAAGGTCAGGTGATGTTTTGGCCTTTCACAATGCTGGCGCGTATTGTAGTTCTATGGCATCCAACTACAACAGCCGCGTACGCCCTGCGGAAGTCATGATTATCGATGGCCATGCACAGCTCATTAAGGCACGTGAGACATTTGAGGATTTGATGGTTGGACAAATAGAATTGGACGCCTTTAGTCAAGAAAAGCCAGAGGCCGAGGCATTACTCGTTCCAAGCGAGGTTTAGAATACGTAACTTCGCTGCATGATTTCTTACAGAACAGCCACAGCCCAAGATATGGATCAAGTGCACGGCCTCATTATGGAGCTCGCCGTGTACGAACGAGAGCCAGATGCGGTGATCATTACACCAGCAGATCTAGTACAGCATGGCTTTGTGGACGGTAAGTTTGATTGTTTCGTGGCCGAAGATTCTGAAACGAATCGGCTCGTCGGCATGGCGCTTTATTACGAACGGTACTCTACATGGAAGGGCCCGACATTGCACCTTGAGGATCTCTACATTCAGCCAAATATGCGCGGAAGAGGTATTGGCGACGAACTCTTTAAACGCGTTGCGAAGGTTGCTGCAGAACGGAATGTCGGCCGAATGGAATGGACGGTCCTTGAATGGAATGAACCCGCGATTCACTTTTATAACAAACATGAAGCTTCCTTAGACCCCGAATGGCATTTGGGAACTTTGAGCCGTGAAGCATTGCAAAAATACCTATGAATACTCCCCTAGTTTTCAAATTTGGTGGTGCGTCAGTAAAGGATGCAGAGAGCGTACGAAATGTGGCTGCAATAATTGCACGATTCCCTGATCGCCCAATGGTTGTCGTGGTGAGTGCGATGGGTAAAATGACCAATGCATTCGAAAGTGTTGTAGCTCATTGGGAGCAACAGAACGTAACCGAAGCACAGCAGGAACTGAATAATATTCGTGCCTTTCATCAAGGTATTATTGACCAATTATTTGAGCCAATACCGCAAAGTTTATTGAGCGACCTTGAGTTTTGGTATAACCATTTATCGGAGCAACTAAGCAATACATCCAGTAGCTACAGCGAACAGTACGACAACATCGTACACCACGGCGAACTCATCTCTACGCGTATCGTTCAAGAATATGTGAACCTGAGTACACCCGCCATCTGGCAGGACACTCGAAAGCTAGTACGAACGGATTCTCAATTCCGTCGCGCCACCGTTGAGTGGGACGAAACCGCAGCGCGAATCACAAAAGCAATCAACGATGACCGCGTACATTTTGTACAAGGTTTCATTGGAAGTGATGCGGACGGACGTCCTACCACCTTAGGGCGTGAAGGATCCGACTACACGGGAGCTGTATTCGCCTACTGCCTTGGCGCGAACAGCCTTACCATCTGGAAGGATGTACCTGGCATGCTCAACGGAGACCCTAAAACCTTCACAAATACCACCTTAATTCACCAACTACCTTTTGCAGAGGCCATTGAACTTGCCTTCTACGGGGCATCAATCATTCACCCTAAAACCATTCAGCCACTTCAGAAAAAGGGCATCCCGCTAAACATCAAGAGTTTTGTAGACCCTTCTGCTGAAGGCACAGTGATTTTAGAGTCCGAAGCTGCCGATCCACAGGTGCCAAACTTCATTTTGAAGCGCAATCAAGCACTCTTGGACTTGCGCACGAAGGATTTAGCTTTTATCGCTGAACACCATTTGAGCGCAGTATACCAGCTTTTTGCAGAGCTCGGCGTGGTGGTAAACTTGATGAGAAATACTGCGACAAAAGCTACATTCTGCATTAACAACGATGCCATTATTGTTCCGCGTGTCGTGCAGGCCTTATCCGACAGTTTCGAGCTCACCTTGGTGCCTGATGTGGAGTTATTGACCATCCGTCACTACACGGAAGAAGATGTCGCCCGGGAAACAGAAGGAATGACCATTCTTCAGGAGCAACGTACACCTGAAACTGTGCAGTTCGTATTTACTCGCGCGAACGCTTAGAGCGCAGCTAGAACCTTTTGGGCGAGATCACGGCCCATCTTTTCGAAACTCTCCTTCGTCCATCCTGCGATGTGCGGAGTGATTATCACATTATCCTGTTCTAGTAAATAGCCCAAAGCTTCGGGCATGGCACCATCGAACAAGCTGGTGAAGCTTCGCTTCTCGTATTCAAGCACATCTAGGCCAGCGCCAAGTACTTTGCCTTGCTGCAAGGCCTCTACCAATGACGCTGTTTCGAGTACAGGGCCACGTGCCGTGTTAATGAAATAGATAGGATTTGTGCAGGACTGGAAGAACGACTGGTCTGCATAATAACGAGTTTCCTCGGTCAATGGAAGGTGAAGGCTAATGCAATGGCATTCGCGCTTGAGCTCTTCTATTGAAGCCTCCTTAAAGGTCCCGTCTGAGAAGTTTGACTTGTATTTATCGTGCACCAATACTCGGACTCCCATTTGAGTCAACAACTTGGTAAAACGACTTCCCATAACCCCATAGCCAATGATCCCGACGGTCATGGAGTGCAATTCACGGCCTTTGTTTTCCTCACGTTTCCACAGGCCTTCGCGCACCTCTCGCTGCGCTCGAGGCATATGGTTGATGAGGCTGAGCAGCATCCCCAATGCGTGTTCTGCTACTGCTTGGGCATTGCCTTCGGGCACGCGCAAACAGGCGATGCCACGAGATTCGGCATACTCCACATCAATATTCTCGAGCCCCGCCCCAAGACGACCGATGGCCTTAAGGTTGGGAAACTGGTCGATGAATGCCGCGTCTGCGGGAATCCGAGAACGAATAATGATCACCTCAGCATTAAAGTGCGACGTAGGAAATTCTTCTAGTGCGGCACTGAATTCACGCACTAATTCAAGCCCACCTCTTTCGAGACCTTGCTCGAGAAGCTCATGGGTATAGTCCAGTAGCAGTGCTTTCATTAGTAGCCAATGATTAATCGGCCAATCTGGAAGTAAATGATCAAGCCGATGACATCGTTTGCCGTCGTGATAAAAGGACCTGTTGCTAAGGCCGCATCAATGTTGAATCTATTGAGCATCAACGGAATGAAAGTCCCGAAAAGCGAGGCAAAAATGATGACGGTGAGCAGCGATACGGATACGGTCATAGTAACTTGTTGGCCATAGCCTAATAAGAGGCCGGCAGCAAGCATCACCGCTGCGAGAATCAAACCGTTGACCAATCCAACCGACAACTCTTTCATGAGCTTCTTTGTCATGTTGTGGTCTGCACGGTTGCTCGCCAAGGCTTGCACCACGATCGCGGAGGATTGGACCCCAACGTTTCCAGCCATCGCTGCAATAAGCGGCATGAACAGTGCCAATGCAGGAACACTCTTGATATCTCCTTCGTTTTCACCCAGCATCAATGCCACGATCAGCCCGCCGAACAAACCGATAAGCAACCATGGAATGCGCGCTCTAGTGATGTGGAGAACGGTATCGTCACTTTCCACCTCATCGGTCAAACCCGAAGCAAGTTGGTAATCACGCTCGGCTTCTTCACGGATGAAATCCACGACATCATCTAGGGTAATACGACCGAGCAATTCACCGACTGCATTGACTACCGGGATTACAAAAAGGTCATATTTCTGCATCATGTTCGCTACATCCTCTGCCGGTGTAGTGGACAAAACTGTATGTTGAATGGGGGTATAGAGTTCCGAGATGTTCTCTGTGCGCTTTGCAGTCAGCAGTTTTTTCAAACTCAATGTTCCTACCAAAATATCGTCTTCATTGACGACATAGACAGCATGCACTCGGTCTACGTTTTCAGCCTGCGTTCTCATCGCAGCAACGCATCGCAGCGCCGTTAAACCCTCTTGAACTTTCACATATTCTGTGGCCATTAACGCCCCGGCGGTATCCTCCTCGTGGGTTAGTAGCTGGGCAATTTTCTTCGCCTGCTCCACATCATCCACCTTGGAAAGCACCTCCTTAGTCAATTCTTCCGAGAGCTCAGAAAGCATATCCGCCGCATCATCACTGTCCATGTTCTCCACGAGCTCATGGGCAATATCTTCAGAGGTATAGGTCTTTAGAAGTTCCGAACGAACGTCCTCATCAATCTCAACGAGAATATCGGCAACAAGCTCTGCATCTAAACGCTCAAGGAAAAACTCAATCTCCTCAATCTCGCGAGATTCCAGTTCTTCAGCAATATCCGCAGCATGCAAGTCCAGGGTATATGCTTCAAATTCCGCCCAATCAATGGCGTTTATTGCACGCTCGATCCGTTCTTTTACACTAAGCTCTTCCATCTTCAATGGCTATTATCAGTTCTACAAACTGTTCGTGGCCGAGTTGTTCCGCTCGCTGGCTAAGGTAAGGGTGCTCAAAGCCTTGTGGCAAGTTAAGGGTTTTCAACGCATTCCTTAGGGTTTTTCTTCGTTGCCCAAAGGCCGCTTTGACATAGGTTTTTAGCTGTTTGAAGGGGATGGCTGGATCTTCCGCTTTACGCACCATGTGCATCACCCCACTGTCCACTTTAGGTGGCGGGTTAAAGACACTCGGCGGTACGGTAAAGTCATAGGTCAAATCATAATAAGCTTGACACAATACGGATAAGATTCCATAGGTCTTGCTTCCCGGGGGAGCGCAGAGACGTTCAGCTACTTCTTTTTGAAACATACCTCCAAAGACCGGAATCTGATCACGCATGTCCAGTACTCTAAAAACAATCTGAGAGCTAATGTTGTACGGGAAATTACCCACCAAGGCGAATGGTGTATCCTCAAACACTTGCTTCGGGTTCCATTTGAGAAAGTCCGTTTCTAGGATTCTCGCACTTAGGGTATTGTAGTTCGCTTGCAAATAGCTCACACTTTCAGAATCAATCTCAATGACCCAAGTTTCAAGATCAGGAATCTGCAGTAAGTATTTTGTCATGACGCCCATACCCGGACCAATCTCTAAAACCTTAGTAATTCCCTCATACGGCAAGACGTTCGCAATGCGCTGTGCAATATGCTCGTCTTTGAGGAAGTGTTGCCCCAAATGCTTCTTAGCTCGTACCTGTCCGTGATCTCTCATGTTCGCAAAGGTAGGCTTTCCTACCACGGGAATCCACCTAAAAAGCCTAACTTGCACGTACCTATTACAACCAAAGAACCACTGACCATGGTACAACCCACTACGCTCGGCGAATTCATCGTCGAGAACCAAAAGGATTTCCCCTTTGCAACCGGGGAATTATCCCAGCTACTCACTTCCATTCGTTTGGCCGCTAAGGTGGTCAACCGAGAAATCAACAAGGCCGGCCTAGCTGATATTCTTGGTGCCATGGGCAGCGAGAACATTCAAGGTGAAGCCCAGCAAAAACTCGACGTCATTGCAAACGACACCTTTATGCGTGCATTGCGCAGCATGGGTCAAGTATGTGGTGTTGCAAGCGAAGAAGAAGAACATTTCGTCGGCTTCGACGATGAGATTCACAGCGACGCACGATATGTCGTATTGATGGACCCGTTGGACGGATCCTCCAATATTGATGTGAACGTGAGTGTGGGAACTATTTTCTCCATTTACCGCCGCATCACCCCCGCCGGAAGTCCGGTAGAAATGAAAGATTTCTTGCAGCCCGGCGATGCACAAATAGCAGCAGGATATGTGGTCTATGGTTCCTCAACCATGCTTGTTTACACAACGGGCAATGGGGTCAATGGCTTCACATTGGATCCTTCAATAGGGGTGTTTTGCCTTTCCCATCCGGATATGCAAATCCCTCAAGACGGAAAAATTTACAGCGTTAATGAAGGGAACTACGTGCATTTCCCCGAAGGCGTCAAGCGCTATATCAAGTATTGTCAAGAGTACGATGAGGCCACTAACAGGCCATATACCTCGCGCTACATAGGCTCATTAGTTTCCGATTTTCACCGCAATCTTATCAAAGGCGGGGTGTATCTTTACCCCACAGGAACCATGGCCCCGAAAGGCAAGCTTAGGCTTCTGTACGAGTGCAACCCACTCGCCTTTATTGTTGAACAAGCCGGCGGCATGGCCACGGACGGAACCCGACGAATCATGGAGATTGCACCTGATGAATTGCATCAGCGTGTGCCGTGCTTTATTGGGTCGCCGCGTATGGTTGAAACCGCCCACGCGTTTTTGCGGAAATACGAAAACTAACCTTTGGAATTAGCGGATTTACTCTCGCATTACTCAGACCACCCCTTAGTTGATGCCCTCGCCTCAGCGGCAACTTCGCAGCAGATTCAATCTATTGGATACCGGACAGCGGGAAGTTCGCACACGGCCCTTTTAGCAGCAGCTGCCTACGTTCGAACGGGCACTACCCAATTGCTCATTGCAGAAAGTAAAGAGCAGGCCGCCTACCTTCAAAACGACCTTGAGAAGCTTCTAGGCAAGACGCCGTGTTACTTCTACCCTGCCTCTTACCGTCGTCCCTACGAGGTCGAGCAAACCGACAATGCGAATGTATTGCTGCGCGCAGAGGTGCTGAACCATTTGTCGAGTCGACGCAAAGCACCACTGGTCATTACGTTCACCGAGGCCTTGTTTGAAAAGGTGGTGACCAAAAAGGAATTGGAAACCAACACCCTCAAACTTCACGTAGGCGAGAAAATCAGCATTGACTTCCTCAACGAGACGCTTTTCGAATACCGTTTTGAACGTGTAGATTTCGTCACTTCACCGGGCCAATTCTCCGTGCGCGGCGGCATCGTCGACATCTTCTCGTTCTCCAAGGAAAACCCATACCGCATTGAATTCTTTGATGATGAGGTCGAAAGCATACGCTACTTTGATATCGAAACCCAACGCACCATAGGCAAAGCATCTAAAATGAGCATCGTGCCTAACGTTGAGAATAAAACCTTCCTCGAAGCACGTGCCCCCTTCCTTTCATACCTCCCAAAGGACACACAACTCTGGATCAATACCCCGTCGCTTTTAGTCGCTGGTCTGGACCGATTAATGGACCTCGCCGAGCAAGCCTACAGCAATCTTGCCGATAACATCACCCGTGCCACCCCCGAAGAACTATTCGTTTCCGGCGATGCCTTCAAACGACTGTTAATGGAATACAGCCGTGTGGAATACGGTAAGGCAGAATGGCACACAACTACTATTGAGAGTACTGCGCTGCCACAAAGAGCCTTCAACAAGGACTTCCATTTACTAGCCCAAACCCTTATCGATGCCAACGACCGCAGCATCCTTCCAGTATTGATGTGCGCCAACGAAAAGCAGGTGAACCGCTTTGAAACCATTTTCGAAGACCTCCAACTGCAGCCCAATTACAAGACTACAGAGATTGCTTTGCACGAAGGGTTTGAAGACCCTCAATCTGGACTGTACCTATATACGGATCATCAGATTTTTGACCGGTACCAGCGCTTTACCATTAAAAATGGCGCTCAGAAAAAGCAAGCCATTACCCTCGAGCAGCTCAACGCACTTGAGTTCGGCGACTTTGTTACCCACGTAGATCATGGCGTCGGCAAATTTGGTGGGCTTCAAAAAATAGACAACAATGGTACTATTCAAGAAGCCATCAAACTGATCTACCGCGACAACGATATCTTGTATGTGAGCATTCACAGCTTGCATAAAATCAGCAAATACAACGGTAAAGACGGTACGGCTCCATCGCTGAATAAACTTGGCAGCCCGCAATGGCAAAACCTCAAGAAAAAAACCAAGGCCCGCGTCAAGCAGATCGCCTTTGACCTCATACAGCTCTATGCTAAACGTCGCGAAGCCGTAGGATTTCAATGTGCACCAGACGGCTACCTACAGCACGAGCTCGAAGCGAGCTTCCTCTACGAGGACACGCCAGACCAACTTACGGCAACCGAGGCCGTTAAAAAAGATATGGAGGGTACCATTCCTATGGACCGCCTCATCTGTGGTGATGTGGGTTTTGGAAAAACAGAAATAGCCATTCGCGCTGCATTTAAAGCAGTAGCTAATGGAAAGCAAGTGGCCATTCTTGTTCCAACCACTGTATTGGCCTTCCAACACTTCAAGACCTTCAGCAAGCGCCTTGAAGGCTTCCCCGTAACGGTAGATTACATCAATAGATTCCGCACCGCCAAACAACAGCGCGAGACCTTAGCCGGTCTGAAATCCGGAAAAATTGATATCGTCATAGGAACGCACAAACTGGTTAGCAGCAGTGTAGAGTACAAAGATCTTGGGCTACTGATTATTGATGAGGAGCAGAAATTCGGCGTTGCCGTGAAAGATAAAATCAAGACGCTGAAGGTAAATATCGACACGCTTACCTTGACCGCTACTCCTATTCCGCGCACCTTACAGTTCTCTCTCATGGCCGCTCGCGACTTAAGTGTGATGACTACGCCACCACCGAACCGACAGCCCATCGAAACGGAAATAATCGGCTTCAACGAAGAGGCCATTCGTGATTCCATTAGTTATGAAATCCAACGCGGTGGGCAGGTGTTTTTCATTAATAACAGGGTCAGCAACATTCAGGAGGTAGCAGGCATGATTCAACGCCTGGTTCCTGATGCCAATATTGCTATTGGCCACGGACAAATGGACGGTAAAAAGCTGGAAAAAATCATGCTTGACTTCATGGATGGCAAATACGACGTGCTCGTTGCGACCTCCATTATTGAAAGCGGACTGGATGTTCCAAACGCCAACACCATTATCATTAATAACGCCAACCATTTCGGCATGAGTGATCTGCACCAAATGCGCGGTCGCGTAGGCCGTTCTAACAAAAAGGCATTCTGTAAACTCATCAGTCCTCCGCTGCATTCGTTAACTGATGAAGCCCGTAAACGCCTGCAAGCGCTAGAGCAATTCACAGATCTAGGCAGTGGATTTAAAATCGCCATGAAAGACCTCGAGATTCGCGGCGCAGGTGATTTGCTCGGCGGCGAACAAAGTGGATTTATTTCCGAGATGGGCTTTGATACTTATCAAAAGATTCTGGCAGAAGCAGTTAAAGAACTCAAGGAGAATGAATTTAAAGAGCTCTATGACAACCCGGATAAGAGCAAAGGGTCGGATTTTGTGGACGATGTCCAGATAGATACCGACATGGCCATTCACATCCCGGACCAATACGTCAACAACATTGAGGAGCGACTCAAGCTTTACCAGCGTCTTGGTGCCTTGACGAACGAGGAGGAACTATTGGCCTTCGAAATGGAATTAGAAGATCGCTTTGGACCGCTTCCCAAACAAGTCATGGACCTTATCTACAGTGTTAGAATCAAATGGACCGCTAAACACATTGGGTTCTCAAAACTCATTATCAAAAGCGGTAAACTGATCGGTCATTTTGCAGCCGAGAACAACAGTGAATACTACCAGCTTCCAATCTTCTCCGCCCTATTGAGTTATTTAAAGACGCAGCCAAGAACCGTTCAAGTCAAGCAGAAAAACGACAAATTAACTTTTGTCGTACAGAACATTTCGTCCTTGAGCGCCGTTTATGACGTATTGCAAAATATTACCCAACTCGAATCAACCTCGGCATGAGTACCACTGTAAGCACATACGTAGATGCTAAACTGAATGAATTGGCCAATAGCCGTGGCCATTTTGAAAAGCTCTTTTATTTCCTCGAGGACGAGGAGCTACTCTTCATCCCGGAAGGGGAGCTATGGTCAGCCATAGAATGCATTGAACACATCAATAACGTGAATGAGGTTTACCTGCCTCAGCTCACCAAGATTTGTCAGCTTGAAAATGCCAAGGAACGTGAATCATTAACCCTTTCAGGATTTCAAAAATGGGTAGGCAAAAAGATGGCACCACTCTCTTCGGCCGGTTCTCAGGTTCCAGCACCTAAGTCCATTCAGCCGAGACGGCTTCGAAACCCAGACCTTAAGATTGCCCCACAAAAGGTCATGGAAAACTTCATTAGTGACCTCAGCCAGCTTGAGAAAATCATTCGCATTATTCCACACAGCAAAGAATTGAGCAATGCACGTGTTCGATCGGTCGTTCCTGCGGTCAAACTCAAAGCGCTTACTGCCATTGAGATCTTAGTGCCACATATTCAGCGACACATGGAACAAGCCCAACGGATCCTAGAAGGTGGCCGCAATGCAAAGCTCGAGACGGAGGCTAATTAGAATCCAGATCTAATCTACCCCACGGCTCCAACG
>Ga0255781_10001332_pt1 | contig 20345 bp, 25 predicted proteins | sample 101ome_21_FD_179979 | JGI IMG/M metagenome (GOLD analysis project Ga0255781, IMG submission 179979) | Coastal salt marsh microbial communities from the Groves Creek Marsh, Skidaway Island, Georgia - 101413BT metaG (version 2) | ecosystem: Environmental > Aquatic > Marine > Intertidal zone >... | reverse complement strand
TGGAGACCATTCACAACTTTTTATTTTCTATGAGTGAAAAATCAACCAGGTGGCCACGCTTCGGCCCGCAACTGCGGCAAGGCGGCCAGATAACAATACGAATGAACCCAACCCGCGCAGAAAACAAACTGCGCTCACAATTGAAATATGGCCGCAAAAAAGGCAGCTAAAAAAAAGACAAGTCGACGCGGCATTCCGACGATTGTCGAACTCTGCAACATATTACAATGCAGCAGGGCGGCACTATATGTTTGGTCAAAAATGGACGGGGCGCCGCAGGCATTCCCCGACGGCAGTCACGACCTGGCAGCCTGGCAGAAGTTCGTCGAATCCCGCGGCCTAAAACCGGTCGAGGGCGACGAACTAAACCGCGGCCGGCTACAAGCGGAGAACCTACAACGCAAGAACGCGCTGCTGGAAATCGAAATCGACGAAAAGCTGGGCAAGCTGATTCCGGTGTCGGAGGTAGAAGTGGAAGTCACGCGGATGGTTCACCAATTTAAGGGGATGATTTACACCAAATTGGAGAACGAACTGCCGCCAATCCTTGAAGGCATGAAAGCGGCCGACATACAAATCAAACAACGCGAAGCCATTGCAGCGGCATTCGCAATTCTGGAGGACGACAAATGGAGACGACAACGGTTGAACGCATCGCAAGGCGGGCAATAGCACCGCGCAGCACCGACCCGCCATGGCGGTGGGCCGAGAAGAATATTGTCGTGGATAAAACTTCGCCTTTCCCTGGCAAATTCGACGCCAACATCGCGCCTTGGACAAAGGAACCGATGGAATGCTTCGCTGATAATAGGTGCAAGGATTTGGCCATCATGTGCAGCGCCCAATCCGGCAAAACTCAAATGGTGATAACCTTGGCGGCCTGGTGCATCGCACAAGACCCTGGCCCTGCCATGTGGGTAATGGCCGCACAAGACGAAGCCAAGACATTCGCTAGGACAAGGCTAATGCCGACGCTGGAAAACTGCGAAGCGGTTGCCGAGTTGTTCCCAACCGACCGGCACGCCAAGACGACCCTCGAAATCAATTTCGCCTCGATGCCGCTGGTGATTAACGGCGCCAACAGCCAAAGCAAATTGCAGTCGAAGCCAATCCGGTGGCTGTTTCTGGATGAGGTGCGGAACTATCCACCAGGCGCATACGAGATGGTGATAAAACGAACACGCGCATTTTGGAACGCACGCCGCGTGGTTATCTCAACACCTGACCATGAAAATGACCATGTGCATCGCGCTTTTCTTGCCGGCGACCAAAGAATTTACGAGGTACTTTGTCCAGAATGCGACGAACGCCACGAAATGAATTTCGACTTCATCAAATGGGACACCAACGAAGTCACCTTCGTAAATGACGAATACGACTTCGACGAACTAGCCAAGACAATCCGCTACGAGTGTCCGCATTGCATGGCAACCTTCACCGACCGGCAGGACGTCCGCAAAGCCTTCGCCATTTCCGGCAAGTGGCGGTCCACGAACGAGAAGGCGCCAAGCGAGAAGGTCAGTTTCCGCTGGTCGGCCGTCCTGCCGCCGTGGGTTCCCTGGCGTGATTTGGTGCAGGAATTTTTACAAGCCAAGGCCGCGATGAAAGTCGGAACCACCGTTCCGCTGAAGGTATTCAAGGCCGAGTCGCTTGGCGTGCCGTGGATAGAAGAAATGGAAACCGACGACGAACTGCGGGAACTGGCAACGCACGACGACGAATGGCCTTGGCCCGACGAAGCCTTCCGCTTTGCCACCGTCGACGTGCAGCGTGATTTATTTTATTTGGTAGTCCGCGCCTGGGCTGCCGACGGCCAGAGCCGGCTTGTGCATTGGTCGAAGCCGTTGACGTTTGAAAGCATCGAGGACTTGCGGGCCGAGTACAACGTCAAGCCGCACCTGGTGTTCGTCGACTCCGGCTACAACGCGCAAAAAGTTTATGCGGCCTGCAAGCGTTTCGGCTTCACGTCAATAAAGGGAGCCAAGACCAAAGACTTCGCGCACAAAATAAAAGGCGAAACCGTTCGCCGCGCCTACTCTCCCCGCGTCTATGTCGACCCCGCCGTGGGAACCAAAAGCCAGGGCAGGGTGCGGCCGGTGACTTTGTTTCATTGGAGCAACCCGACTTGCAAAGATGTATTGGCCAACCTACGCGACGGCCGTGGTGCAAATTGGACGGTGACGCCGGATGCCGGCAACGAGTACGAACTGCAAATGTTTTCCGAGCGCCGCAGGGAGCGCCACGACAAGGCCGGCCAAACCGTTTACGAATGGCACCGTGTCGGCAAGCGGGCCAATCACCTTTGGGACTGCGAAGGTATGCAGATTGCGGCGGCCATGATGGCCAAATGCCTGGCGGAAACGGCCTAAAAACTTTTTTTATTTTTTTTCAAAAAAGGGGTTGACTAAACCGAACAGTTGGGTTTTACTGTTTGCAGCGCGAGGGAATGAACCCAAGCCAACAAATAAAGCTAATATGAAAAATCAAAAAACAGTTTGGCACAGCAAAACAGAATCGGGCAAATCGGTTAAGGTTTGCAAATTAGACAAAGCCTCATTCGGCTACAAGTGGGCGGTTTTGTCAGAAACCGGATACAGGGCCGAACATTTCAAATTGAAAAGAGAGGCGCTTAATTTTGCGAATCAAATGGTCAGCGTTTGGAATAGATACGGCGCTTAATCTTCAACACTTAATTACAGATATGACATCAACAAAATTACACGTCACAGGCAAGGTACTCACAAAGCGGGACGGTTCTTTCAAAACCTTCCAATATGAAATGAACGGCAAAGTGCTTCGCAAGTCGCATCGAGAATATGGTTCAGTTTGGAGCTACGACTTCTACGAACAGCCCAACCATTACACTTTTGGAAAAAAGCCAGATAGCTTTTACGCTAATCACGACAATAATTTGCGAACAACACAATGGCCGGTAGTGTGGGAAGTTACAGAAAGCGAGAAAAAGTTCCTTTCCGAGTCTGCAAGAATCGGCGAATGCGGCCCGCGGTCATTTACTAGAAAGGGAAACACACTATATACAGCATAATCACTTCAACCCGTTGCCCCTACGGGGGCGCGGGAAAGGAACCAAACGAAATGAAAATCGAAAAGAAAAGCGACGAAGTGGTTTACATCACCATCAACGGCAAAACCGTTTACATCGACGACAGCACGGGCGAATTGATAGTCAACGCTTGGAATGCCACAAACCATGAGCCAATCAAGCCAACTGTTGACCCTTACCTTTTAAGCCTTAAAAGTAAGCCAAGCGATTTACACGCATACTAAATGAAAAAAAGCAAAAATGACCGATTGGCAGATGCCGCTCCGGCAATGTTGGAAGCGTTGCGGGCGGTGCTTGCATATCACGAAGAATGGAAAGATGTATGCGGCCTTTTTAGCTACGAGGAAAAGAAAGTAAGGGAAGCAATCGCTAAAGCTGAAGGCGAACAAGAATGACCACGAACCACAAGTGTCCGCATTGCAACAAGCCAATCAACATCGGCCAGTTACTTGGCAGCGCCACCAGCGAGGCCAAGACAGCGGCCGCCAGGGCCAACGCGAACAAACCGCCGAAGCCTGGCAGCCGGCCACGCGGTCGGCCGAAACTAAACCAGAAAAATGAAAGTTAAAATTAAACCGCATCAATCCGAATTTTCTTTGGTTGCTGAAAACAACGGCAGCGTCGTTAATTCGTTTAACTACAAAAACAGGCAGGACGCATTTAGCCACGGCAGGGTTCTGGCTTGTTTTTATGATTGCCGGCTTGTTGACCTATCGCGAACACCGCCAGCCGAATACCCAAGCGGCGCCTATCCAAGACAACCAAACGCTGACGGCAGATAACCGCTTGACGATTTGCCGACCTAGTTTGCAATCGTTTCGCCGGCTTTTGGTTCTGCCGGCTTTTCATGGTTAAGGTTGTTTGGACATGACAACAGCCCGCAACGGGCGCTCACTCATAACTAGAGCCGGTCGAGGTTTGTAGCTTTCCCTCGGCCGGCTTGCTTTTTTGTTTCGCTTGAGAAAACGGGCCATCCGCTAACATGGGAAGGAAATGCGGGCGGAAGGTCTATTCTTAAATTTCACCACCAGCGAAATCACAACCATTCAGGCAAAGGCCAAAACCTTGCTTACTGAAGGCAAAACGCTGATGGCCTATGGCATCGGCGGCCGGAACGCCACCAAGCAATTCACTTTGCCGATTGACCAGGTGTTGCGCGAATGCCGGTTTGCCTTAAAGAAAAAAGACCCTGCCACCTACGGTTATTTGTCGACCCGCACTTACGCCAAGTTCCGCAATGCTTAAAGGATTCTTGAAAAAACTCGGCAGCCTTTGGGAACCTCAATACCAAAGCAACCGGCACCGTCGGCCGCTGCGCTATCTCAACAAAGACACCAGGCAACTGATACCGACCGGCACGCACCAGCAACTTGTCAGCGCGGGCCGTTGGCTGTTTGGCAACTTCGCACCGGTACGCGGTGCGCTACTGGAACAATGCACTTATTCGGTGCAGCCATTTGTTCCGCAGTATGTCGGCAAGGACTTGGAATGGGGCGCACAAGCCGAGACATGGCTGAAAGAGTTTCACGGCATTCTCGACATCCAAGGCAAATGCGACTTCGAGGAGTTTCTTTACCTGGCCTTGTTGTCCATTAAGCGCGACGGCGACGTCGGCGTGCTGCTGACCAAGACCGGCAGCGGTTATCCGGCCGTGCAGTTAATACCAGCGCACCGCATCGCCAGCAGGACGCAAGGACCAAACGAATTTAATGGAGTAATCACCAACAAGCAGGGTCGGCCTGTCAGCTACATGATTGACGGCGAGCGCAAAGTCAGCGCCCGCGATATGGCCTTGTGCTTTTTTCCAGAGTGGGCCGACCAAGGCCGCGGCATTTCGCCGCTGTCGGCCGTGACAGCCGACTTGCAGGACGTCAAGGAACTCCGAGAATATGAACTCAGCGCACAAAAGGCAGCCAGCAGCATCGCACTCGTCGAACACAACGAGGACGGATACGCCGACGACTCTGAAGCCTTCATCGAGCAAACCATTGATAGCGGCAGCCTATCAACGACCCTGGAGTCGTTGGAGGGAGGGGCCATTCGATACTTCCGCGCCGGTTCTGGTAGTAAGATTGAGGTGGTAGATAGGAACCGCCCATCGGCGAACGCGCAGGAGTTTGAGAACACGATTCTGCGAAGCGCCTTTCAAGCAATCGAATGGCCGTATGATTTAAGCCTCGACCCGACAAAAATCGGCGGCGCTGTTGTTCGCCTGGTAACAGCCAAGGCACAGCGCACCGTCGAGAAAAACCAGAGGCTTGTCCGCAAGATTGCCAGGCGGATTGATGGGTACGCATTAAGCAAAGCCATGAAGGCTGGCCTTCTACCGCGACCGCAGGGCGGTGATTGGTACTCATGGCACTACCAGGGGCCGCGCAAGATTAGCGTCGACGGTGGCCGCGATGCCGGCGCCGCCCGCGAAGATTACAAACTTGGTTTGACGACGTTGCAGGAACTCTATGCGGAACGCGGCCTGCATTGGGAAGATGAAGTCGAGAAACGAATCAGCGAGCAGCGGTTCGTTTTAGACCTGGCCGACAAATACGGCATCGACCCGAACCGCGTGCAATTGCTGACCCCGAACGGACTGCCGGCAGATGGCAACTTACAAGGGCAGAGAGATTAACACCAAGCCGACCGAGGCCGTGGCAAATGCGGCCAAGCGCGGTTTGCGGTTACGAAAAGAATTTAAGCGCGGCGGCACTAGGGTCGGCGTGACAAGGGCCAACCAGTTGGCCAGGCGAGACGAATTGTCGACCGACACCGTCAAGCGGATGAAGGCATATTTTGACCGTCACGCTGTCGACATGGAGGCGCCGAAGAACAAAGACCCCGACGCTGCCGGATACCCTGGCGCCGGTTTAATCGCCTGGCTTTTGTGGGGCGGCAACCCTGGCCGCGCCTGGGCAAATAGAATAGTTGATAGAATGAAAACGATAGACGAACAACAAAACAGCACGGCCGCTGACAACAAGGTTTGGGCCATCAACCCGAAACACTTGCAGCAGGCCAGCGCGACCCTGACGGCAACCGTCATCCTTGACGACGACGAGGACGACGATGACATGATGGACGACTACGCGATGACGGAGGAAAACGGCGTCGCAATCATTCCCGTCGCCGGCGTCATCGGTCACAAGGTTTCGGCCGTTTCAAAACTGCTTGGCGCGGTCGACACCGTCGACGTGATTGCTGCCATTGAACTGGCGGCCGAGGATGACGACATCGACACAATCATTTTGGACATCGACTCACCTGGCGGAACCGTCGGCGGCGTGCCGGAGTTGGCCGAGACAGTCGAGGACGTGCAACGTGCCGGCGTCAAAAAGATTTACGCCTACACCGACAGCATGATGGCCAGCGCGGCCTACTGGATGGCCGCCGGTGCCAACGGCATTTTCGCCGCACCATCGGCCGAGGTTGGCAGCATCGGAGTATATCTGCCGGTAATGGACACCAGCAAGGCGTTGGCCGAGAAAGGCGTCACGGTTGAGATTTTTAAGAGCGGCAAATACAAGGCTGCCGGATTCCCTGGCGTCGCATTGGATGAAGAGGTTCGCAAGCACCTACAACTTGAAGTGATGGAAACATACAACGAGTTTTCTGGCTTCGTTAAGAAGTACCGCGCCGAACTCAATTACGAATATATGCAAGGCCAGACGTTGACCGGCCGCAAGGCTGCCGACGTTGGCATGGTAGACGGCACCGCCAAAAACTTGGATTCCCTCTTGCAAAAACTTGGGAAAGCATAAAATCAAATCAACTTGTTTTTTTTGACATGACAATCGCAGAAGAAAACGCCGACTTGAAAAGCCAAATTGAGGCTTTGACGGCCGCACAAGAAGAAGGCCAAGGCGCTTTGGCGACCGTTGGGGAAACGAACGAAAAACTCGAAAAAGCCAACGCGGCTTTAGTCGATAAGGTTGCACAACTCGAAAACGAACTTGCAGGGGCAAAAGCCGAACAGCAGGACGTCGAAGAGATTGCCGGCGAACGCGCTGCCGAGATAGTAGCGCAGCAGGGAGCCGAGCCGGTGGCCGAGGAAACCGAGGAAGCGGCCAAGCCGAAAACACTCGACGAACTTTGGAACGAGTATTCGGCAATCGAAAACTTGAAGGAGCGGACAGTATTTTACCGCGAAAACATCAAGCCTTTAACCAAGTAATTTTTTAGGAGAACAAAGAGATGGCAAACACACTCGGAGGAATCAACCTCGCTCAAATAGCACAACAAACGCTTGAAACACTCAGCGCAGAAATGCCAGTCGTTTCGGCATTCACGACTGATTTCAGCAGCGACGTTGCTGATGTCGGCGAATCGGTCAGCACTCGCGTAGCGACTGCTGTAAGCGCAGGAGACGCCACAAGCGGTTATTCCTCTTCTGATGTAACCTCAACGGCCAAGACCATCACGCTGAACAAGCACAAGCACTTCACCGCCAAGTTTACCGACCTGGAAGTGGCAAAGGGTGGCTTGGATATGTTGGAGCGGACTTTTGTTCGTCCGGCCGTTCACGCTGTCGTCAACGCAATGATGGACGACTTGCTGGCCTTGGTTGTTAACGCAACTTACAGCAACAACACCGTCGTGGCCGCCGCGGACTTTGGCGCCGACGACGTTGCCACGCTTGCAGGCGACCTGACGACCCTGAACGTGCCGCGTTCACCGCGCAGCATGGTTATCAAGCCGGCCTACTATGCCGCGCTCGCCAAGGACAACGCTATTCAAGCCAGCTACGCATTCGGCAACCCTGGCGCCATTCAAGACAATAACATCCCCCGCGTTCACGGTTTCGACGTGTTGGAATACTCCGACATTCCGTCGAACTCCGAGAACCTGGAAGGTTTTGTCTGCGGCAAGGAAGCCTTGATAATTGCAGGCCGCCAGCCGGCGCTGCCGGAAAACTGGGCCGGCGCTGTCGAATCTGTCCAAGACCCCGACACCGGCATCACCTTGCAGTTACGGAATTGGTACGAAGGAAAAGACGGCGCTCAGTACATCACCGCCACGCTGATTTACGGCGTTGCCGCTGGTACTGACAGCCTCAAGCGCATTCTTTCTGCTTGATGAAAGTCAACATTGCAGTCGGCCGTAAGGGCGACAAACTCAAAACGCTTTACCTCGGCGATTCAGCCGACAAGGCACTTGAGGCAATGAAAAAAGAGGTTGACGCTGAAAAGCCAAAGTTCGACGAGGTTTATATTTACCGTCAACCCCTTTATTACAGACGCAGAAAAATTTCTGCATAGGTTAGTGGTTTAGGTGTTTTGGCCGGTAGTCGCGTAAAACGGCTGCCGGCCTTTTTATTAAATGAGTTACGCAGACGACATCGCCGAAATGATTGCCGACTTGCCGGTAAACTACACAATCGGCGCAACTACTTACACCGGCGCAGTCAACGAAATCAGCAAAGGCCAGGACGCTGGCGAAGGCGGGTTCCTCGACGACTTTGACCTCACGCTGATTGGCAAGAAGGCCGACCATTCAACGCTGCCGGCTATCGGTTCCAAGATGACAGTCGACAGCCAGGCATATCGCATCGAGAAAATCACAACCACCGGCGACGGCGCCGAGGTGCGGTTTGACCTAATGAGCGCGGACAGATGAGTCTGACAATCGACCAGGCAGCATTTACGCGGACGCTTCGCAAATATGCGAAGGTGAATAAGAAAACATTCCGCGAGATTGTGAACAAGAAGGCGCTCGACCTGGCCTTCAACGCGCAACGATTGACCGAGGCAGCAGACCCGAAGGCAATCGAGTATAAACTTGGCGCCATCGGAAACAAAGTCGGCCGGAACCGCAAGACAGGCGGCATCCGTAAAGGCCGCAGAATTTTGAAGGAAGATAACTTCGCCGCCAGGATTGTTAACAGCCGGCGCAAGAAGGCTGGCCAGCCGTTAATATGGGGCAAGGAACTTGAGAGAGCGGCACAAAAACTCATCAACGCTAGGGTGCGGGCTGTCAAATTTCTGCGCTCCGGCTGGCTGCCGGCCATCAAAAAATTATCCTATTCGGTTGACCGTCGCGACCGCGTCAGATGGCCGAAGGGATTGGTAAAAGGCAAGGCCAAGCCGAAAGGCTACGGCATCGCGGCCCGCAGCGAATTGAAGCCGGCGGCGCTGGTAGTCAATAGCGCCACCAAAAACAATGCCAAGGCGCAGTCGAAAATAATCAAGGGATTGAAGGCGGGACTGAATGCAACCATGGCCGACATGGTTATCTACATTGACCGCAAACTGGGACGCGATTGGCGAAAGGCAGGATTCTAAATGGCATTTAATACACTAGAGGAAAAACTCGAAACACGGGCCAAGGCTATACTTGACGGCGACGAAACCTTCAGCGGTTACAGCATCACCGTTTCAAAGGGCGAGGACGACGACGAACTGTCCCTGCCGCGGTGCCTGGTGATTTGTGAAGGCGGCGAGGAATCCATCCCTGGCCTTGGAAACTTCAACTGCGAACTAATTATCCGCCTGGTCGAATCAATGGACGACACGACCCTGGCTAACCACCAGACGCACGTCGCCACCATGCGGGACTTATTCATGGATGACGGCATTGCCGGAACCCTGACCGACAGCAGCGAGGCCGTGACGGTTTTCGGCGTCAAAAGTTTCAGCATATCCAAGACCGTCGAGGACAGAAATTGGGTTTGCGATTTGTCGCTTGAGGTACTAGCGGCCGCCAGTAACATCACTTGAGGATTTGAGATAAAATGGCAACAATTCAAGGCACCAGCATTCAATACGGCATAGCGTCCAACGCCACCACCGGCATGACCGGCCAGGCTGCCGTCACCAATGTAAGCGGCGGAAATAGGGCGGAAACCAAGCGCATCAAAGGCAACGACGGCGACACCATGTCTTACGTCATTGCCGACCCGACCATCGAGGTGACTGCCGAAGTGGTTTGCAGCAGCAGCGCAGACATTCCCGCCGTCGGCACAACAATCACTCTTGCAAACTTCGCCACGGCAGAACTCAACGCCGACTACTATGTCACCAGCAGCGACAGCAATCAGTCGAACGAGAACGAGATGACGGCCAGCCTGTCATTGCTGCGCTTTACCGGCACGAACGCCAGCGGCTTCAGCTACTAACCGTCGACCGTGTGGATGACTACCTTCACAGCATCATCCCCGAACCTGTCACAATTCTGGGACAGGATTTGCGGCCATTCAGTCTAGGACACTATCTACTTCTGCAACGCCTGGAATGCGCCTTCGTCTGCGAGGACAAGGAACCGCTTCTGGGCGATTTGCTTTTGGGATTGCTGGTCTGCGGCAATACGTTTGAAGGCGCTCAGGAACTACTGCGCCGCGCTGAACTAGGTGACGACATCAAGGCTTGGGCCGAGAATGTCGGCGAGTTTGAAGCTGACGAAAAGGCCGTCCTGTTTACCGACTACATCAACGCCGCGCTTGCAATGCCGAAGTTTTGGACAAAAGGCCAAGGAGGCGGAACCAAGGCAGGCGCACCATGGCCGCAAGCCATGCGGGTGAAGCTAATCAGCGAGGGAGGTTTCAGCGCCTCGGCTGTAATGAACCAACCGCTTGGCCAAACCTGGTGGGATTATCTGACATTGAATGAACTTAAAGGCAGCGTGAAAATCAGCGACGACACGACCGAGGAACTTTTGCGCCGGCACCGTGAGGCGAAACAGGAGGCGACTGACTAATGGCAACCGCGCACATGAACGTGAAGGGCCGGACGTCGTTGGACGGTTCCGGTTGGGCTGCCGGTTTGCGGAAGATGGAAACCGGCACCAAAGCATCTGCCGGCCGTATGGCAGCAAGCATGGCCGGAATGGTCGGCGGTTTGTTTGCTGTTTCTGCACTCCGCAGCGCCACGATGCGAATGGTGCAGCACGCTGACGCCATCGACAAAATGGCCAAGCGCATGGAGTCGTCGACTGACACCGCGCAGAAGTTTGATTTTGCCGCCAGCCAGAACGGCGCCACGATTGAAATGGTTGAAAGGTCGTTTATGAAAACGGCGCAGGCCATGGAAGGCGCCGAGCAGGGACTTGCAACATACATACGCGCATTTGAAGCGTTCGGAATTTCAATGCAGCAAATCAAGACCAGCACGCCGGAAGAAATTTTCCTCAAGATTGCAGAATCAATCGAGAAGGCTGGCGGCGCGTTGGACAAGGCCAAATCGTTGCAGGACATCATGGGCCGCGGTGGCCGCCAGTTGGTTCCGGCTTTTGTCTCTGGCTTTGCTGCGACTGCCGCATCGGCGCCCGACCCGATTGACGTTGATACCATTAAACGCCTTGCAGAATTTAACGACGAACTTGACCGGCTAAAAAGGGAGATATTGCCAGGCGCAGCTTTAGCGGTAAAAGGGTTGGCCAATGCGTTTCTTGGCCTAAACGCTGAATATAGAAAAGAAACAATGTCATTTAAGCCAGGCGAGGTTGGCAAGCTTGGTTCCGGCGGAAAGCAGCCTTTTGTTAAAAGCAACGCCGGCTTTTTTGAGACATTGCTGGCAGAACTTTTACCATTTGCGGCATCTGATGATTCCAAAATAACAGTTGCACGAGACAGGGAAAGGCGGCGTTTGATGCGACAAGGCGTACCGGTCAACCTTGCCACCGGAGAACTGGTACGCGACGACATGAACATGGATAGGGGTGTTTTCCTTGGTTCAAATGTCGGACAATTGCCAACTTCTCAAGTAAGTGAATCAGCAGCGGCAGCAGCAGGCGCCAAGTCATTTATGAAACCAAGCCTTGCACTCAACGCCTTGCAGCGCATAGGCGCGGCCGTGAGTCAATCGGCCGACCCAATCGCCATCGAGAAGGACAACAACGTGCTGCTGAAGCGCATCGCCAACAACACCAAGGACACCGCGAGGAACACCGAATAAAATGCCGACAGTCAAGGGAGTCAATTTAGTCGAACAGAACCCAAGCATTGCCTGGGACAAAAACAACGGCTTCTCGTTCACGAAGGAGTTTGAAGGCGAAACGACTGCGGTGCGCGGACTGATGGGCCGATATGTCCGCGACGGTTCAGCCAGCAACATTCGTTTCGAGCCGGACGGTGCGACGGCAAAATTATACGTCAACTATCAAAAGGACGTTTGGGGCGGCAGCGGCCTAGACGAAACGCCGGTCGAAATTTGGGAACTGGACGGCAACGACACGCAATACAGCCTTTGGGAACATCCAAAAATCAAGGCAATCGACTTTCAAACCGCGGACAATGAAAAAGCGCGGAACAAAATTAAAAAGCAACTGGAACAGGAGGTCGAAACCGACGCCGACGGTGATGTCATTGTTCCGGCATTCTTGTCGGACTCAAGCTGTCCTGCTGACCTCAAAAGCATTTACCGGCATTTGACCAAGGAACAGGACTCTTGGCAGCGGCCGACCTACACGCTGCGGCACACGCTGACCTTTTCCCCCGAATACAACTACGCCGCCAACGTCGTGCAGCGTGCTTATTCTTACGTTAATTACATCATCACGCCGGCACAACTGACCGGCAACGCCACAATCGGCGAACCGACACTTGATGCCGCCATCACGACCAGCATCACCAACGCACAGACGAACAGCAGGCCAAGCGGAGTCAACGCCAGCACCGGCGTCCAGCAGATTGACGGAATTGACCATCAATGGGGGTGGCTAAAATCAGCGCCGAAGATTGTGTCCGAAGGCCGCCGCAAGATTACGCTGACGCAAGAGTGGAAACTAGAACTCTGGTCGACCTGGATTTACACGGTAGCAAGTTAATCCCATGCAGGCGCCGCAACGACTCCCCGAAACAAACAGCAAAAACAGTTGGCTGAATCGTCTGCTGGCTTACGCCAAAAGCCTGGAGGTGCGCGGCAATAACAAGGTGCGCGTCAGCAGGGGAACGAGCGGAACAGAGATAGACGTCAAACAGCCGCGCCGGATGTCCGCAGGGGGTGGCGGCACCGGAGGCAAGGCGGTTTGGCTGTAAATTACCTGACAGGCAGCGAGTCGCCGACGGCGGCCAAGATGAATCAGCTATGGGCCGAGGCCGACAGCATCATCGACAAGGCGCTTGGCGGCTGTTCGACTTACCTACTCGAAAACATCGGCGCCAGCGCTTCGCCGTCATCCTATCCCGACAGTAATTTAATTCGCGGCAAGGAGTTTGTTTTTTGGGCTGGCGCAACCCATTCAGCAACGTCGACAAGCGTTCTCTACTCAGCATTCGACACAATACCGAACGCCTACGACCAAAGCGCCTACGACACGGCGGCCAGCGGCGCCACGATTGCGACCTACTCAAGCGACGGCTACGCGCACGTTGACGGTTCAAGCACTCCAGACCTCACGCGGTCGCTAAAAGCGCACACGCGGACGAATAGCGGTCAGGAATACTACATTTGGGAATATGACCAACCGGCACCGGAGAAGAAATGGAAGTTCGCAGTCGCTGAAGTAATCATCGCAACAGCCAGCGGCACGTCGTTTTCAATGCCGGACTCTTACGAAAAATACTCATGCTGGCGCATACATAACCTGACCGACCGCGACTTCACTATCTATTGCGGCAGTTTCAGCGACCCGCACAAGACGTTCACGCTGCCGGCATACAATCAAATTTGTGTTCGACGTGTCGGCACGACGTTTCATACCGATTACAAGTATTTTTTTAAATGCCTGCCTGACGACCCGCGGTTCCTTTACGTCGACAGCTTCGACGGTTCCATCGCAGAAACGATGCGGGCCAACAACATTACGAACCCGAACTACCTTTACAACTTGTTTGAGTTTGTCGGCATGGACAATTCGCCGCTGCAAGTCAGCGACTACAACGCCACCTCGAACCGGACAAAGCATCATCAGCGGATTTACTTTAACCCGTCGACCGTCAACGACATCGGCAGCGAGTACGCAACGGCCGGACACTTCCCGACAATCAGCGACACGACAAAAGTCGGCGACACCGTTTACCACAAGGGCGCCATCGGCTACCGAAAAAAAGACACCAGCGGCAGCACGCTTGAAGTTGGCACGATAGATTTTGACGGTTGGGATAGTTTCGGCACCAACCTGGCAACAATCGACGCGGCCCTGGCATCGACCGGCATCACCAACAATAACGACACAAAAATCGCCACCAACGCAACGCCGAACTTGTTGGAGGTTTGGCCGGTTGGGACGAACGTGCTGCAAATCAACGACCAGAATGCAGTCAAAAACCTGGCGTCGACGACTTACAATTTGCAGACGCATTTCCTGTTCCCGCCGACCCATGGAAGCACGCCGCGAGTTTTCAATCGTTACTTTCTGGCCATGGATGACCTAGCCAGCAACGGCACGAACCCGAACATTGCCAGCACAAGCTACAACGGCAGAACCTACACCGTCGGCAGCTTGAAAACATATCTCGACACCTACCAATCGAACAGCACGCCGGAGAGTAAAAGCGTCGCACTAACAAGCGAAGGGCCGTTCCTGCTTTGGCGTGATGTTTTCGATATAAAAGGCAGCGGCGATTCGGAAGGTTGGTTTGAAGGCTTAACCACAAACCACGGATTCAGCCTGGAACTTGTCAGCGGCACGCCAAAGCTGAAGATTCAACAGGAATGGTTCATCCCGCTGCGGTTACACTCAAGCAACTACACCGGCAGCAGCGCCAAGGCCGAGGCTAGTTACTTGATTGGCTACGCCTGCGGCTGGCCGAGTCAATGGAAGGACGCCTATTTCAACGCCGTAGTCAGCAACCGGCGCCACCATATTGACGCGCACAAGTTTCATCGCGTACACGAAACGCCGCGCAAAAAACGGCAGTACGAAACAGCCACGCCAATCACGTCCGGCACGGAGACATTCAAACACAACGACATCAACAACGACCCTGTCGGCCTGGATGGCGCCGACCTGACGCTGAACGATGTCGGCACGCTGACAGAAACCGACACCAGTTTTCTGACCAACGACATCGACGCCGAAGTCAGCAAGGGCAGTTTCTCCGGTGGCGAAGTCAATAACCCGAATTATTCTAGGTTGGTGATTGACGACGTCATGCAGGAGGTTGAAGCCAGCAAGAACGACAGCAGTCTGAACACCATCAAAACGCCTGCCAGTTACAACCGCGTCAATTTAATGAGGGAACATTTCAACAACTTTGCCGTGCTGTTGAAAAAGGCCGACAAGATTCGGCCGCTGTCGGTCGATGAGATTTATTTCGGCAACCGCATTATGAAGCCTGGCCAAGGGTGGCTAAACGGCCTCGTTGCACCGGTCGAATTGTATGAAGGTTTTACCGATGGCGACGCGCAATTCGACCTCTACACCGACTTGCTTGGCAGCAGTAAAATTTACGATTACACCGACCTGGCAGACGGAACCGCAATTCGGGCCGCGGCATCGACGTCGGTGGCATCCGGCGCCAGCCAAAGCGAACAGGCCGACGTTGACGACTTCCGATGGGTGAAAATCGAGGACGTGCAGGAGTTTGCCAAGGACGAAGGTTTTGGCTTTAGATTTGAGGAAGTGGCAGCACCGGCATTCTGGACAACCAGTTTCCCGCAGTCGACCTACACCGGTTCGACAATCACGGCCACGAACTGCTTCCTGGTGGCGACCAGCACCAGCACCACAAACAACTACAAGGTGGCATTCCCAAACGGCATGGTTGTCGGCCAGCATTACGGCACCGGCTTCGATTATGTTCAGTTGACGGACAGCGTCAGTGAAACGCTTGGCACAACCTTCTACCGCGAGGACGTCGTCAACGCGCAGAACACCAACTACAATCTGCTGCCAATCTTCAAAAACAACCTTGGCACGTCGGCCAATGCTGACGGGTACGCAACCGGCCTGGTGATTCAAGTGGTTGACGGCCTAAACTCTGACGGCACAAGTCAGCGCACAAACAACCCAAGGGCCAAGCTAGGCTTGGTTCCGCTTAAAACGGTGCGCCTGGACAATCCTGGCACAAGTAGCCACGCCGGCACCGACGTCGACATTGACGCCAGCGATGCGCCGGAGACTGCTGCGGCGGAACTCATCAGCATCACGTCGGACAAGCAGTTTTATTTTCCGACAACCTATCCGCGCACACGTTACGCCTTTTTGCTGAACACAACGGCCGCGCTAACGCACTCGGCCTGACAACCGCTTGCAAACTGCCGACGCTGCGGCAGCCTATGGAGGCGAATGGCGAACAAATTCGAGCTAACAATTGACCTGACGAACCGCAAATTCGTCACAAGTCGCTACGATTCAAGCACGTTTTCCTTGGATAAACTTTACCAGGGCGACGTGCTACCGCTTCGCATTCGCCTGGTAACACCAAAAGAGGACGGTGGCCTGACATCGCCTTTCGACCTGGTGACTGCCGGCAGCATCGAGTTGGCAATCGTTACGCCTAACAGCAGCAGTCCGGCCGTCCTGGCAACCACCAGCGCCACCAGCATTTCGGCAGATGGTTCCGACTATTATGCCGACGCAACGCTTGACCTCAACACCAGCGAAATTGATAGCCTCGGCTACGGCAGCGCCAACACGTCGCCAGCCACGACAACCATCGAGGCGGAGTACATAAATGGCGGCAACAATCTGACGGCCATTCAGCAGTCAATCAGCATTCAGCCGCATGGCATCGACAGCGGCGCCAGCGCCCCGTCGCCATCAAGTAGCTATTACACGCAAGCGCAAACCGACGCCAATTTCGTGGCAAAAGCCGGCGGCACAATGACCGGCGCTCTGGCGTTGTCGAATACGGCCCAATTCAAACTGGCCAAGCTGGACGACACGGCCATCACGGGCGCAGGCAACCACACGTTGAATCCCTACAATGCGACATTCATCAAGCTGGGTACAACGTCGGCCGACCCGACCCTGGTTGGCATCAGCGGCGGTGCCGACGGCAGGGTGGTCATTCTGTACAACCCAAACGCAAGCTACGGCGTTGTAATCGACCATGACAGCAGCAATGAATCCACGGCCGCCAATCGCATCTACACCATGACGGCGGCCGACGTGACAATCACGGCACGCGGTTCTGCACAGTTTATTTACGACAGCGGCGCGAGCCGTTGGATACTCTTTAGCGTTAACCCTTAAAATTTAATACAATGGCACAGCAGCAATTCGGAAGCATCACCAAGACAGTCAGCGCCACCGGCACGCCGGAGGCATTAGGCAGCGGCGCCGTTCGCGGCCATTCCTTCACCTTCGTTGGCATGAAGGCGGCACGCACCGACAACGCCGGCAAGGTCTACATTCAGCCGGCCAGCGGTAACGACACGGCAGGCATACCGTTGAACCCTGGCGACACAATCACGTTCACCGCCGATTCACCTGACGACTACTTCACCGACGCGCAATTCTATATCGACGTGGAAACTGCCGGCGACGGATGCATCGCGTTTTACGATAAATAAGGGCTGGCCATGATTGACATCAAGAAGAACCCCGAAACAGTCGGGAAGCTGAAGGTCGGCACAAGTAGCGCGACTCCTGCTGATGGTGAATTGTTGGTCAGCGGAAAAACTAACGTTGGCGATGTTGAAATAAATGGCACAACAAATGTCCAACTAACCGACGTAGCAAATGGCGGTGTAAACCAAGTCATAATGAGGCATAGTCGCGGAACTACTGCTTCACCTACCAACTCAAATGCCAATAGCGATGGCAATTACATTTCATCGCAAACCTACAACTCTGGCTACGCGACAACTTCTCAGATTGGAATGGTAACGGGGTCGGCGGCTGACTCTGGTAAAATACTATTCAACACCGCTGCATCTGGAGGTTCGCCGCAGACTCGTCTCAGCATAGACAGCAGCGGCCAATCCACGTTCACGCGAGATGGCGGGCTGGCAATTACTAGCAACCGCACAACAGATGACGGTGATGCCATTCACGTTCGCAAAGACAACTACACTCGTCTGCGGTTAGGAACGCTTGGCATTACGTTTCCGAATGGTGCTGGTGCTGCACCAACGGCAGCGGCAAACAACCAACTCGACTATTATGGCGAGGGTGATTGGACACCAGTTTTTGCAGGCGATTCAACCGCTGGTACTTACACCGCCAGCAGCACCGCAACTTACACGCGAATAGGCAACCAAGTGACTGTCTATTGTTCGTTGGTAAACATTACTGAAACATCTGCCGGTTCCGGTTCAATAAAAATATCTGGCTTGCCGTTCGCTTCAGCAAGTGGCGGCCAAGGTTACACCGGCACAAGTCGCGTTCGGCAATACTCATCAGCAGTCGGGCCGTTTTATGCGCTAGTCAGCCCGACTGCCTCATACGTCAATTTGATGTACTACGTGAATGGAAGCACAGACGCGCCAGCACCAATATCCGGCTTATCATCTGGAAACACCGACATCACATTCACACTCACATACTTTGTTTAAAAAATGGCATTAGAAAAAACAGAAACATTGAAGCACGACATCGAGCCAAACGGCGTGGTGTTCGTGGAAACTATAACAACTGTAACCGATGACGGCGTGGCAGTTGGCAGCAACAACCACCGCAAGCCGATTACACCCGGCGAGGATTATTCCGCCGAGGCAGAAGTGACGCGCAACATTTGCGCGGCGGTGCAAACGGATGCTGTTGTGGCGGCGTTTGCTGAAGCGAATGCACCGGCTGAACCGGCGGCTGAAGAATCTAGCGAGGAATCTGCGGCAGAGTAGGGCGGCGATGAGTGGGAACCGACACCGTCAACTTAATCCAAACGCTTGGGTTTCCGGTGGTCTGCGCTGCGGCAGTCGGGTGGTTTGGCTATCGCGTGGTGTTCTACGTTCTGCGGGATTTATCCGGCGAGGTTAAAAACGTCTATTCGATAATCGTTAAGCTGATTGATTCGGTTAACCTGGTAAAGAAGGAGATTTGTGGAATTGAGAAACGACTTGCGGAGTTGCGCGAACAGCATCGCAATTTTAGTAATCTGCTTGGTTGCGATTCTTGTCGGCCAAGGATGCGTAACGCCAAATCCCGTCGAGTCGATTGATTTATCAATTACTGGATTTGAAGTGGAATTTTACGAGCCACCACAAGGCGCCTGGCAGCGGACAACGAACGGCAACTTCATCACCAAATGAATGAAGCCATCGACATGGCCAAGGCGATGGGAGCCGGCACAAGTGGCGTCGGCGTTTGGTACCTACACCTCTCCCAAATACTGCAAATTTCAATCTCGGTCGCCTGCCTTGTTTACTTGGTTGCCAAGATAGTTTTTTTAATTAGGAACAAAGGAAAATAATGCTAAAATCAAAAACATTGTGGGCCGGAGTTACGGCCATTTGCGGCGCGGTCGGTTCGTTTTTCATGGAGGAAATCCAATTCGGCGAGATGCTGCAAATTGTAGTAACAAGCGCCCTGGCTGTCTTTCTCCGGCATGGAGTTAAAAAGGCCGAGAACGCCGCCGAAAACGCTTGATGTCATTGGTGGGCGCCATCGTTGCGCTTTGCAAGGCGCTGCCGACATTGGAGCGCCTTTTTTTGTCGGTATCGGATGCCATACGCGAAGCCAAAGCCAAAGCAAGATATGAAGCGAAACTTACTCATATTGATAACGCTATGCGCCTTCACGGGCTGCCATACGGCGCCGGTCGAGTACGACAACACCAAGAGGCTGACGGCGCATCCGCAATTCCCAAGGGCGGCAATGGAGGCGCCGGACTTCACCAGGGACGCGCTGCGGACGATAGCCGAACTTGAGTATGAAATTGAACGGCGGCCCGACTAAATGGCGGATACAAATGACAACTTCCGCGTGTCCGCTGCCGGCGAGTACCTGACCGCGGCCGAATTGTCCATTCGCGGCTGGCAAGTCTGTATGTCGCCGCACCAACCATCTTTTGACATTGCCGCCGTCAAGGGCGAGAAGTTTCACCGCGTCCAAGTTAAGACGGCAGCGCGGCCGATTGTCGACAAGGGGAAGAATGTCGGCCGCTATCAATTCGCCTGCAAGCATCGCGGAACCGACACAACCTACACCAAGCAGGATTGCGACGTGATTGTTTTTGTCGGTTTGGAACACCGCGCTTTTTTTGTTTTGCCGGTCAAGTACGCCACGGCCGTCAAATACAATTGGGCGCCTGGCAGCACCGACGGCGTCCTGGCGCCTTACTTCATGGCATGGGGGCAGTTAGAAAAATAACCCCGCCGAAACGGTTGCAGATTCTTAACCTGTCTTACAAAGTAAGATTTACCGCCGACGGCAAAATGGCGGAAGCTGCCGGTTGGTGCGACACAACCAAGCAGGAGATTGTCCTGGCAAATGACCAAACCCAAGATGGCTTGAAGGACACGTTCCTGCA
>Ga0255781_10001329_pt1 | contig 20368 bp, 20 predicted proteins | sample 101ome_21_FD_179979 | JGI IMG/M metagenome (GOLD analysis project Ga0255781, IMG submission 179979) | Coastal salt marsh microbial communities from the Groves Creek Marsh, Skidaway Island, Georgia - 101413BT metaG (version 2) | ecosystem: Environmental > Aquatic > Marine > Intertidal zone >... | reverse complement strand
CCATCGTCCGCGCCAACAAGCGGTTACTGGTGGACTATGCCCAGCTTGTCCTCGACCGTAGCGCCCTCTTGCGCGTGTCAGGTACCGAGCTTGAAGCCTTTGATCCCTATCGCGTCCTGATCGGTGGCCAACAAGCATTGGCCAACTCCTTAATCTCGACACTACCTCAAGCACTCTTCCCACCGCGCCGCCAAATGGCAGGGCGAACGATCCGCCAATACGAGGCGCCAGCCGTAACTTACTGAACTGCCCCGTCTTGGTCGTCGTAGAAGGGGGTCATCTGCGCAACGATCACACTGTTTTCTTCTAGCGCGCGCTTCATAAGCTCCTGCTCTTCGTCATTGATGTCATGTCCTTCGGCAAGCCGCTCTTCCAACGTCCCGTAGCCGGAAACATCCAACGGAGCCAAATCCGCCTGCTTCAAAATGGCAACGGTTTCACGAACGGCCTCAGCTTCATCAACACCACTTGCGTAACACATCAATGCCGCGCCGGTCGCCCCATCCGGAAGGCCATCCCCTTGCTTACGCCCAACCTCAACGAGCAAAGTATACACCTGCTGTTTGTTTTTTGTGGATTCGGCCATGTGCATTCTCCCGTTTTGCACCTGCCCTGCCCGTCCTTTTCAATGCCGTCAAGTACAGCCTAAGCGCAAATACAATCCATAAGTATATTCTGATTAACCCTTAGGAACCAAAAACGATCCTTCCGTTAGGGACTCGGGCGAGCGTTTCCTCTAAATTAAATCTCAGGGCGATCTGAGAGGGGAGTATCTGCAAATGGCTCGTTACTTTGTATCGATTACCGGTTGCGCCGTAGCCGCATCATCGACAATTCTGACCCTCGCTGGCTGTGTCGCCGCCCGCGACCTGCGCCCCGGCGATCGGGTAATCACCCGCGATCACGGCGCACAGACGTTGCGTGACATCGAATTTTTTGCCGCCCCGCAGGGCTCCACGGCTATCGCCATCCCTGCAGGTGCGATCGGCAATAATACCCGAACCATCGTCGCCCCTTCACAGCGCATTTTACTGCGCAACGTACAGGCGGAGCTCTACTTCGGTGAGAGCGAGGTACTCGTCAACGCCGAAGATCTAGTCGGTTTCCGCTCGATTGAAACAACCGAAGCCCCTTCGTTCGGCTTCGTCCGGCTTGAATTCGACACACCTGAAATCATCTATGCCGATGGTCTTGAGATCGAAAGCAGCGCCCTCACATCATTCGAATGGGCAGGTGACCCACTGATGTCTCGCCTCGGCCTAACAGTCTCCGGCATGCCCCTGCCGCCGCGTCCGGTACTCGAAGCACATGAAGCGCAACTGCTGGTCGGCAGCGAAACCTTTCAAGCTGCAGCCTAAGTTCCCCCGAGGAAGGACCCGAGCCTTCCGCCCCAAAGCAGGATCACCTGCTAGATCTCAAGCCCCGGCATTTCCCTTTGCCGGGGCTTGATTTTTTAACAACCTCAGTCGCGCAACAACTCGTTGATGCCAGTTTTGGAGCGCGTCTTCTCATCCACGCGCTTTACGATCACGGCACAGTAAAGGTTGATATTGTTCTTGGACGGCATCGACCCCGCAACGACGACCGAATAAGGCGGCACCTCGCCGTACATGACCTCACCGGTTTCGCGGTCCACGATCTTGGTGGATTTGCCGATGAACACGCCCATGCCAAGAACAGAGCCTTCCCGAACGATACACCCTTCCACAACTTCAGAACGCGCGCCGATAAAGCAGTTATCTTCAATGATCGTCGGCCCCGCCTGCATAGGCTCCAGCACACCGCCGATGCCAACACCGCCCGAAAGATGGACGTTTTTGCCGATCTGGGCACATGAGCCGACAGTTGCCCATGTATCGACCATCGTTCCTTCATCGACGTAGGCGCCCAGATTGACAAATGACGGCATCAGGACAACGCCCGGCGCGATATAGGCAGACTTGCGCACCACGCAGTTCGGCACCGCGCGGAATCCGGCAGCTTTCCACTGATTTTCGCCCCAGCCCTTGAACTTGCTGTCAACCTTGTCCCACCAGCCACCAGCCTGTGGGCCACCCTCATGTGGCTCCATATCCTTGATGCGGAAACCAAGGAGAACGGCCTTTTTGGCCCATTGATTAACGTGCCATTCGCCTGTCTCGCGGCGCTCGGCGACGCGCAGCTTTCCGCTGTCGAGGGCATTAAGCGTATCCTCAATAGCTTCGCGGGTTTCACCAGTTGTGGCGGGTGTGATCTGATCGCGGGCTTCCCACGCGGCTTCGATGGCAGCTTCAAGTTGCGCGTTTGACATGATTTCTCCGGATTGGCAGTCGTCATTGGGTTCGGGCGGCTATAGACTAAAAACACCATTCAGCGCAATGCGAGGCAACGGCAGATGAACGACGAGTTCCGGCATAACCCTTTCCGCGACAGCCACGAGGACCGCGAAGCAGCAAGGCAGATCCCCGAGACACCGCAGACCCGTGCGCCATCATACCGGCTCGCCTTCGCCGATCCCGATTTCATGTGCCGCGAAGAGCTGCGCCCTGTTCGCTTGCAGCTTGAGCTCCTCAAGCCCGAGTTGGCGATGGACGAAGCAGGCGTAAACCAAACCGTTGTCATGTTCGGCGGCGCCCGTATCCCCGATCCAGCAAATGCCCAAAGCGCCCGCACCGAAACACTAAAGCAGCTCTCCCGCTACTACGAAGAAGCCCGCAAATTCGCGTTCATGATCACCCAAGAGGGTCAAAAGGACGGGCGACTGGATACCGTCGTCGCCACCGGAGGCGGCCCCGGCGTGATGGAAGCTGGCAGCCGTGGCGCCGCGGAAGCGGGCGGAAAGTCAATCGGGCTGAACATCGTCCTTCCACACGAACAAGCCCCCAATGAATATGTCACACCCGAATTATGCTTTAATTTCCATTACTTCGCGATCCGCAAGATGCATTTCCTGATGCGGGCAAAGGCGATCTGCGTCTTTCCCGGCGGCTTCGGCACACTCGATGAGATGTTCGAGACACTGACCTTGATTCAAACCGGCCGGATGGAAGAGATTCCATTTCTTCTGTTCGGGCGCAGCTTCTGGGAAAAGATAATCAACTGGGAAGCACTCGCAGATGCCGGAACCATATCTGACGAGGATCTCTTGCTCTTCCGTTATGTGGAAACCGCCGAAGAAGCGATGGACGCTATTCGAAACTGGGAACGTTCAGGGCAAAAACGCTCCTCTCTCCCGGGGCGCTAAGCGATGCAGACAAGCGCCCCTACCGTATTCCTCGTTATGGGTGTGTCCGGCACGGGCAAATCCACAATTGCCTGCGCGCTGGCCAGCGCGCTCGCGGTCCCGTTAATCGAAGGCGATGATTATCATCCCGCCGAGAACGTCGCGCATATGGCAGCTGGTCACGCCCTAACGGACGCCATGCGCTGGCCATGGCTCGATGCGTTGATCACCGCATGCAATGCCGCAATCGGCGAGGGTACTTCAGTGGTCCTCAGCTGCTCCGCACTCAAAAGAGCTTATCGCGATCATCTGCGCGCGGGTCTTGGCCCGATCTGGATCATATTTCTCGATGGCGCATATGATCTCCTCGCAAACCGAATGACTGCCCGCGCAAATCACTTCATGCCGACCAGCCTTCTCGACAGCCAGCTTGCCACGCTAGAACCACCATCCCCAGACGAAAACCCCATCCACATTGATGTTGCGCACTCAGTAACTGCAATCATCAGTCAGCTTTCAGAGGAGCTATCGTCCTGACGCGGCTTTCTCCGCTGAGCTGCCGAGAGCGTCCTGTTTCTTTCAAGATGTTTGATCCGCATCTCAGCACGGCGGAGCGCCCGCGCCTCCGCACACCGCTTCAAATGGCGCTTTAGCCCCTCATCCCTCGGATCGGGGTCAATAGGAACTGATGGCAAATGCATATCGGGTACAAAATGTTTCATAACCGATTGCTAGGATTAATTCCTCAAAGACGGGTTAAGAGGCCTCGCCCAATCCAGCCTCGGCCTCAATCTGGCGCCGACTTTTCCGCTCGCGCTCGGTCGCGGATTTCAGCTGGCCACAGGCAGCCATGATATCCTCGCCGCGCGGCGTTCGGATCGGGCTGGCATATCCCGCTTTGTAAATAATGTCGGCGAATTCTTCGATCCGACTCCAATCCGAACGCTCATAAGGCGCGCCGGGCCATTCATTGAACGGGATCAAGTTGATCTTCGCAGGGATCCCTTCGATCAGCTTCACCAGCCGCCGCGCATCCGCGTCGCTATCATTCACATCTTTCAGCATCACATATTCAAACGTGATCCGCTCGGAATTCGATACCTTCGGATACTCTTTTAGTGCCTTCAACAGCGTCTCGATGTTCCACCGCTTGTTGATTGGCACCAGCTTGTCCCGGATTTCATCCGTGGTCGCATGGAAAGAGACAGCAAGCTGACACCCGATTTCCTCGGCAGTCCGTGCGATCTCCGGCACAACGCCGCTGGTGGAAAGCGTGATCCGACGGCGCGAAAGGGAAATTCCTTCCCCATCCATCGCAATCTTCATCGCGTCGCGCACGTTCTCGAAATTATAAAGCGGCTCGCCCATGCCCATCAGCACGATATTCGACAAAAGGCGCGGTCCGTTGTCGCCCGTGCCTTGCCCCGGTTCAGGCCATTCGCCCAAATCGTCGCGCGCCATCATTACCTGACCGATGATCTCTCCCGCCGTCAGGTTCCGCACCAGCTTTTGCGTGCCGGTGTGGCAGAAAGAGCAAGTCAGCGTACAACCCACTTGGCTTGATATACACAGCGTCCCGCGGTCTGTTTCCGGGATATAAACAACCTCCACCTCATGACCACCGGATATCCGCACCAAATATTTGCGCGTCCCATCGGCGCTCACATGGCGCGACACCATTTCCGGTACCGCCACCACGAACCGCTCAGCCAGCATCGCGCGATAATCTTTGGCGAGGTTCGTCATCGCCGCAAAGTCCCGCACACCCCAATGGTAGATCCATTGCCAGATCTGGTTGACCCGCATCTTCGCCTGCTTTTCAGGTGTGCCCGCTTCGATTAAGGCGAGGCGCATTTGATCCCGCGTCATTCCAACAAGGTTCTGCGGCCCCTCCGGAAGCTTGCGAGGGATCGTTAGGACGTCTTGAGTTATCGGAGCCGTTGCAGTCATCTGAGTCTCTTTCATCGGAGAGCCGCTCCTTACAGCAAAAAGGTCCGGTTTCAAAGGAAACCGGACCAATCCGTTGTCGCCGCGCGCTTGACGATCAGTTACAGCGCCGCGCCGCTTCTTCAACCGCTGCGGTGAACCCGATCAGCGAGAATGTATCTTTGGTGTTTGTGCCGCGTCCGGACCGCCCAGAAAGCGAAGCCTTGCTGCCTGCCTTCATCGCAGCAACGATCGGCGCGTCATCTTCAGGTGCCGGCCAAGCCCATTCACCCTCGACAAACAGCTCAAAGGTTTTGCCATCGACTTCCATCTCGACGGTGGAGTTGCCCGCAAACGGATATCCACCCGTAAAGGCTACCTGACCATTCACATCCGCGCCAGGACGGTAAAAGACGAAGAGCCGCGTTTCACCCCGCCGCACCTCGACGACTTCGCCATCGCGGGTGTTCACCATCTCTTCGGGTCGTGAAACCGCAAGACACTCCAACGGATCACTGCTCACGAACACGCCCCAATCCGCCTCGGCGGCGACCCGGTTGTCTGTTTCTTCTTGTGCAACAGCAGCGCTCGCCGCGCCAATTGCAGCCAAGGCGATCATAGTGGTTCGAATTCCTGAAATCATCTTACAGCCTCCAAGCTGTTTTTGCCTCAATTGTCCCAGCATGCAGCAATTTTGCTGTACTTTTTACACTGGCGGGATCGCTTTCAACTCGATAGGCCAACTCATAGCAAAATTCCGCTCAATTGGAAAAGCCCCTCGGCGCAAGATCGCGCGGATTAGGACATTATTCGGAGGAAATCTTTTGCACTCGCTCGGATCACCACTGGTCGAACGCTGGCGCGGCGACGTCCTCGAATGCCTGCACATGGGCCACGCCGTCATCTGCGACGGCAACGGAGACATCATGGAAAGCTGGGGCGACCCTCAGGCCGTCTTCTATCCCCGCTCCTCTTGCAAGATGATCCAAGCCCTGCCCTTGGTCGAAAGCGGTGCCGCAGACGCCTATGATTTAACTGACGCTCATCTGGCGCTCGCCTGCGCGTCGCATGACGGCGCGCCGGTCCATACAGATAAAGTCAGCCGCTGGCTCTCCGATCTCGGGCTAGGCGAGCCGGATCTCCTCTGCGGTCCGCAAACAGTGCGCGAGCGTGAAACCCGCCACCAAATGATCCGCAACAGTGAAACCCCCTGCCAGATCCATAACACCTGCTCTGGTAAACATGCAGGCTTCCTGACGCTCGGCAAACATATCGGCGCCGGTGCTGATTATGTGGCGCTGGATCATCCGGTTCAGCAAGCGTTCAAACGAACCTTCGAAGAGGTCACGCAGCACAATATCCTTGGAACCGGCATTGATGGCTGCTCAGCCCCCAATTTCGCCACCACAACCCACGCACTGGCTCGCGCCATGGCCAGTTTCGCCGCCGCCCCCGACGCTGGTTCTTCCCGCGAGCGCGCTTCCGCGCGGCTGACCCGCGCGATGCGCAGCCATCCGGAACTCGTCGCAGGTGAAGGCAGCCCTTGCACCGAACTCGCCCGCGCCACTGGCGGGCAGGCAGTGCTTAAGTTCGGTGCAGATGGCGTCTACATCGCGATCCTACCCGAGAGAAAGATCGGCATCGCGCTAAAAATTACCGATGGTTCGGAAACTGCAAGCCAATGCGCGATTGCCGCCCTGCTCGTGCGGCTCGGAGTGTTGGCCTACGATCACCCGATTACGCGCCGCTGGCTCGATGTCCCAATCTTGTCACGTCGCGGCCTGTTGGCGGGGGAGATTCGCGCCGCCAACGCGCTGCGATAGACGACATCAGGTAACGAACTCACTCCGCGCATAGCCCTGAATGAACAGCAGCGCCGTCAGATCGCCGTGGTTGATACGAATTTTCGCCTCAGCCTGCACCGACGGTTTCGCATGCAGGGCAACACCTGTGCCCGCCCGCTGGATCATCCCAAGGTCATTGGCCCCGTCGCCCACTGCGAGCACGTCGGCCTCAGAGATTCCGAAACGGCGGGTAATTTCTTCGAGCGCCTGCACCTTGGCTTCACGCCCCAAGATTGGACGCCCCACATCGCCCGTCAGCCTACCATCCTCGGCAAGCAAAGTATTCGCGCGGTTTTCGTCAAAGCCCAGCGCCTCGGCTACACGCGCCGTGAAAGCGGTGAAGCCCCCTGAAACCAGAGCAGCATAGGCGCCATTCGCCTTCATCGTCTGCACCAGTTCCCGCCCACCCGGCATAAAGTTGATACGGCTTTCCAGAACCTTGCCAATCACCGCCTCGTCCAGATCCCGCAGCAATCCTACCCGCTCTATCAGCGCACCTTCAAAATCCAACTCACCGTTCATCGCGCGCGCTGTGATGTCGGCCACACGCGGGCCGACGCCTGCTTCATCTGCAAGCTCGTCGATGCATTCCTGCTGTATCATCGTGCTATCCATATCAGCCAACAGCATCCGCTTGCGGCGCGGCTCATCGGGGCGAATAACAATGTCCACGCCCTGCGCCTGCAAGTCACTCCACACCGTTTCCGCATTTTCTGCCAAGGCCGGAATCGTAAACTCCGCCGCTTCATCAGGGCTGAGCCAAGTCGCCTCCCCACCGCCCCACGCATCGCGCAGCGCTGTTACCAGCGCGGCATCCAATGGGCGCACGGTTGGGTTCGCGATAAGGGTCACAAAATGCATTTCAACTCCCGAAATAGGCCGCTTTTGACGCTCAAAGCACAATGAACCACAAGGTTCCAGCCATCTCGTAGCGTTTTAGCGTTAGTTTCCGATAGTGGACAAAACCGTCGCAAAAAAGATTTGAACGGGCGCATTACGATCATTTTCGCACTTGTTGCACCCGCAGCATCCCCGTATCTCCATCCGTGGGACACCCCTCCCCAACGAGGGGCGTATATCTGGAAGGATAACACCAATGACCAAGACCAAGCCGGCCAAGCGCCCGGCCAATGCGCGCTTTTCGTCTGGCCCTTGTGCCAAACCCCCCGTTTTCACACTCGATTCGCTTTCTAATGCCGCCCTCGGGCGCAGCCATCGTGCTGCGGTTGGTAAGGCAAAGCTGAAAGAAGCGATTGACCTGACCCGCGAAATTCTCGGCGTTCCCGAAGACTATCGCATCGGCATCGTACCGGCCTCCGATACTGGCGCGGTCGAAATGGCGATGTGGTCCCTTCTGGGCGAACGCCCTGTCGAAATGGTCGCTTGGGAAAGCTTCGGTGCCGGTTGGGTGACTGACGCCGTCAAGCAGCTCGAGCTTGATGCCACAGTTCATACCGCCGACTATGGCGATATCGTCGATATGGCCACGCTCGACTATGATAAAGATGTCGTTTTCACCTGGAACGGCACCACCTCCGGCGTCCGTGTCGCCGGTGGCCACGTCATCCCCGCTGACCGCGCTGGCCTCACGATCTGCGACGCAACATCCGCCGCCTTCGCGCAGGATCTGCCGTGGGAGAAGCTCGACGTCACCACCTTCTCTTGGCAGAAAGTCATGGGCGGCGAAGCGGCTCACGGCATGCTGATCCTCAGTCCCCAGGCCGTCGAGCGGCTGGAAAGCTATACGCCTGCTTGGCCCCTGCCCAAGATCTTCCGCCTGACCAAAGGCGGCAAGCTGATCGAAGGCATCTTCGTGGGCGAGACGATCAACACACCCTCCATGCTGGCGGTCGAGGATTACCTCGTCGCGCTTAAATGGGCGAAATCAATCGGCGGCCTCGACGCACTGCGCCACCGTGCCGATGCCAATGCGCGTGCAATCTGGAACTTCTGCGCCTCGCGGGACTGGGTCGACAACCTCGCCAATGATCCGGCGACCCGTTCCAACACCAGCGTTTGTCTGAAGTTCACCGACTCGCGGATCACCGATGGTGCGGCCTTCGCCAAAGCCGTCGCCAAGCGGCTGGAGGCCGAAGGCGCAGCGCTCGATATCGGCGCCTATCGCGATGCTCCGGCGGGCCTACGCATCTGGTGTGGCGCCACGGTCGAAACGTCCGACATCGAAGCCATGCTGCCGTGGCTCGAATGGGCGTTCGAAGCCGAGATCGCTCAACAGGCCGCCGCCTGAATTCATTCCATTTCCGGCGGGGCCTACCCCCGCCACTACTTCTGCCAAGAGGACAAAACCCATGGCTCCCAAAGTTCTTATTTCCGATAAACTCTCCGAAGCCGCCGTCCAGATCTTCCGCGATCGCGGTGTTGAAGTCGATTTCCGCCCAGAATTGGGCAAGGACAAAGACGCCCTTGCCGCCATCATCGGCGATTATGATGGCCTTGCCATCCGTTCGGCTACGAAAGCGACTGAAAAGCTGATCGAGAAAGCCGACAACCTCAAAGTCATCGGTCGCGCCGGTATCGGTGTCGATAACGTCGATATCCCCGCCGCATCGAAGAAGGGCATCATCGTGATGAACACGCCCTTTGGCAACTCGATCACCACTGCCGAGCATGCGATTTCCATGATGATGGCCGTCGCCCGCCAGATCCCCGAGGCCAATGCCTCCACCCACGCTGGGAAGTGGGAAAAGTCGCGCTTCATGGGCGTTGAACTCACCGGCAAGACCCTCGGCGTTATTGGCGCGGGCAATATCGGCTCCATCGTGATCGACCGTGCGCAAGGCCTTCGGATGAAGGTCGTCGCTTACGACCCCTACCTCAGCCAGGAACGCGCGGATAAAATTGGCGTCGACAAAGTCGAGCTGAACGAACTCCTAGCGCGCGCCGATTTCATCACCCTGCACGTCCCGCTCACCGATGCGACCCGCAACATCCTCTCGGCAGAAAACATCGCCAAGACCAAGAAAGGTGTTCGCATCGTCAACTGCGCGCGCGGCGGACTGGTAGACGAAGAAGCTCTCGCCGAAGCACTCAAGTCGGGCCATGTGGCTGGCGCTGGCTTTGACGTGTTTTCTGTCGAACCGGCTACCGAAAATCCGCTCTTTAACCTGCCCAACGTCGTCTGCACCCCGCACCTCGGTGCTGCTACGACCGAAGCACAGGAAAACGTCGCCCTCCAGGTGGCCGAGCAAATGGCCGACTACCTGCTCACCGGCGCTGTCCAGAACGCGCTGAACATGCCATCCGTGACGGCAGAAGAGGCCAAGGTCATGGGCCCGTGGATCAAGCTGGCAGAGCACCTCGGTAACTTCATCGGTCAAATGACCGACGAGCCGATCAAGGCAATCAATATTCTCTATGACGGTTCGGTCGCCGAAATGAACCTCGAAGCGCTGAACTGCGGCGCAATCGCCGGGATCATGAAAAAGGCCAACCCCGACGTGAACATGGTGTCCGCCCCCGTGATCGCCAAAGAGCGTGGCATCAAAGTCTCGACCACCCATCAGGATCAATCGGGCGCATTCGAGGGCTACATGAAAGTCACCGTCGTCACCAGCAAGCGTGAGCGTTCGATTGCCGGCACGGTATTCTCTGATGGCAAACCGCGCTTCATCCAGATCAAGGGCATCAACATCGACGCCGAGGTCGGCTCGCACATGCTCTACACGACCAACGAAGACGTCCCCGGCATCATCGGCACGCTCGGGACTACGATGGGTTCCAACGGCGTCAACATCGCGAACTTTACCCTCGGCCGCGCCACCGCAAAGGGGGAGGCCATCGCGCTGCTTTATGTCGACGAACCCGTACCTGCCTCCGCGATCAAGGCGCTGAACGACACCGGCCTGTTCAACCAGATCAAGCCGCTGACCTTCGACGTCGCCTAAACCAAAATGCGTTGCGCGCAGGGCATCCTGCGCGCAGCGATCTAGCCAAACACCGCTTTCAGAATATCCGCCAGCGCATCTGCGTCTCGCTGATCAAAAGCGTCTGGCTGGTCACTGTCGATATCCAGCACGGCAATCAACTCACCCGCACCATTACACACCGGCAGAACGATCTCGGATCGAGTCGAACTGGCGCAGGCAATATGCCCGGGGAAGGCATCAACATCCGGCACGAGTTGCGTTTCCTGCGTCCGCGCCGCCGCACCACAAACTCCGCGAGAAAACGGGATAGTCAGGCAACCATGTCCGCCCTGATAGGGTCCGATCTTCAGCAGTTCTGGCCCCACCACGCGATAGAACCCAGTCCAATCAAACCGACTGTCCGCATGATGGATCTCGCACGCAAGTGTCGCCATCAGGGCAATTTCGTCCGTCTCACCTTCGGCAACCGCCAGTATCCGCTGCCTTAATTCGGCATAATCGACGCGCATTTAACTCGCCCTCCAATTCTCAGGCCCATTTCCCATATTGCACCGCCGCGTTCAAACGATACCTTCGCGGCAGGAGGACTCCCATGCGCGATTTCGAACGCCCCGGCCGCTCGGCGGTCTACGCCACCAATGGCATGTGCGCCACCTCGCATCCGCTTGCGGCAAAGGTCGCCATTCAAATGCTCGAAGCAGGCGGCAATGCCGTTGACGCAGCAATCGCCGGCGCAGTCCTCCTTGGCCTCTGCGAGCCGCAGATGACAGGGATCGGCGGCGATTGCTTCGCGCTCGTTGCTCCATCGCCTGACGCGCCGGTCATCGCGCTCAACGGATCAGGCAGCGCTCCAAAAGGGTTCGATCCCAAACCATTGCGCGCTGCCGGTCACACGCGCATCCCACGCCATGACCCCGCTGCCATTACAATCCCTGGCGCAGTCGATGCCTTGTGCACCTTGGCGCGGGATCACGGTCGCCTCGGCCTCAAGGCCGCTTTGGCACCGGCCATCCACTACGCTGAGGCAGGCATCCCCGTCGCCCCCCGCGTCGCTTTCGATTGGGCGAACGAAGGAGGCGCACTTTTCAATGAGAGCGCACGAAACCGCTTCAATGTCCAAGGCAAGGCGCCCTCAGCTGGCACGCTATTTCGCGCACCCGATCAAGCCGAAGTCCTCCGCCGCATCGCGCTCGAAGGGCGGGATGGCTTCTATTCCGGCGAGGTCGCCGAAGATATGGTCGCGACCCTGCAAGCGCTTGGCGGCAGCCACACAATCGATGACTTCGAGCAAACAGCGTCCACCTATACCACGCCCGTATCCGGCCAATATGCGGGCCGTGAACTGCTCGAGCACCCGCCTAACGGTCAGGGCGCCACCGCACATCTCATTCTTAACATTTTGCGCAACTTCGATCTCGCCTCGATGGATCCGTTCGGCGCTGAGCGGGCGCATATCGAAGCCGAGGCGACCAAACTTGCCTACGACGCACGCAATCGCTTCATCGCTGACCCCGCGCACACGACAAAGCTCGGCACCTTCCTCTCGAAGGAGACAGCAAACAAACTCGCAGCGCTAATAGACCCGAACAAAGCAATAGCCTCTGCAACAAAACTCACCGAGGAGGTCCACCGCGATACCATCTACATCACCGTTGTAGATCGTGACCGTATGGCCGTCTCCCTGATCTACTCGATCTTCTCAGGTTTCGGCTCCGGCATCGCTTCGGATCGTTTCGGCATCCTGTTCCATAATCGCGGACAGGGCTTCAACCTGACCGAGGGCCATCCGAACGAAGCAGGCGCAGGCAAACGTCCGATGCATACGATCATTCCCGCAATGGTCCGTGGAAACGGCCGTACTTCAATGCCCTTCGGCGTCATGGGCGGCGCTTATCAAGCCTGCGGACATGCCCGTTTCCTCACCAACATCGCTGATTTCGGCTTCGACCCCCAAAGCGCGATCGACGCACCCCGCTGCTTTGCCGAAGATGACACCTTAAGGATCGAAAACAGCTATACATCGGACGTTAGGGCAGCGCTCGCCGACAAAGGCCATAAACTCCGCCCGAACGAAGGCCCAATCGGAGGCGCTCAGGCAATCGAAATCAGGGAGGATGGCGTTCTCATCGGTGCGTCCGACCCCCGCAAGGACGGATGCGCGCTCGGCTATTAACCTTGGAAATTAGTTCATCGCCACTTCGAGCGGGTAGTAGCCATCTGTAAACGGGCCAAAGAAATCCTCTAGGTCAGGATGTTTGACGGGCACGCCAGAATAGTCCGCAATCAGGTTCTGCTCCGACACATAGGCCACATAATAGCTCTGATCATTCTCTGCGAGGAGGTGATAATAGGGCTGGTCTTTCGACGGCCGAATTTCTTCGGGGATCGCCTGATACCATTCCTCGGTATTGTTGAATTGGGGATCAACATCAAAAACCACACCCCGAAAAGGGTGCTTGCGGTGCCGCACTACCTGGCCCAAATAATATTTCGCCCGTGTCTTTAGCATAGCACTCTTACTCCCACGCCTTTAGTAATCCCGCAACCGCTTCATGTCCATGAAACATCAGTGATTCGACAGGAAACAGTCTGTGAACCTTGCTCTGACAGTTATTCAAATCACCGCTCCGGTATTCCTTTTGGCGGCTATCGGGTTCACTTGGGTTCGGCTCGGTTTCGAATACAAACTTGAGTTCGTGACGCGGCTAGCAATGACAGTTTCACTGCCCGCACTTGTCTTTGTGGCGCTGATGAACACCAAAATCGAGCCCGAATCACTTGCCCGTCTTTCCGTTGCCAGCCTCATTGCCTATGCGGGCATTGGCGCAGCTCTCTTCGCACTGATCCGCATCATGCGGCTCGATAGCCGGACCTTTCTCGCGCCGCTGATCTTTGGAAATACTGGAAATCTGGGCCTGCCTCTGGCGCTCTTCGCCTTTGGCGAGGCAGGTTTCAGCTATGCGCTCGTCCCATTTGCCGTGATGATGCTTTTATCTTTTTCCATCGGCATCTGGATGATCGCAGGGCGCGGATCCCTTGGCCGCATTATCCGCGAACCCCTGATGGGGGCGCTGTTCCTTGGTGTGTTGTTTCTCTGGCAGGGTTGGAAGACGCCCATATTCCTCACCAACACGCTCGATCTCCTCGGGCAGATCGCCATTCCTGTGATGCTCATTACCCTTGGCGTCGCCGTCGCCCGCCTGCAACCAAAACAGGTGCGCTTGGCGATAATCCTGTCGGTTATAAAATTCGCGGTTTGCGTCGCCATCGGCCTCGGCGTCGGATTGTGGTTCGGGCTTGCCTCCCTTCCGCTAGCCGTTTTGACTCTACAATTGGCCACGCCCGTTGCCGTGACCTCTTATCTGCTGGCGGAAAAGTTCGGCGCCGATGCGCAATCGGTGGCGGGTATGGTTGTTGTCTCCACTCTCCTGTCGGTGGTCGGATTACCGCTCATTCTGGCATTTGCGTTGTAAATTAACCGGAATTTCATTCCCCCGAATCGCCCCTCCTGCTAAACTAGGGGAATAAAAGGCGAGAGGCAGATGAGCAGACCCCTAATCGCCGTTCTTTTGCTATTGGCCCTTGGCAGCTGTGGATCGCGTGAATATCGCGCCCCGGAGCAGGTCGAGAATGCCTGCGCGATTGTGACGGAACGACCGCACTACGTTACCGCCTTCCAGCGCGCCGAGCGCCGTTGGGGTGTTGAACCGCATGTGCTCATGGCGATCATCCATCAGGAAAGCAAGTTCATCGCCAACAATCGCCCCCCGCGACGGTTTTTCCTCGGGATCATCCCACGCGGCCGCGCATCCTCAGCCTACGGCTACGCGCAAGCACTCGATGGCACATGGGACGATTACAAAGCCGATGCTGGCCGGCGCTTCGCGCGCCGAGACAATGTCGACGATGCCACAGATTTCATCGGCTGGTACATGCGCCGCACCAACAGCGTCAACGGCATTGCCATGAACGATGTCTACAATCAGTACCTAGCGTATCACGAAGGACATGCTGGCTACCGTCGCGGCACCTACCGCAGCAAAGCGTGGCTCCTCAATGTCGCAGCCAATGTCCGCAGCCGCGCTGTGACTTACGAACGTCAGCTCGCCTCCTGTCGCGGTGTGCGTCTCTGATCAGCGGCGCTCAAGCCAGTTTTCAGTTTCAGAAATGATGCTAAACAAACGCGATGGCAGCCGCGCGCCCTCTGCCGTCTCGGAGAGGATCACCGTGGTCAAGGAACCGGAATTATCTGTAATTACCCATTGCCGTAGTTCGACAGGCGCATCGGTGAAAACAAGCTGGATCGACCCGTATTCGGGATTATCAGGATCTTGCGCCGTCACGCGCGTCACAGTGCCATCATAGCTGTGGTCAACAACCATCCGCTCCGCGGTTAAGTCCACATCCCGCTTCAAAATGATATTCAGAGGAGTCCGACCCAACGGATAGCGCTCTGGACCCGTATTTGAACCGGGGTCGAACACCGCCAAAGAGCCACCCGCCGCAATTACCAGCGCTTCCTCCGGCGGGTCATACTCAAAACGCATCCGCCCGGGCCGATGAATAAAGAGCGTGCCGGTCGAAAGTGTGCCATCATCATTGATCTGGGTAAACTTCGCTTCCAGTGCTTGCATCTCGTTGAAGTAGCGCGACACCTCCGCCAGCGAAACCTGCTCCGCCTCGGCCCGCCCCGCAAACCCTGCGACCAGCACAGGTGTCGCAAGCAGCATCCCCCGCAGCCCCAGCTTGAAAATTCGGTCCCACATCTCGTCTCTCCGTCTCTACCGCCTGACATGGGGGTTTGATGCCCGCAAACAAGCGGCTAGGCGATATCACCAGCCCTGTCAGCGGATATCCGCAGCAAAGCCACCCGCTAAAGTGCCAGGTCGTAGGTCAGCCAACGTGTTTTGACGGCCACCCTGTCATACACAGCCCGCGCGCGATAATTGTCCTCTGCCGTAATCCAGCGCACCACGCTCCAACCGCGTGCCACCGCAACCTCCCGAACCGCGTCGATCAATGCATCGGCCGCGCCACTGCCCCGCGAATCTGGGTCAACGAAAAGATCATCCAGAAAGCCGCCCTTCGCCACCGCCAGCGGGCGGGCAAATTCCCTGAAATGCGCAAGCCCGATCACGCTGCCCGACTCATTGACGGCAACACGGCACTCAACCTCATGGTCCGGTTCCCAAATCCATTCCCAGACAAGCGCGCGCATTTCGGGTGTCTGTGGAACGCCATAAAAAGCCGCATACCCTTCGTAGAGGCGGTTCCACTCTGCGTGGTCCGCCTCCACAACGGGTCGCACAGTCACCATCAGTGTTGTTCCGGTACGAGTATTTCACGTTTGCCAACGTGGTTGGCGGCACTGACCACGCCTTCATCCTCCATTTGCTCCACCAAGCGCGCGGCCTTGTTGTAGCCAATCGCCAGTTTCCGCTGGATGTAAGAAGTCGAGCATTTGCGGTCGCGGATCACAATTGCCACCGCCTGATCATATAGCGCGTCTTCACCGTCGGTATTGCCGCCAAGACCCAAGACCAGATCGATATCCGCCTCTTTCTCATCATCGGGGCCGTCCACGACGCCGGACATATATTCCGGCGGGCCAAAGCTCTTGAGGTAGTTGACGATCTCCTCGACCTCCTCATCGCTGACAAACGGTCCGTGAACACGCGTGATCCGTGCGCCGCCCGCCATATAAAGCATGTCGCCCATGCCAAGAAGCTGTTCAGCACCCTGCTCGCCCAAGATCGTGCGGCTGTCGATTTTCGATGTCACTTGGAACGAAATCCGCGTCGGGAAGTTTGCCTTGATGGTGCCGGTGATCACATCGACCGACGGCCGCTGCGTCGCCATGATCAGGTGAATACCAGACGCCCGCGCCATCTGCGCCAAGCGCTGAATGCAAGCCTCGATCTCTTTGCCCGCCACCATCATCAGGTCGGCCATCTCGTCGACGATGACCACGATGTAGGGCATCTTCTCGGGTTTGAACTCCTCCGTTTCAAACACCGGATCGCCCGTCGCATCATCAAATCCTGTCTGCACGGTGCGGCTGAACAACTCCCCTCTGCTCAGCGCATCCGCCACGCGGCCGTTATAACCTTCGATGTTGCGCACACCCATCTTTGACATCTTGCGATAGCGCTCTTCCATCTCGCCCACGACCCATTTCAGCGCGACAACCGCTTTCTTCGGATCGGTCACAACTGGGCTCAGCAAATGCGGAATGCCATCATAGACGCTGAGTTCCAGCATCTTCGGGTCAATCATGATCAGGCGGCACTCGTCCGGCGTCAGCTTATACAGCAGCGATAGGATCATCGTATTGATCGCCACCGATTTGCCTGATCCCGTCGTCCCTGCGATCAGCAAATGCGGCATCTTCGCAAGGTTCGCCACCACTGGCTCACCGCCGATGTCTTTGCCCAGCGCCAGTGGCAGGCGCATGTTGCTGTCACCAAACCCGCGCGCGGCAAGGATCTCCCGCAGCACCACCTTCTCACGGCTGGCATTGGGCAATTCAATCCCGATAACCGAACGGCCCGGAACAGTGGAAACACGCGCTGAAAGCGCCGACATCGAACGCGCAATATCGTCCGCCAACCCGATCACGCGGCTGGCCTTCAAGCCTGGCGCCGGTTCAAGCTCGTACATCGTCACAACGGGGCCAGGGCGCACGCTCACAATCTCGCCCTTCACACCGTAGTCATCCAGAACGCTCTCCAGCATCCGCGCATTTTCTTCCAGCGCTTCGTCGCTCAGGTAGTGGCGTTCAATCGATACGGGGCTGGTCAACAGGCTCAGCGGTGGGTGCTCGTAGTCGCTGTGTTTTTCTTCGAATTGCAAGCTCGGCTGCGCTTCAGCCTGCGCCTGTCGTGAGGGGGCCGGTGTCCGCTTCACCGCAGGCTGCACAACACGCCGCAGCGGTGCATCAGGCTCGGCAGTAGGCACCGCCGCAGGCGCAACCGGCGGCGTTTCCACCTCTGCAACCGTATCTTCAACGACCTCCGCCACGTCAGGCACGAGCGCTTCCTGCGGCTGCGGGGTCGCAAGAGGATCAGCGTAAACGAGCGGGCGCGGGCCTTTGCCTTCGGTCAAGCGCGGCTCAATACGGAAACCCGTAACAGGCGGCTCCTCGACTTGGGCTTCCACCTCGGGGGCAGTATTGCGATTGCGGATAGCACTGGCAATCTTGTCGCGGATACGGCTGCCGTCAGGCGTTTCTGCCGCTGCATCCCCATAATCATCGTAATCAATCAGCTCCGGCGCAGGCATCTCCGGTTCCGGTGCGCGGCGGAACATCCCGAAAAGCCCACCACTCTGCGTTGTAGGAGCCTTCATATGCTCCAGTTCTGGGGTCGCCACAGGTTGCGGCGCGCCATCCGGTTGCTTTGCGTGCAGCGGCGGCTCTGCAACCGCGCGCTCTGCCAGCGGCATCGCTGGGTTTGACCGCACAACTGCCGCCACGCGCTCCTTGATGCGCGGATCGTTCGCTGTTTCCGGCGTCACACGGGCATCATCCCGTCGCGCCTGAACAGTCGCATGCAAGCCGCTCGCCGCCGAAAATGAAATCGCGGCGCTGCGGCCCAAAAGTTTTAAGATCATGGAATAGAGAACGATTGTCCCAAACACGAGAAAGCGACCGCCATTACCAACTTCGCGCAGGGTAAAGCCCAGCGCATGCAAACCAGCCGCAAGCGTGAACATACCAGCACCCGCACTCACAATCTTGACAGAAAGTGCCTGCCCCGCTGGGACCAGTCCCATCAACATGCCGACAGCCATATCACCGAACATCCCGCCCAGCCCATAGCTCTGCTGCCAGCCATTTCCGGGAACCAAAGTCGATGCATAAACCGACATCAGCACAATCGCGATGGGCGCAAAAATCACCCGCTCAAACAGGCGCGCGGTGCCGTGATGCAGCACAAAACGCGCACCCCAATTTATGATAACAGTCGGCAGACCCCATGCCGCAAGCCCGAGCACCAGCATTAACGTCGCTGAAACCGTCGCACCGAGCGACCCGAATGCATTCTGGACCGGCGCATCAGAGGACAACATCCAATACGGGTCATCAGGACTATGCGTAAACAGCATCAGCCCCAGCACGATCCCCAATGCCATTACCGCAAGGCCCAAAAGCTCCCGTCCCCGCTTTTCCAATGCGGCCTGCGTGCTGCTATCGAGTAGTGGATCGCGAAGTCGTGTCTGAAAAGCCATACGTCTGGTCCTCAATCGTACAAACAGTCACGGATCAATTTCAACCCGCGCTGCATTTCTTCTTTTGGGGCCACCATCGCGACCCTGATAAATCCTGTTCCGGGGTTTCCGGCGTCTGTATCGCGGCTCAGATAGGCTCCCGGGAGCACCCGCACACCCGTCTCCGTCCAGAGCTTAACAGCCGCCTCCTCGCCATCAGCAACCGGCAGCCAAAGGAAGAACCCCGCCTGCGGGCTCTCATACCCTTCGACACCGGCAAAGATCTTGTCGGCGATCCGGTATTTCTCACGGTAAAGGCCGCGGCTCTCTTCAACATGCGCCTCATCGGCCCAGACCTTTTCTGCCACACGCTGAAGCGGCAAAGGCAACGGCGCCCCCGAATAGGCCCGCAGCTGGCGCACCGCAGCGATTGATTTTCGCCCTCCAGCCACAAAACCGGAACGCAGCCCGGGCAGGTTCGAGCGTTTTGAGAGCGAATGAAAGATCAACACACGTTCGGGATCAGCACCCATTTTCGCGGCAATTTCCAACGCACCCACAGGCGGCGTATCGCGATAAATCTCCGAGTAGCACTCATCTGCAAAAATCCGGAAATCGTATTGTTCCGCAAGCGTGATGAGCGCACGCCAATAATCTTCGGTTGCCACCGCACCCTGTGGATTTGCAGGCGAACAGATATAGGCAATCGCCACCCGCTCCAGCACATCTTTCGGGAGCGCGGCAAAGTCAGGCAAATGCCCCGTTTCGGCGGTTGCATTCACAAAAACCGCCTCAGCCCCAACCGAAACCGCACCGATTGCATAGACCTGATAGAACGGGTTCGGCGTCAGGAAAATCGGCTTTTTGCCGTTCTTTTCCTCGGGGCAAAGGGCCATTGCGGCGTTGTAAAGCCCTTCGCGCGTACCATTCAACACCATGATCTGATCCGGCGTCAGCGATACACCGTAGCGCTGCGATACCCAGCCAACGATTGCGGATAACAGTTCGGGCGACCCCTCGTTGGGCGGATACTTGGCAAATTCTTCCGTGGCGGTTGCGAGTGTCTCACTGACAAAAGCAGGGAATGCGTGGCGCGGTTCGCCAATAGTCATGACAATAGGTTCGCCCCCGGGAGAGAGCGAATCCAACAACGTCCGCAGGCGCGGAAACGCGTATTCCGGTAGGTTCGAAAACCGCTCGGGAAAGTCCATATCTGCCTCAATTTACGGGATCATTGCGCCCCGCTTTCTCTCAATCTAGCGCGAAGCAGCGCCACCTGTCCAGAAAACTGTGCGCCGAAA
>Ga0255781_10001327_pt1 | contig 20380 bp, 24 predicted proteins | sample 101ome_21_FD_179979 | JGI IMG/M metagenome (GOLD analysis project Ga0255781, IMG submission 179979) | Coastal salt marsh microbial communities from the Groves Creek Marsh, Skidaway Island, Georgia - 101413BT metaG (version 2) | ecosystem: Environmental > Aquatic > Marine > Intertidal zone >... | reverse complement strand
TGACCTTCTCCCATAGGTGCGAGGGGCAGGGAATACTGGGAGGAAAAACCTGCCCCTCTATCTAGTAGGATAGGACTACTAGAATGGGATATCATCCGCAGGCACGTCTACGGCAGGTGCGGCAGAAGCGTCACCACCTGACTTACCACCCATGCGGAATGTAGAACCTGCACCAGCGAGTTTGATCTTGAATGAACGTTGCTTAACGCCATCCTTCTCATACTCCTCGATGATAGGCATACCTTGTACGAATACAGTTGTACCCTGACCGACATACTTCTCAATGACGTTGGATACTAGACCCTTGCCATTACTGCCGTCCCAAGCCTCTACACGATACCAGTGAGTCTTCTCGACCTTCTCGCCTGACTTGGTTGTGTAGTTCTCATTGACTGCGATAGAGAAGTTAGCGACCTTAGTGCCGTTAACATCCTTGATCTCAGGTGCAGAGCCTACATTACCAGAAACTGTGATTTGTGCGAAGTTCATGCGATTCTCCTTTACGTTAGCATGATTGAAGTTGAGGCATCACGTCTAGCCTCTGTCACTGCATTGCGTCCCTGTTAACTGGGCAACAGTGTCAATACAGATTACCGTGGCGGAACATCCACCCACTGAACCTTGTATTTTTTGAATATTGGCTTTTGATAACCAACAAATTTCTTCATTGTAAACAGTACGATTGAGATGATTGAGCCGCCAACAATAGCCGCCATCATCCCAGCGAATGTGCCAAAGAACATAACCATGAGCATAATTGAGGCACCGATGTCAACAAAAACATCAAACGCAAGAACACGTTTTATGTTTAGTTTGGCTAATAGGAACAAAATGCCGCAAGCTGAACAAATGCCAGCAAAGATGTAAAAGAACATGACTATCTCTCCTCACGAATTACTCCACGTTTAACCGAACCTCTTATGAAATGACTTGAGAAAACTGATGAATATTCATCTTTAACCTTTTTCTCTAAAATTCTAATATGTTCTGTTTTTGGCTTATTCAACGTTAATGCAACCTTCTCTGCATCTTTATAGAAACGAACCCATGTGCCAACATCTTCCCAACCACGTTCACGATGTTGTTGTACTTTGTAATATGTTTCCATTTGAGGCGCATCCTCGGTGCTGACGGTTGAAAAATGTGAGCAGTTTAGTTTACAGGCCAGAGGTCAAAGACTTTTACAACCTGCACCACGTCATACTCAGGACGCGATGAGTGATTCCAAGTCGAGCTTGCCGAGCCTGGAATCACGATGTTAGTTAGTCGATAGATGATGCATGACTGTCGTCACGGGGCATCTCTACCAACCCAGCATCCCTAGCATAAGACCAGAAATCCTGCTTGTTGGCTTGGTATGTTTCCATCGTGAGCTGACCTTTCCGGAAACGAACACGCTTGACACGAGACATCTCGTCAGCCGGAATGTACTGACCCCAGTTCATACCAGTTGCGCCGATGACCTCTGACCGAACCTGATGCCGCATGATCTTGTATGCGTGGTTGGCAATGTAGTATTGGTCACGCAGTAGCTGAATCTTGGTTTCTTTATCCTCGATCATGTTGCCAGTGATCTCGATGCCAACATCGTCACGCTTGAGGTCTTTAAGCTCCTGTCTGGCCTGTGTGCCAGCCTGTGCAATATTGTGCGTGATCTTCTCAAACATCCGAGTGATCTGATCTGCCAGCTTGCACTGTAGTATGACCTCTGGGCCATCCTCGAACAGATCGATCAGTGCATGGACACGGCGTTTGAACTCGTCATCCCATTGCTTCTGCTTGTCGTCCATCGGGCGTCTGTCAGCCTGAAGCTGTCTAGCAACACGGTCAAGAACCTCTGGTGTCAGATCGTCAAGTTGTACGTTAGTCATTGTTTTTACCCTCCTGATGTGCGATACGCTTGATATCGCCTGTGTATCCCATGATTAAATCAAATGCTTCAGCCGCAAGCTCGTATCTGCCAGCCATAGCGTGACCAGATAAGACACTTAGCTTGTCGCGGATATCATCTGCCAACTGGCAAAGTTCTGTAGATTTATTCATTTCATTCTCCTCACGTCTGAGTTTGATGGGGGTAAGCTATACAACCTACCCCCGATATACTTGGCTTCTATTGATAGTAGCCGAGGTGCATCAGGTCTAACTCGACCTGAGTGATCTCTTCGGACAAGAGATCTGTGTCCTGTGCATCGTTGATGCTAAGACTGCGAAGATGCTCAAGATAGTCGAGCAGTTCTTTAATTTGATCTGTCATATCAACCTCCTAAAACCAGATGTCATCGTCACAGTTCTGTAACTCTATAAGCTCGGTAGCCCGGCTCATATCGCCTGATGCAATGCACTGCATTATCTCAAACTGTAGCGGTGTCATCGTCACCTGACCAGCTTCGTTAGTTGAAGTAAAAGTATCATTGGTGAAAAGATCTAACTGATCCATGTGTAAATCTCCTATCGTTACACGGTTAGCAAGAACACTCATACAGGATTGTCCTGCGCGTTCTTACCGACCCCCAGCACACGAAAGGCAATAGTCAAATGTTGTTGGGGTTGAGTATTCTAACGAAACCCCCCTGTCAAAATGGATTTTCCAAACAAGCCCATCACGACTTCGGCCAACGATCACTATCGGGATGGGCTTGCCGCACGAGCTTGTCTCGTGCCAATTATAATAAATTCGGATTTTGAAACGCATTTTACTTTTGCCGCTTGCCACGCAATTCGTGTGCTAACCTGCAAGGATAATGGAACGACGTAGGGCCAATCATGTGTGTGTGTTCTCACGAGGAAGAGCAACGAACGACCTGCGAATAGCAGACGTTCCTGCTCTGGATGACACGAAGACTCGCAAGCACCACTCTACAGTCGATTACAAGAGAGAGTGTCACGACTTGACGTACACTCTCTCTTGTTAGCGATTGTTTGTGGTTATGTCTTGCTATGCCTGACCAAGGGCATTAGCGGTATATCAACTGCCGATAAGCTGCACTTCGGAACAGCGTAACTTTGTCCCAACAAAGTTAGGATGTGGAGGGTGCTAATAGCGTGGCAAAGAATAAATAACGATGCTGACGGAGAGTGATGCAACGGCGATACGTTGCCGTGATTGACCTGACGACAGGTCAACCCATCTGGTAAGATGCCCGTCCGGCGAGGACGTGCGTAAGCAATAAAATCAATGGCATAGAAAATGTGTCTTGACAGCCTTTGAACCCATGTGTGTATAATCTCCTTCCGAAGAGTTATGGGACACGGACATGACAAAAGCCAATACAGAACAGCAAGAGAAGTATAAAGGTGGTGTAGTACCAATGGACGACATTGAGAAACACTCTCCAACACTACGCACACAACATGAGAAAGTAACAGATGCACAGGCTGATCTGGTGCATATGATCTTGCATAACGGTTGCAACCCGAAGGATGCCGCAGAGACATTGGGTAGGAACAAAGCTTGGGCATATAATACACTGAATAAACAACATGTTATCGATTACAGACAACAACTGGCTATGATGACTTTGGGATGGGACGCCACACAAGCGATGGCAACGATGAGAGAACTGCTTGGTAGTAAGTCACAGTATGTTAGGCTTGAAGCCGCTAGGGATTTGATGGACAGGGCAGGATTCCGCAACGACACAGGAAGAGTTCCTAGTACGGCTGTGCAGATAAACTTTAACGTAGATTAAGGGGCCCCATCTGTGAGATTGGGTGCTTAGAGAAAGGGCCTTGAAAAACTCGGCTTTACCTATAAAAGGGTCAAACACATACGCAATAGACTTTATCAGGTCTATCTGCTAAAAATATTTTTTTTACCAAGGAGGTTATTATGGGTGGTAAACCAGCTAAGAAAGTTAAAAAGGCTGTAATTGATAAGCCATTAAAGGCGGCTGAAAATCTAACAAAGAAGGTAGCAACTGAAACGTTTGATGTTGTTGCTGGTACTGACAAGCAAGAACGCAGAGCAATTCTTTATGGAGAGATGCCTTCTGCTGGTGAAACGCAAACGCCTACTGAGGCTACCGAGTCTGCAAGCCCTGCTGTTAAGAAGTCGATTCTTGCTGGTCAGTTGGGTGCTGGCGGTGAATCTGCAAAACGCAGAAAGTTCATTAGCTAAGTGAACCTAAACTACAAACCGCCGGGGCCTGTAGCCAAGGCGTTTATGAAAGATCGCTCTTTTGTTCGGGGGATTCGTGGGCCTGTAGGTTCTGGTAAGTCAGTTGCATCTTGTATGGAGTTGATGAGAATTGCAGTTAATCAGCAACCAAATGCTTCTGGAGTACGCCGCACTAGGTTCGCTGTTATTCGTAATACGAATCCTCAACTGAAGACGACAACAATCAAGACTTGGCGTGATTGGTTTTCTGATGACATTGGCAGGTTTGTGTGGTCGCCTCCTTACACCCACCACATAAACTTTGCCCTTGGTGACAAGACTGTAGTTGAATCAGAAGTCATCTTTTTGGCTTTGGACAAACAGGAAGATGTAAAGAAGCTGTTGTCGTTAGAGTTGACGGCAGTTTGGATCAACGAAGCCAGAGAGATACCAAAGTCTATAGTTGATGCGTGTACTATGCGTGTTGGCCGTTTTCCATCGATGCGTGAAGGTGGGCCATCTTGGTTTGGTGTGATCATGGACACCAACTCACCGGATGAAACGCACTGGTGGGCCATTATGTCTGGTGAAGCACCAGCACCTGAATATATGTCAGAAGAAGAAAAGCTTCTTCTTATTAAACCTGACGACTGGACTTTTTACTCACAGCCGGGGGCTATGGTAGAGAAACTAGACAAAGACGGAAACTTAGTAGGTTACGAAAAGAATCTGAAGGCTGAGAATCTTGATAACATCCAGCCTGATTATTATGACAAGATTATCTTAGGTAAGGCCTCAAGCTGGGTTAAGGTCTATGTTCTGAACCAGTATCAAGCTCTTATGGATGGTAAACCTGTCTATCCAACATTTAAGAGAGACACCCATGTTGCGAAATCACCCATTGAACCCAACAGGAATCAGGAAATTATCGTTGGCATTGACTTTGGCAGGACGCCGTCGGCAGTTTTCGCCCAGCAAAGCACCTTCGGAAGATGGGTCATTTTTCACGAGGTTATTGGACAGGACATGGGAGCTGGAAGATTCGCTGACATACTCAAAAAGGAAATCGCCAGAAACAACTGGGAAGGATTAGATTTTAAGTTTGTTGGTGATCCGGCTGGTAATCAGATGGCTCAGACCTCTGAGAACACTCCGTTTATGATATTGAGAGCTTCCGGCATTACAGCATACCCTGCTCCTACGAATGATACTCAGGTTCGTATTGAATCTGTCGAATCTGTACTAAATCGCCTGACTGATGGCGTTCCGTCACTTACTGTTAGCCCGACATGCACTGTTTTGATTGGTGGTTTTGAGGGTGGTTATCAGTATAAACGCCAATATCATATGGGTAAGGAAAGCTATGAAGAGAAGCCAAGTAAGAATAGGTTCTCTCATATACATGATGCGTTGCAGTATGCTTTTTTAGGTGGCGGTGAGGGTCGTAAAGTGATTCTCGGTGGGCGTTCAGTACCTCTCCCCACCACTGTTGAGAGGGTTAGTAGCCCATTTCAACGTCAGAAGAACAGAAATAGACTTTCTAGGGGTGTTAGAGCATTATGAAATGGATAATTTGCTTTAGACCAGCCTTGAATATAGGCATTTGGAAGCTTTTTACTCTGCATAGGCCTGATTTTCAGCATGTTTACGCAGTTAGATACGACCCAGAGCTTAAAATATGGATAACATTTGAGTTTGCTAGTCAAAGATTTAATTTTGAGTGGTGTTCTGGTGATGAAGCGGCTTATCTTGTTGGTGATTTGTTTGAAAACCACAAGTGCATAGAAATTGAAGCCAGTGAGGGCAAGCCCATACTTACGCCTCGCTTTATGTATTGCGTAAGTTTTGTAAAACACATTGTTGGAATAAATAATCCATTTATATTAACGCCATACCAACTTTATTGTGAATTGATTAAAAAGGGTGGAAAGCCCATTTTTGAGAGCATTGAAGGAGACTCCGATGGGATTTATGAAGCCAAAGACATACACGCCGCCGCCTGACCCAGAGTTGGAGCGTTTGAAAAAGGAAGAAGCCGCCGCCGCAAAGAAAGCGGCTGACGAAGCTGAAGCTCGTGCCGCAGATTTTGAGCGTAAAAAGAAAGCAAACCTTCTTGGCACTAAGTCTCTTCAGTCTGCTGAAGCGGAAGGGTTTACTGGTTTTAAGACTATGGGCAGTCAAACTATAAATGACCCCAACCAAGTTTATAAGGCGTAGCAAATGAAAGACCCTAGATTTAATGATGGTCAGCCAGAGCCTTATCAGGCAAGCACAGATAAGAAAGAATACGAATCTGTAATGAATCGTTACAAGAAGGCCAAGGGTCGATGGAGCTCTTGGACTGACTTGTGGGAGGAGATTTATGATTACGTTCTTCCTCATCGTGAGAGTTTTTTTCAAGAAAGCCCAGCGGCTCGTAGAACTGAAAATATCTATGACGAAACTGCTGTGGTTGGTTTGCCTAAGTTTGCTAGTCGTCTACAACTTGGCTTCTTTCCTCCAAATGGTCGTGCATTTAAACTGGTTCCCGGCCCTGAGTTTCCAAAAGCTCAGATAAATAAACCACTTCTTCAGGAGCTTGATAGAATTACAGAGCTTCTGCATGAGGGGTTGCGTAACTCTAACTTCAACGCTGAATTGCATGAAGGCTTTCAGGATCTTGGTTTAGGCACAATGAATCTTCTTGTTGAAGAAGGTCGTTTTGCTGGTGACTTGCACTTTACCTCCGTACCCCCAACTAACTTGGCTTTGTTGGCTGGCAATATGGATACTGTCTCAGGATGGTTCCGTTGGAATAATGAAATGGGTATTACAGATGTAAAGCACAGATATCCAGATGCTGACTTTAGTGATCAAATGTTGCGTGAGCAAAAAAGCAATCCTGATCGCAAAACAAAGATTGTTGAAGCTACAATATATGATGAAAAGAACAAGTTTAAGGATGAATATACCTATTACTTGATCTCGGAGACCGATAAGCATATTTTAAAGAAGTCAGTTCTCAAAGGTCGTGGAAGCGTTCCTTGGATTACTACTCGTTGGTCTAAGTCTGGTTTTGAAGTATGGGGTCGTGGCCCTGTATTGCAAGCAATGCCAGCAATTAAGACCCTTAACCTCACAGTCCAGCTTATTCTTGAAAACGCTGAAATGGCGATAGCTGGCTCTTATGTATATGATGATGACGGTGTCTTTAATCCAGACAACATTACAATTCAGCCGGGAACGTTTATACCGAGAAGCCCCGGCTCAAGCATCGAAACTCTTGCGGCTCCGGGGCGGTTTGATGTTGCCCAGCTTGTTCTTGATGATATGCGCCGTAATGTTCGCAAAGCTTTGTTTATTGATGAGCTAGACACTCGTCCAAATGCAAGAACACCTTTATCTGCTACAGAGGTTTCTGAGCGTTTGGCTGATGTTGCTCGTGATATGGGTGCTGTTGCTGGTCGTATGCAAAAAGAATTTTTACAGCCTTTAGTGGAGAGGATTGTAAAGATATACACAGACCAAGGTCTTGTTGACTTGCCAAGAGTTGATGGTCGTGAGCTTCGTATTGTTCCTGTATCTCCACTTTTAAGAGCGCAAGATCAGCAAGATGTTGCTGACTTTGTTAGATTCCAGCAAACAGTTGCAGGAACTTTTGGCCCTGAAATAACTCCTGTGCTTTACAATCAGGAAAGAGTTGTTCAGTATCTCGCTCAGAAGTTTGGCATTATGGAAGAGCTTCTTGCAGATCAGGGGCAAGTTAAGAAAAATGCTGAATTGTTGCAACAGGTCATGGCCGCACAGCAACAAGGTGGTGGTCAGTAAGGATTTATAGTGAAGGAAAAGATTCATGTTTCGCCAGATGGTAGAGGATACACCCAAGAAGTTGATAAAGACCTTAATTCTAAAGCCTACGCTCTTTTTGGTTCGGGTGTTGGAAAAAGTTTCTTACAGTATTTGGAATCTATCACGACAAATAATATCCACTCTGCTGGAACTGGAATCGAAACTCTAGCACATGCAGAAGGTAGCCGATGGATAGTGGCTATTATTAAAAAGCGCACAGAGTTAGGAAGAAAGCAAAGTCAATGAGTGGCGCATGGACTAGAAAAGAGGGCCAAAACCCTGAAGGCGGCTTGAACGAAAAAGGTAGACGTTCACTTCGTAAGCAGGGTAAGAACATAAAACGCCCTGTTTCAGCCAAGGAAGCAAAGCGTAGTCCTAAAGCGGCGGCAAGGCGTAGAAGCTTTTGTAAGCGGATGATGGGTATGAAAAAGAAGCTTACAAGTAAAAAAACGGCTAATGACCCTAATAGCCGTATCAACAAAGCACTAAGGAAGTGGGATTGTTAATGTCAGAAGAAGCGCAAGTAGAAGAAGTAGCTACTAATGAGGTTCCAACTGGAGAGATGGAGCAACCTCAAACTACTCAACCAGAAAGACCAGATTGGCTTCCAGAAAAGTTTGAAAGACCAGAAGAACTGGCTGTTAGCTATGGTGAACTTGAAAGAAAGTTTTACTCAAGAAAAGAAGAACTAAGAGAACAAATTATAGGTGAGATTACTCAGGAAGCTGAGTCATCCGCTCCAATTAGCCCTGCTGATTATGAAGTTCCAGATGTGGAATTTGATGGAATGAAGCTAGAGGTTAATGAAGATGATCCAATGTTGGGCTGGTTTAGAGAAAAAGCCCATACATTAGGAATGTCTCAAGATGAATTTAATGAGAATGTTAGCGAGTTTTTGCAAATGCAAATGACTCAAGGCCCTGACTGGAATGCAGAGTCAGAAGCTCTTGGGGAATATGCTGATAAACGTTTAGAACGTGTTGATTTATGGGCGGAGAAAAATCTAAGTGAAACTGCTTATTCTATTTTTGCTGGGATTCCTGCTTCTGCTGGGATGGTGGAGTTGTTTGAGGAGTTGATGGAACTTAATGGTCAGCCTCAATTCAACATGACATCTGAAACGCAGTTTCAGGAAAGGGTTAGTAGAGAAGACCTTATGTCTATGCAAAATGATCCGAGATATTGGAAAGACAAAGATCCTGCTTTTATTGCAAAGGTCAGGGCTGGGTTTAACCAATATGCTAGAAACAAATAATGTGAATTAACAAGCACATATGTTTCTGGCACTTTTATCGTACTGAAGGCCCGATGTGTTGGTGTCAGCCCTAACAGGAGTAGCTCTCCTAATGGATAACTGAAGAAGCCAATATTGAGGAACAACCGGATGGACAATGTAACTTTAACTTTTGATTAGGAGATGGGTAGATGGCTACTCCAACTATCGATACCTCCTTTATCGAGGAGTTTGAATCCGGCGTCCACATGGCGTATCAACGCATGGGTTCAAAGCTTCGGAACACTATTCGTACCGCTAATGGCGTTAAGAATAAAACTACGTTCCAAAAAATCGGTAAAGGTTTTGCTACTACCAAGGCTCGTCATGGCAATGTTGCCCCGATGAACCTTGAGCATACAAACGTCAATGTCACTCTTGAAGATTACTTCGCTGGTGAGTGGATTGATGATTTGGATCAACTGCGTATCAATCACGATGAGATGCTTGTTGCACAGCAGTCAGGTGCTTATGCACTAGGCCGCAAAACTGATGAGCTGATTCTTGACGCGATGGATGCAACAACCAATGCTCTTAACGAAACCACCAATGGTATCACATTGGCTTGGGCTTTCAGCTTGATGGAAGCTTTTGGCAACAATGATGTTCCTGATGATGGTCAGCGTTATTGTGTTGTTGGTTGGGAAAACTGGTCACAGTTGATGGATATTGATGAGTTCTCTCGTGCAGAATACATTGGCACAGAAAACCTTCCTTTCCAAAACTCTATCACTGCAAAGAACTGGTTAGGCTTTACATGGTTCCCATTCTCAGGATTGGACGATGATGGCTCAAACCGTAAGTGCTTTGCATGGCATCAGAGTGCTGTGGGTCACGCAATTGGCGCAGATGTTTCATCTAACATGCAGTATCACAACGATAAGGACGCATATTTTGTATTGAACAAGATGCAAATGAACGCTGTTCTGATCGATGCGGACGGCTGTTATGAACTGTCGCTAAAGAAATAAGGAGATAGCAAATGGCTTTTAATAAAGACAACCTGTCTCTGGTCAACTACAGCGGAAATGGCTTTCACATCTGGCATTACACAAGCACAGATGCGTCTACAGTCATTGATGGCGCAGGTTACTTCAACGAAGCTTCATCTGAGATGAATGTAGGTGATGTGATCTTTGCAAACACAGCTACTGGCGGCACACCTGTCTACGGTATCTTTGTTGTAAACGCCAACTCCGGTGGTACAGTTGACGTAGCTAACATGGTCTCATTGTCAGCAACTGACTCAGACTAATGGCTAAGAAACCAATAAAGAAGGTGGCGGTGAAAGCCGCCCCTTCTACTCAAAAAGAGATTCGTGGGGGCTATGTTCGTACACTTGGCCCTAATGTTAAATTAGGTAAGGGTGCAAAATAATGGCCTTCAAAACATGTTCTTCATGCCCGACTCCGGCTAAATGTCGCTCTGCTGGCAAATGCTTGAATAAAGGCAAATCAACAAAAACAATGGGTTCCTCTAAAGGTGGATACGGTAGCTAATGCCATCTACACCTTCAACTGATATTGAGGTTGCTCAAAAGGCAATGGTTCTGGTTGGTCTAGAGCCATTAACTTCCTTTACCGATCAGACAGATGAAGCTCTTGTAGCTAATACAATCTATGAAGACATCATTGAAGATTGTTTGGCTCATCATAACTGGAACTTTGCAACTGGTCAGAAAGTTTTGGCTAGATTGACCGCCGCACCTGTTGATAGATGGGATGCGGCTTATGCTTTGCCAACATCACCTGAAGTCGTTCAGGTTTTAACAGTTACTATAAATGATACTCCACAACAGTATGATATATATGAGCGTTATGTATATATTAACGCTGAAGCTGGTGATGAAGTTGTTTTGAACTATGTTTTTAGACCAGAAACAAGATACTGGCCCCCTGCTTTTACTATGTGGGTTATTTTTAGATTGGCTTCTGTATTTGCGTTATCAGTTACTCGTAAAGGCGACATAGCAAAATCATATACAGATCTTGCTGAAGCTCAATTCAGAAGAGCCAAAGCTAGAGACAGTCAGCAAGTTACTACACAAGGTTTGCGTCCAAGTCGTTATCATCGTGTACGTCTTGGTAATGCTATTTATCAAGAAATAGAAGGTACATAGAATGGCTGATTTAGTTTTTAATATTGGCAAAAGTTCTAATAAAAAACCTGAACTTGGCACTAAAGAGAATATTTTAGGAACCGCCGCCGCAGTTGTTATGGGTTATGGTGTCAATAAACTCAATAAACGATTCCCTTCAAAACGTCAAAAAGCAGTAAATGAAATTAAAACAAAAGGGCAAAACATACTTAAAGCCCAAAAATCTACTAATCTTACTCAACGTTTAGGAAAATTAGCTGTTTCTCAAGTACATGCAACAGCTAAAGCGTCAACTGCTTCAAGGGCGGCTGATATTGCTCATGCAAATAATCTTTCAGCAAAAGTTCAACCATCTGCAAATGATAGAGCCCGACCATTTTCTAAAAATGTAAAGTATCTTGGGAATAATAAAGGGTATGGATATGGAAATCCAAGGTTTGCATCTCCTTCTGGAATAAAGGGCGTTTATGAGAAAAAAATAGCTAATATAGCTAGTTCTAACAGAGCCGCACAAAAGGTTTGGTATCAAGTTGCGAAGCCAACGTCAGAAAATGTAAAACAATCAATGGATAGCTTCAAAAAAAGCGGTGGTATGAAATTTACAGAACCTAAAATGCCATCTGCGTCTAATAGTAATTTTACTAAAGCTCAAAGAGTTGTAAAAACTTTAGGAAAAGTTGCAAAGTTTGGTGGGGTTTTTGGCGCAATCGCAACTGGCTTTAACTCAACTCCAGTTGGTGATGCAACAATGCATGGCACTTACAAAAATTATAAACTAAATCTGAATAAGTAGAGACATGAATGGCTCTTTTACGTCAATTCTATACCAACTTTACTGCTGGTGAGATTTCACCGCTTTTAAGCTCTCGTGTTGATTCAGATGCTTATCGTAACGGCGTAAAGACTCTAGAGAACTTCCGTATGAGAGCGCAGGGTGGTGTTATACGCCGCCCAGGACTTCGTTACCTTCAGACTCTATCTAACACTGCATATCAGACAGAGCCATACGTCTATGATGCTGATGAAGCCTATATCCTGATATTTAGCAATGCACAGTTAGATATTGTAGATTTTTCAGATCCTACAAACATATTGCAAACACTTACATCCCAGAAGTGGACTACAGCGATGATTGGTCAGCTAAAGGTTGCTCAATCTGCTGACACAATGATTGTTGTTCATCCAGATATGGAAATGCAGAAGATAACAAGAACTTCTGCTACAAGCTTTACTGTTACTGATTATGACTTTGACCATGATGGTGCGGCTCACTATGAGCCTTTCTATAGGTATGTAGATCCTGCTATCACAATACAGCCTCAAAATACAAACACTGGTTCACAAGATTTCACAGCTTCATCAGCAATATTTAGTGCTGACTGGGTCGGTGATCACATTGAATTTACTGACTCTGATGATACTGTAGTTCATATAGAGATTACAGCATATGTATCTAGCACAGTTGTAACTGGCAACTTTAGCCAAGCTGTTGCAAACACAACTGCTAGGGACACTTGGAAAGAACAGGTATTTTCTTCCAGAAGAGGTTGGGCAAGGTCTGTTATATTCCACGATCAAAGACTTGTTTTTGGTGGCGCAAAGTCTCTTCCCAACCATTTGTTTTTCTCAAAGGTAGGTGAATATTATAACTTTGATGCTGGGACTGGCCTAGATGATGAATCAATTCAGGTTCAAATAGCCGAGAACCAAATATCAGAAATAAAGTCATTGGCTTCATTTCGTCATTTAGCAATCTTTACATCAGAGTCTGAGCTTTATGTTCCTACTGTTGATGAGCGTCCACTCACACCATCTACAATAACTATAAAACGCCAAAGTTCTTTTGGTACTGGCAACGTTCAGCCTAAAGAGTTTGATAGCGCAATATTGTTTATTACACGTTCAAAAGGGTCTATCAGAGAATTTATATTTTCAGATTTAAGCCAAGCATATGAATCTGATGCTGTTACTATATTAGCTGGTCATCTTGTGGGTGAACCTACTGATATAGAGGTTCAGCGTGAAGCTTCTGATCAGGTTGAAAGTTACTTATATGCAATCAACTCAGATGGCGACTTGCCTGTTTTTGTTAGTATTCGTAAAGAAAAACTTCAGGGTTGGTGCAAGTACACAACAGAAGGTTCTTTTAAGAACATAGTAAATGTAAACAGAAGAATTTTCGCTGTTGTCGAGAGAACTATTGATGGCTCCACAGAAACACGTTTAGAGCTTTTTGATAATGAATATCATTTAGATAGTGCTAGTAAATATACATCTGTTTCTCCAACAGCCTCTTGGACTGTATCGCATCTTCCAAATACCGATGTATATGTTAAGTCTGGAAATTACTCTTTAGGACAGTTTACAACAGATGCTTCTGGCAACATAACCTTGAATGATCTTGTTGATGAAATTGAGGTTGGAATAAACTACACACCTACTTTAACAACTCTACCTGCTGAGTTTCAATTGCAAGATGGTGTGTCGGTTGGGCAAAAAAGAAGAGTTGTTAGAGCATTACTTGATTTGAATGAATCATTAAATGTTCAAATACAAGGAACTAATCTTCTGATAAGAAGAGTAACATCAAACTTGTCTTTGGCTCCTGATGCTATCACGGAGAAAAAAGAGGTTTACTTGCTTGGGTGGGGTAGAGAAGGTAATATTACCGTTAGTCAGGATCAGCCGTTACCACTTGCAATTAACGGTGTCCTAGTCGAGGTAGAAGTATAATGGGTGACGTACTAGCATCTCTATCTGGCGCACAGATGGAGAAAAACGCATATAAGCTAGAAGCTCAGTCTTATGAAGAGCAAGCGGCTATGGCAAAGATTGAAGCTGATCAAAAGATGGTTCAGCGTGATTTGCAGTTGCGTAGACAGCTTGCTTCTCTTGGTGCATCGATGGCGGCTCAAGGTGTTTCTATAGGCACTTCTGGATCAATGTCTGCTTTGGACTATGGCGAAAAGCAGTTAGCAAAAGCTGATATGAGGTCTATTAAGTTGATGGGGCTTGGTAGACGAAGACAGCTTCTTACTAGCGCCGCCTCTTCTAAAACAAAAGGTCGTGCCGCTGTCATTAGAGGATATGGTCAAGCCTATAGTGCCGCTATTAGCAATGCTCAAGCTTATCAAGACTTTAGTTAAGGTGTAGTTATGGTTTTTAAGCCAACACAAGGTAGACAATATTACGCAAAAGAGTACGGCGTTGTAGACGTTAGTGGTCAAGTTGCTATGGCTAGAGCCATACAAGAAGTTGGTAAAGAAGCAACACAGGCTACATTGAAGTTTGCTCGTTCTGTAGCGGATGACAATTATAATCAAGCTGTTCGTCAAGCAGAAGCTGACGGTAAAACAAATGCAGTTATTCGAGATCCTGATACCAATGAAATCAAACCGTTAGTAGATCTTGATTACACAAAAGCTGACGATAACTTTATGACTAATGATCAGAGGGATGATGTTAAGCAGACTTGGCGTAATGCCGCATTTCAAACATATGCCTCTGCTGTTAGTAATGATGCGATTAATGACGCTGAAGCTGTATTTCTAAACAACAAAACAGATCCTGATGCCATTCGTGGTGCATTAAATGGAAAGCTTGAATCTTTTCAAGAGACTTTAGATCCGAGTCTTTATGCCCTTATTGAGCCTAAGATTGTTTCAGCATATAGAAAAGCTGAGAACAAAGCGTTTGCTAATCAACAAATAGCAACAAATGAAAGAGCTAATGCAGATAACTCTCAAGCTCTTATGAACAATGTAGACCAAATTGGTATTCTTTCTTCAAAGCTGACAGGCGATAACGTTAAGGATAGGGCTATCCTTGATACCATTTCTAATCTTAGAGAAGAAAACGAAGCTATATATGAAGCTCTTGAACTACATGAATATGGTGCGGCTAATATTCAAAAGCTCAAGGTGCAAGAAGCCACTATTATTGCTAATAAAATGGCAACTGCAACTGCTGAAAAAATATATTACAGCCCTAGTGGTGGTTTAATTAAAGCTATAGAAGCGGCTCATGCCGCAGAAAAGCAGTTTGAAAACAGTCCTGATATTGATGGCGCAAAAGTTCGTGACCTGATGTTGTCAGAGATTTCTAAGCTAAAGTTTATAGACGACTCTAAAATATCTGAAACTGTTAAGTCTGATAAAAAAATATCAGATGAAATGACACTTAGAATTAGAAGTGATGTTTCATCAGTTACTCGTGATGAGATTATTAAGTTACCTTTAAATGATGATGGTCTGAAGGCGGCATTGATTAACATCTATGACGCTGAAGCCAATGCACAACAAACATCAGCAAAGCAAAAAGATGAAATTATAGATAAAGCCAATGCGGAAGGTTTTGATAGAAACTTAAATATTTATTTAGACAACACAACGTCCGATCAAGAGAAAGAAAGTGCGGCTTTGTTGATGGAAGCCTCTTATCAGGCTGGACTTGTTGATGGCGGCAAATATAAGTTATTTGTAAACGCCAGAAATAAAAAAATTGATGCAGATATAAAAGCACTTGGAACAGCAAAGATGGCTGGTATTGATATGATGATGGCTAAGTCATCTGGGTATCAAATGAAGCCTGATTATTTTCTTGGATTAGAAGATCAGCTTATTCAAGAAAAGATTATTGGCGAAGGTCGTGCAATAACTCTGAGTTCTTGGAGAAGCAAGGTTGAGACCTATAGAAACGCATATAAAACATATCACGATAAGCAATCAGAAATAAGAACTGCATTGAGTAATGCAAAGAATGGCATTATTCCAAGTGAGGGTCAAAAGAATCTTATTGTAGAAGCTTACTCTCCTCAGTTTAAGAAAGACTCAAAAGGTAGCGTTTTCTTTCATGAGAATTTAAATGTTAGAGAAGATAACTTTGATATGGCTATGAGATTTGCTCTTAGCTACAAGTTTCTTCATCCTGACATGGTATCTGCGATGCGTAGTTTGTCTAACGCTTCAGTAACAGATGAGTCTTTTGAAGTTGCTGTTCAGCTATACAATAAGATGCACGATACCCTTGCTCATGGCGTTAACAAGGCTGGAGCCTCTGGGTTAGGTGTTGGTGACATTGTAGCTGATGAAATAATTAGCAATAGCGGTATTGATACTGTTCAGTACAATATGGCTAGGTTTGTTGGTTATAAAGATTGGCAAGCTATGCAGTCAGCCGGAACTAAAACCACAAGCGGAACTCGTGTTGTAAACAGCATTGAAAGCACATTTGGATCTAATCTTAATGAAGTAATTAGCGCAAATCTTGGCTCTGCTATACAACCTTCTACATGGTGGGAAACAATCTTAAATAACACTTTCTGGGATTCTGAACGTGATCCTAAAGCTTTGGTTCAACTCGATCAGTTGTTTGAATCTACACCTGATGGTCGTTCTGTTGATGCTAATGATTTGTTTATTAGAGATCGTAGATTAAACGAATATATACGTCAGTCTGTTGTTTCTAATATGGTTTTGAAACAACTGCCTATGACAGAAAAAGGTATTCAGTTAGCCATTAGAAAAGCTGTTACTGACGTTGGTACTAAAATTGGAATTAACTTTGATGAAAATGATCAGCCTTATATTGGCTTCAATACTTGGTATAAAGAAGCCTCATCAAGCATTGGGCCTAATGTAGATACATTGCCTGAAGGTGGTGTTAGTGCGGCTGTGTTTAGAGACATTAAACGTAATGTATTAAGACCTGATGTTATTGTAGATGAGAGGATAAAGGATCTTATTGAAAGCGGTAATGGCACTTTAAAGATTTATCCTGACCAGCAGTTTGGAAGAGAGCAAACATATTCCGCATATATTGTTACACCAGAAGGTGAATCAACTCAGGTTCTCAGAAACTATCGCTATGATTACAAGCGTTCTATTGATTACCCTGTTATGCAAGCGGCTGTTAACAGAGTTAAGAATAGCACTCTTAAAAAGTTCTTTAGTCACATCAATATTCTTCGTGGGCCTATAGTATCTGGTGTTTCTGAAAAAATATTAGCTGACTTTAAAGGTGATGCAGAGCTTATTGGTTTAGGTCAGCCTGAGTTGTTTATTGGCGCACTTGAAACTCTCAATGAGACACTGAACGCTGTTAAGCCTGTTGCTGGCTATCTAACTAATGATTCTTACACAATAGACCCTCAAGTTGATGCAGAAGATGTTAAGATATTAAGGGCTTGGTTAAATGGTGACTTTGAAAGTGAAGAAACATTTAACATGGCATTACAGGAGAGCCTAAGTGAGTAATATTGATTGGGACTTCATCCTTAGTAAAGAGGGCTTTAAAACTAGCGGTTACGTTCCTGATGCTGAGAACTCTAATTCAGGTGTAACAATTGCTAGTGGATTTGATCTTGGTCAGAAAAACGAATCTGATCTGCAAGGACTGCCTGATGATATTGTTTCTATTTTAAAACCTTATCTTGGGATCAAAGGTGCAGATGCGTCTAGCATTGCATCGAATCTAAAGGTCAGTGAAGATCAGGCAAAAACCATCAATGAGTTTGCAAAAAGCAAAGAACTTGTTGGTTTAAAAGATAAATGGCAACAAGCAACTGGTAAGTCTTTTGATGACCTACCAATGAATGAGGCAACTGTTATTGCATCTGTTGCTTTTCAGTATGGTGATTTGTCTTCCAGAACACCTAACTTTTGGAGTCAGGTTACATCTGGAGATTGGGATAGTGCTGTTGCTAACCTAAATGATTTTGGAGACAGATACTCTACAAGACGTAGAAGTGAAGCTCAGTATTATGAGTCAAAAAAAAAATCTAAAATAGAGTCGCCTTATAAAGACATAAAGGTTCCTGACTGGTGGATGGGCAAAGAGCCTTCTATCAAATTACCCCCAGCAGGTGATGTCAGCCCGGAAGGGATCATACCTGAAGAAAAACCTGTCATAAGCCAAGAGCCTATTGATGTGCAGGAGATGATTCGGCGTGATATTGAGGAAGCAGGGCCTGTTGCAGAAACACTTAGACGCAATGAGTTTGGCGAAGCTAACCCACTATATTTTACAGAAGACTCATCCCAGATATGGGGTGCGGCAATGCGTCAATACAACCCTGTGTTGGCTTTGCGTGATTATTTACAAAGCCTGACTATAGAAGATGATGAAGATCCTGATTATGATCCAGCGTTAGACCCTCAAGTTGAAGCTAGACCAGAGCTTCGCTGGAGAGCGATGCACTCTAAAAGCTCAAGCCAAACTGCAAGAATAGCAGAACAGCTTGATGAAGAGAGATACGATCAGGAAATACTTGCCTCATCTGACTCTGGTGTAGCAGAACTTACATCTACTTTATTAAGTCCTGCAACACTATCTCCTTTGGCTCCTATGAGATATATGAAAGCAAGCTCTTTGCCTAAAAGGTTCATAGGTGGTGCGGCTTTTACTGCGGCTGTTGTTGCACCAGAGCAAATGATCTTAAATGCGGCAAGAGAAGATAGAACTGTAACAGATAGTGTTATGGTTTTGGCACTTGCTTCATTAATAGGCGGTAGTGCTAATGCCGCTTTTGGCAGGTTTGCGGCTCAATCTATAAATGCAAAAAGAGCAATGAAAGAGGCCGCATACGAAGCTAAATATACTGATGGTATATATGAATCCGCTGGTGCGGCGGCTAACCCTACAAGGGCTAGGGAAACTGCCTATGCTACTATGGAGCGTGATGCCGCAAAGGAAACAGGCGTTAAGTTAGAGAAGCTTGGGTGGAATCCTGTATTTCGTATGCTAAAGAGCAGTAATCCTATTGTTCGTGGTTTAGCGGCTGAAATGGTAGACATGGGCGGTATTATGACCAAGCGAGTTGATGAAGAACTTGCTATGGCACAGTCTGTAGAAACGACATTTAGAACACGTTATTTATCCGAGCTTCTTGCTTCTGTAAGGGCTTCTGATGAAGCTTATCTTTCTTATCGTGGTAAGGTAGCAAGTGACAGTGATATTGTCAGGTCATTCCAGATACTTGGCGCACAAGCTAAAGATAAGTTTTCAAGAAGCGCAAGATACTTATCTGAAGTAGATTTTCGTATTCGTATTGGTAAAGCTATGCGCCGTGGTGATGTAGATAACGTTGGTGATGCAGCATCTCCATTTGTTACTCAAGCCGCAACTGCCGCTAGAAAGCAGTTTGATTTAATAAAAAGAGAAGCTGAATCTGTTCGTTTGTTTGAGCAACAAATTGAAGAGGCTATTTCAAAAGCAAGAGCCGCTGGGGATGAGGCTAGGGTTACAATGCTAACATCAAAGCTTCGTCAGGTTCAAAGCCAAGGCGTATCTGTAAACACAGCGGCAAGTTATTTGCCAAGAATGTATCGTGTTGACAGGATTATGAAAGACCCACAAGCTTTTGTTTCTATTGTTAGATCTTGGCTTATTGAGACAAAGGGATTGTCTAGAACAGAAGCTCAAGCTGTAGCTGACGATGTGTTTGATAGCGTTACAAGAAGCAAGCCATATCTTGATGTAAACACAGGTGATCTTGATGAGTTACTTGCCCCATCTAGCGCAAAGATGCGTAGTCTTGAGATACCTGATGAGCTAATTGAAGACTTTCTTGAAAGCGATATTGAAGTATTGCTTAGACATCAAACTCGCACAATGGGCATGGATATTGAAATTGCCAGACGCTTTGGTAGCATCGACATGAAAAATGTCATCGATGATGTAACCAATGAGTATCAGCGTTTGATTGACGAAGCTGTAGGTGTAGACGCTAAACAAGCACTTCGTAAACAATTGCAAGATGATCTTCGTGATATTCGTGGTTTGCGTGACAGACTGCGTGGCACATATGGTGCGTCCAAAGATCCACATGCTATGTCTAGCAGGTTTGTGAGAACAATGAAGTCATTTAACGTTCTTGTTGGAATGGGTGGTGCGATGGTGTCATCAATACCTGATGTAGCAAGAGTTGTTATGGTTGAAGGTTTTCAGCAAGCTTATGGCAAAGGGTTGAAGGTTCAATTTGCTAGACAGTCAACTGCTATAAACAGGTTATCTAAAAATGAGCTAAGAAAAGCGGCTGTAGCGGCTGATGCTGTTCTTGGTTTAAGAGCGCATGCTTTTTCTGATT